>JFJP01027149.1_pt1 | contig 25710 bp, 24 predicted proteins | sample 431651 | NCBI WGS metagenome assembly JFJP01 (sample SAMN02602958, study PRJNA72255) | Microbial mat metagenome, whole genome shotgun sequencing project. | biome: fresh water; feature: sink hole; material: water; isolation source: purple microbial (photo- and chemosynthetic) mats found in...
AAAATAAAAAATTTTTTTTTTAACAAAAAAATCATTTTCTCAATATTATTTATTAAAAATTAACAAAAAAATTATAATATTAATGGAAATTCCTCATAATCTTCGAGTTTTCCAAGCTGCCCCCCCTTCTCATATTCATCATGAGTTTTTTCAAAAGCACGACAATTTCCTCTTGTTCATTTAATCCATTTAAAATCACATTGGACCCAATGATTCTCCTTAACAATTCTAGCATCATTTCAATAGTTTCTTCATTACTTAACATTTCTGGACACCAAAAACCTTTGGAATTTCTCTTATTTATCGTATTTTCGTACTTTTCTTTGAGAGCTTTTTCTAAAAAATTGATTTTTTCTTTAGAAATTTGATTAGATTCTATAAGGAAATCTTTTTCTTGTGAGGTTTTTTCTTTGAGAATCTCGATTTCTCTTATATGTTGAAGAAGACGATCCTTTTCATTCATAAAAAGCCGTTTCATTTCTTTGAATTCCTCATCATTTTGCCTGACTTTATTGGTGATTTTGATCATATTTTCTTTATCTTTTAACACTTTTGTATCGTTTTTTCCTTTTGAAGCTTCTTCAAATTGTATTTTTCTTTCTTTTTCCTGGGATAATTCCTCATTTTTTTCTTTTAAATTTTGGCTTAAAGTCTTTATATCTTGTATTTTTTGAGCTAAAAACTTCGTTTTTTTCTCTAATTCCAACTTATTCTGAATATTTGCCTCTTCCAAAACCTTTAAATTCTCTGATAAAAGCTTATTTTCTTTGAAAAGCTGGATATTCTTCTTATCTTTTTCCTTTAGAATATCATTGTTTTCTTCATTTGTACGCAAACGATCGTTTTTTATCATTATTTCCTGTTTAAATCGCTCAATTTCTGAAGAAAACTCTTCGATTTTCGCTTTAAAACCTGTGATTTCTTGTTTTTTTATCATGATTTCTTCTTTAAAACCCTCATTTTCTTGATTTTTCTTATTAATTTCCTTCCTAAAAAGCTCATTTTCTGTTTTAATCTCCTGAAGTCCTTTATTTTTAACAGAAATCTCCTCTTTTAACATATAATTTTCTTCACGAATTTCCTCAATTTTATCAGTAAATTCTTTAGTTTCTATTTGTAAATCCTCGAATTTTGCTTTCGATTCGAGATCTTCATCAATTAATTTGGTTAATTCTTCGATTTTTTCACCTTGTTGATGTAAAAGATCCCTTAAATCTTCATTTTCTATTGATAAAATCTCTAATTGCTTTCCATAATCAAAAGCCTTTGCTCTATGCGTCTCAGAAACAGTCCTTTCATTATCCAATCCAGCCTTTAGAAAAGAATTCTCACTTTTTGTAGTGTTTTTCTCAACTTTTAACTGAGAAATCTCAGCTTTTAATGAAGAAATCTCACATTTTTGACGATTTAAAACCTCGAAATCAGCATTTTTCTGAGAAATTTCGGTGCTTTGCTGAGAAATTTTCTCAGCTTTTTCCTTTATAAAAAGCTCGTTTTCTTTTGTTAAAAACTCGATTTTCTTTAAAAAAAGCTCTTTTTCCTTTGTATTTTCTGAGTTTTTCTGAGAAATTTCGTTGAATTTCTGAGAAATCTCATTGAATTTCTGAGAAAGTTCTCTGTATTCCTTTGTGATTTCATTGTATTTCTCGCAGTTTTCTGTGTATTTCTGATTAATTTCTTGTAATTTCTCATTAGTTTCTTCAAGTTTGGCAGAAATCACCTGAAAACTCTCGGAATTTCTTATAAAAACCTCAGAATTTTCTGCTTTTTGTTTTACTTGTAAAACCTCTAAATCTTCATTTTTCTTCAATAAATCATCTTTTTGTCTCTGAATAATCTCTTTTAAGCCTAAATTCTCAGCCATTTTTTGCGATAAAACCTGTTGAATCCTTTGAATTTCTTCTTTATTTCCTTTGATTTCTCTCATTAATTCTTCTTTCTCCTTTATAAATTCTTCATTTTCTTCAGTTTTTTCGGTTTTTTGTTGAGTTTTTTCAAGAAGATTATTGAGATTTTCAGACATTTCATTCCTTTCATTATATAAAACCTCGAATTGTTCTTGTAAATGATTGAAAATACTGTGTAAAAGTCCTATTAAATCCTCAAATGATTTGTTTTCAAGCCCATCAACTCCTTCTTCTTTATAGCCAATTTCCACGAAAAAACACTCCAATTGGCTCTTATGTTCACAAATACCCATTAAAATCCCTTTTGATTCATTTCTACCAAAAGAAGCTTCAGTTAATATCAATTTATTCATAGAAATTCTCGTATTTTCTTCTTCTTTTGGCTGTAAATTACGATATTCTTCAAATTCTTTCACAATTTTCTCATTAATCTTCCTCATTCTATCGATTTCTTCATGTAAATCCTTCTCTAATATCGGTTTTTCCTTTGAATCATTGATTTCATTGATATTTCCTTCATAAATCAGCTCTTCTTTAGCTTTAAGAACCGAATTTTGTTCTCTTAAATTCGCGATTTCCCCTTCAAATTCCTTGATTTTCTTCTTAAAAAGCTCATTTTCTCCTAAAATCATCTTGTTTTTATCCTTTAAAGCCTGATTTTCTATTGAAATTTCCTCATATCCTTGTGAAATAGCATCGATTTTTCTTTCAAAATCAGTGTTTTCTATCTCTTTTTGATCTAACATCTGTTTGAATTGATTCTCATTTTCAGTAGCTTTTCTCTTATATCCTATGCTTAAAGTCTTAAATTTCTCAATTTCTCCATGAAGAAAACTCATTTCTTTCTCAACAGATTCTTGAAAACCCATTTCATCTTGTTTTAAATCCTCGTTTTCCTTCATTATTTCATTGATAAAACCTTGTTTTTGCTCAATTTCTTTCTTTAGATTTTTCACTTCTTTACGAGATAATTCCAGATTTCGGCCTCTTAAAAGCTCCAAATTAGAATTTTCATGTGTAGATTCTCGCAAAAGTTCAATTTCTTCTTCTAATTCGCGAATTCTTTCGATTAAAGAATATGTTTCTTGCTCTTTTTTGTGAAGGATATTGTCTTTATGCCTTGTTTGAGACTCTAATCGCTCACAAAACAGTCGAAGACGATCAATTTCCACTCTTTGTTGCGATTCTGAGAATTTTGGATTCATTTCAGGAGGCTTTTCATCAAATCTTTGCGATATTTTATCATTATTTCCTTCGAAATTTTGATGAGAATTATTTCTTTGAGAATTTTCTTCACAATTTTCAACAAATTTTTGAGAGTTTTTTTCACAATTCTCACCAAATCTTTGTGAATTTTCTTCGCAATTTTGCTGTGATTTTTTCTCGTCGAAATTTTGCTGAGATTTATTGTCAAATCTCTGTGATTTTTCTTCATATTTATTGTTTTTTTCTTCGAATTTCTTTATTAAATTCATGTTAGCGAGTTTCTCATTGAGATTTTCCTCATTTTTCCTCTCATGATAGCCTTTTTCTCTATTTCTTTCATTAAATCCCTTCTTTTCTCTGAAATTCTCTTCAAATTGTTCATTATTCATCTGATTTTGTTCAATAAGTACACATTTGGATAAATAAGCTGAAGTTTCATGCGAAAATTCAATAGAAGGAGCTATAACCTGTGGGAAAATATGCTTAGAATCCCCAGGAGTTACATGTTGTTTACTCCAATCCATGATTTGATTGATTCTATGAGGAGTTAAAGACTCAAAATTCGGTAAATTAGACAATTCATCATCATCATCAAAAGAATCTTCTTCTTTCTGGTGTTGTGACTGATATCGTTCAAATTTTATATGAATAGGCGTTTTATTGATAATAGTCTCTTTATTTTCACTACCAAAACTTGTATAGAAGGCCTTTTGCTGCTCTATAGGCTGTTTAGGCCTTTTTAAAGCATTTGTATTAGAAGAACTATTGGAAAAAGATGTTAAAGAAAGATCTTCGGTTGGATAAGGGATTTCTTCGATTAGTTCCTGAAGATCTTCTTCACCAGTTTTGTTCGAGGGATTCATGTAGTTGGAGAGATGAGGAGATTTAGGAGGGAGGTCTTGGGAGGGGTGGGGGTTTGAGCTGAAGAGGAAAGCATCGAGCTCGGATGTGGAGTTTTGCATTTTTGTTAATGTTGGAAAAAAACAAATTTAAATTTTTTTGAATATCGAAATTTTTGAATTTAAAACCTTTTTGGGAAAATTATAAATTTTTATGTGTTTTTTAAGACTTTCTCGAATTGGATTTTTCTTATAATGAAAATCGTATTAAAAAAAATTGGTTCTTTTTGATGGAAAGTTGATAAATTTGAAAAAAAATTAATAGCATTAATTTATGTTTTTCTTTTCTGGTTAATATTTAATAGAATTGCAACTCATTCGAATAATGCAATTTCGGAAAAGCTGATACTGGAACAATCCATTGCCAAGACTCATTTCCAAAAATCTCCTTTGCATTTTCTCTAAAGCTTTTCTTTCTAAAGGGATTCATCTTTTTATCATTGAATTAAATAAATCCTAAATAAATAAATAAATAAATAAATACTGGTCCTTTCATGCTTTCTATATGAAATTCTATTGTTGTGATATTCTTATAAATGGACCAGATCTGAAACCCGAATAAATACCCAAGAGCCAGAGCAATAGCGAGACTCGACATGCAGTTTATCGTTACAAAGAGAACATATTGTTTCCCAAGGATTTTCTGGATGCTGAAGTCCTGAAAAGCCCAATTCCAGGCAATTGTGAGAACAACTATCGTCAGACAAAATGTCGCGTAGAATAAGAAAAGAATGAAATATTTGTGGTTCAATAAACCAATACAATTCCCCACCCAAACACAGTGGTGATCCATTCGTAAAATACATCTATAATTCAAATAATATCAAATGAATTCAAAAGAAATTCAAAAGAAAATTCAAAGAATAACAAAAAATTGAATAAATTCGAACGTTCTGCATTCTTTGCAATGATGAACGCGAGGTGGTTTAATTTTCGAGCATTTAAAACAAAAGGAATCCTGAGAAATATCCCAAGGAAGTGGTTTTATGCTAGTTTCCTTGTTTTTCTCAATGAAATTGGCTTCAGGGTCGAATGACTCAGCGTTTTTCAAGTATTTTTCTTTGCGAATATTGACTTTTATTTGTAATTCTTGTTTAGCTTTTTCTTTTATTTCTTCGAGATTAGGGAATAAATCATTCTTTTTATCATATTTTATCAGAAAATTCATAGATAATTTTGATTACTATATGAGAAGCCACGTTTCCAGGGGATCTTCTCACAGTTTTATAATAAGAAATCACTAGGAAAATAAAACCCGTTTGAAATATTAAGTAAATTAGACCATATACTAGGAAATTCTGAAAAAAATGAAAAATATTGCGAATTTATGAAGAATTTATACTTGCTCTAACATATGTCTTAGGAAAAAATATAGGAAAATCACATATTCTGAAAAAATTATGCATACTACGAATATCACTGCTACCCACCAAGGGTATTCATATTCAGAGGAGTTCAGCATTTTTATTTTATTAATTCCTTATTTTTATTTAAAAAAAACCTGAAGAAATTTAAAATCCGAAGAAAACCCTATAAAAAACCTTCTTTTTTTTTAATGAATAAACTGCCATAAATAATAAAAACTTCACAAAAGTCCAAAATTGCTTCAATTTTTGCAATAAAAATTATCGATATTTTAATGAAGACCATTTTCAGAAATTCTTCAAAAAACTCAGATTCCTCTTATAAACCTCCGAATTCTATCTCTAAATCCCATTTTATCGCAAAATCACGAATCCATGATCCAGCTCTTAAAGACCTTAACTCTTTAATCCCAGATTTTCTACAAGGAAAACCCACAAAAGCTTCACGTCAGATTTTTAATCGAAAAGAGAAATTTCCTGAGGAAATATCTCAAAATGTGATCAAAAAAGTTTCTCTTTTGGAGAATTCCTTTGAAAAACAGTCTTTAAGTGATGATTTCTCTAATGATGAGCTTGAGCCGAATAAAATCATGCGTTTTTCTAATGAAATAACTCGAAATATGAGTAATCCTTTTGATCTTTATCAGAATTTCAAGGTATCAAATCTGAAGAAAATCGAGAGTTTAGAACCAAATCACTATAGGAATTCTCAAAGGTTTGAACATAAAGGGAGAAACGACAGTTTTGATAGTGATGAAGAGGTCGAAAATGCAAAATTCATTGAGAATGACGAAAATTATGATAAAAATGAGGAAAATTACAATAAAAATGATGATTTATTAGAGAAAACTCAGAAAAAAGGTGATTTTCTTATAGAAATTAAGGTTCTTTTGAAGGATTTTAGAGGTTTAAATGATAAAGGTTTTGATGATTATGATGGAGTATTGATAAACGTGGAGGAATATGATAATATTATTCTGAAAAACAGACAAAATCATGCAAGTTTCGCGTTTTTCTCATTGACTTTTCTGAAGAAAATACTGAGAAAATTCATGGAAGGATACCAATGTCTTGAAGATTACCTCAAAGCAGAAAAGCTTTTTCCACAAATTTCATTGATTTTCTCAGCAAATTTCCGAAAACAAATCAAATTAATCAAAAACTGGGACTTTAAAACACAGGATTTAGAGCTTTTACTCAATCCTGAAGGCGAATTTTATGCGAAAATCGGCTTTTTCTCAGAAAATTTACATAATTTGCAGAAAATCATCAATCAAGCGAAAATATTATATAGTTCGATGAGTTCCTCGAAGAAATTCAATCATAAAACAGAAGAAAACCCTTCTACAATGAAGAAATCCGTGAAAGAATCAATTCCCCTTTAAAATTCACAAAAAATGAAAACCCTTCTATCTTCCTGAATTTTCCAAACGAATTTCTCGAAAATTCACAAAGAAACCCATCAGAAATAAGTGATAATTCGTTTATAACTCCTCATGAAATTTGTAAAGTTTTTCTGGAAATGAAGAATCTCTTAATAAATATGCTGAATACCAATTTTAAACAAAAACTCACAGAAGCCAATTTAAAACAAAGGCTTTCTGAGAAAGAAGAAGCTTTAAATGAGAAATTAGAAAGAGAAATTAATTATAATAAATCTGAAGAAATCGTCAGTTTTGTCACAAAGGCTTGGAGCCTGTTTTCACAATATAAACAAGCTTTTATTACATTTGAAATGCAATATCTTTTGTTTCTTCAAAAAATGATCAAACAATCAGAAAATTGTTATTATAAATACTTTAATATATGGCAGAAATTAAGTTTTTCTATGGAAGCTTTAAGGAAGCTTTGCGAGTTAAATCTTGAAGAAATCAAGGTTTTAGAACTTGAAACTAATGAAATTCTGCAGAAAAACATCATTAAAATACAATTTCCTTTGATAAAATACGAGAAAAACAATGAAAAAGTCTTAGAAAATATACAGGAAAAAAAAGAGAAATTAATGAATAAAGTGATGAAACTTAAGAAAAAAACAAAACTAATACGAAAAAATTTGAAAAATGAATATTTCTATATACTTTATATGCAAAAATGTGATGAAACCTTGCTTAAAGTATCGCAACTTCATCATAAATTGATTGCATTTTCAGAAATTATCAACCTTTTAATGGATTTTCAGGTTTTAGAAGCAATTCTCGCAAAAGAGCCTCAAAGAAAGAATTCTGAGCTCGAAATTGAAGAAATTCCGGTTTTAAAAGCGAAAAAAACTTTATATCTTCAGTTATATCAAACCCTTTGGACTTATAAAAACCGAGTTTCTCAATTAAGAAAAAGCTTTCCGAGTTTCTTTGAAATAGAAAAGGAATTAAATCAAGAAATAGATGTTCTTGAGTTAAGATTAAAGCGAATTCAAGAGATTTTAGAAGGAAAAAGCCCAGAAATTCTCGAAATGATTGAAAATGAATGTGAAATGACAAGAAAACTAATAGAAAAATTAAGGTCTATGACAGATTCCGAGCTTAATTTAAACGACTTTTTAGGAATTATCAATAAAAACCCGAGAATTGATGCAGAACTTAATGCAAAAGCGAACACTCTGCAAAGATTGGGGTTTATTCATGGGATGTCAAGTGAAAAAAAAAAAAAAATGATGGGTTATTATGAAGAAATTAAGAAATATCAAGGGGTTTTTACACAAGGAAAAGTGGTTATTAGGCTAATAGAGGAAATAAAACCGGAAAAAGTGAAGAAAATGTTCGAAGAAATTGATTTAAGTAGGGTTTTTGACTTTGATGAAAATAAAGAGATGAAATTCCATAATTGGTTAAAAGAAATTGAACATAATATCGAGCTTTTAAATAGAATGAACGAGAGTTTTTTTGATAAAATTCTAAGAAAAGATCAATTTTTTAGCAATATTTTGATTTTTAAAGAGATTTTCGAAATGATTTCAGTTGATTATTCATGTAATTACAATAAATTAAAGACAAATAATATGCAAAATGTGACAGATTATCTCGAGAAAACCAAAACAATTATATCAGAAATCGACGATAATTTCCTGAAAATTCAAATGAACGATAAAATTTCCTGCTTTTTTATCAGTTCGAAAGATTTAAAAGCATTAATTCAGCTATATTTCAAAAAAACCTTAGCTATATTAGGAAATCAAGCCAATTCTCTCTTAAAATTAAGTCGAAAGAACAAAACTGTGAATTATAAACAACTTCTTGAGAAATTCAAAGAGAATTTCTTCACAAAAGGCATAGAAATTCACACAAATGAAAAATTGGAAGAAATGGCTCATTGTTTAAAAGAAGCCAAATTGCTCCGAAGTGAGATAAAAGCCGAAGTTATTCAACAACAACAGAGAAATTCCAAAGAAAAAACTATGATTTATTCGCTAAATGAAGTAAAAGATTTAGTGGGAGAATTGAATGTTTTTATCAAAGGATGTCTGTTTATGATTTCTATTGGAGGATTGAATCAATCTTTTGTATTAAAACTCACTGAGATTAAAAAAGCTTTTCAGAAACAAGAGGAAATGGCTGTAACGATTTCACAAAAAATCAAAGAAACTGCTACTGATATCCATAAAATTAAGAAGAAAATCAAGTCTTGCAAAATGTTTTTATCAAAGGATTTCGAGGAAATTTATGTAGAATCTAATGAAATTATTGAACGAACTATTGATCATTTAAGCGTTTTGTATGAATTATTAGGCGATTTGAATAATTTTGATGGGGTTTTCAATGAAAATGGGTTCGAAATCAATGCGAAAACCCAGGAATTCTATGAGGGATTGTCTCTTTTCATAAAATTCTCGACGAACTATCCAAGTAAGAAGAAAGGATTGATCGATAATCTTCAAAAATTATCAATGAAAATAAAGAATCCTGAGCTGAAAGAACTTGCAAAGCCTTTAGAAGGAATCAATGTGAATTTCTTTCAGATTATTGAACAATATTCCCAAGAATTTGATCTTGAATTTCTTCGTTTTTTAGAGAAAAATCTTAAGATAATTAATGAGAAAAGCATTGAAAATGTTTCCAAAGAAGTTTCGATCCTTTTAAAGGATTTCTATTCAAAAATCAAAGAAGATATGAAGGATTCTACAAAAATTCTAATGGATTTGTTGGTAGATATGCCGAAAGTCCTTTATCAAATAAAGAATATTATGGAAGTTTTCGAGATTGATTTGAGTTATAAAGGGTTTTTGAAAAATGGGATTAAAAAGGCTAATGAGAAAGCCAGTAAAATGCTTACTGTTGAAGGATTATCTGAATGCAAGACTGTGTTTCAAAAAGAGAAATTAAACACCTGGGAAATGGTTTTCTCACAAATTTACCCGATTTTGAAAGGTTTTATACAGGATAAAAAAGAAGAAAACCTGAAGAATTTGTCAGAATATAAGAAAATGCTGTTTTCATTAAAGAAGAGTTGCCATAGCGCGAATAAGGAAATGACTTTCATTAATAGTTTCGAAGAATTGTTGAGTTATGATTTTAAAATGACGGAAATTGTTTAATTTTTTTTTTATTTACGATTAAGGAAAAAAATGTTCATTTATTTAAAAAAAAAAAAAATTTTGTTCATTAATTAATTACCGTAATTAAAAAAAAAAAAACAGATAAAACTCTTCTTATTTTATAATAGTTTTCAAAACAAACAATAATTTTCGATTAAAAAACATATAATTCAAACCAAATGCATCGTAAAACTGTTTTTTTTCCGTCCTAATTTTTTTTAGAATATAAGCTTATCAGCAAAAAGGGAGAGGGTACTTTTTCTGAAGTCCTGAAGGCACAATCATTAAAAACTGGAAATTATGTTGCTATCAAATGCATGAAAAATCATTTTACATCAATAGATCAAGTAATAAAATATAAATAAAATCCAACAATATTCATAAAAATATAATAATAAAGGTTAATCACCTTAGAGAGATTCAAGCCCTCAGAAAATTATCTCCCCATGATAATATAATCCAGCTTTTAGAAATTTTATAGTTAATTTTCTAATATATTGTACCTTTATTTAAACAATATTTTTATAAAAACAGTGATGAACCAACAGGTCGTTTGGCTTTGGTTTTTGAATTAATGGATATGAACTTATATGAATATATTAAAGGTTTTAATGACTCTTTTAATTTATTCATTTTTTTCTATTCTTTTCTAGATAAAAAATCGTATTTAAATCCCCAAAAGATCAAATATTATATGTATCAATTGCTAAAAGCCATTGAACATATGCATAAAAACGGGATTTTTCATCGAGATATCAAGCCAGAAAATATTTTACTACTAGGAGATCATGTGAAATTGGCTGATTACGGGTCTTGTAAGGGTATGTTTTCTGAACATCCCTATACAGAATATATCTCTACAAGATGGTACCGAGCTCCTGAATGTTTATTAACTGATGGATATTACGATTACAAAGTAAAAAAAAAAAGAACTTTTTGAAAAACTTAAATAAATTAACAGTTTTATGAGAAAATTTTTTATTTGTAGATGGATATTTGGGGAGTTGGCTGTGTTTTCTTTGAAATAGTGTGTCTTTTCCCTTTATTTCCTGGGAATAATGAATTAGATCAAATACATAGAATCCATAATATTTTGGGAACTCCAAATCCTCGAGTTTTAGATCGATTTAAGAAGTTTTTAAAAGAAATTCATTAAATTCATTAAATTCATTAAAATTCATTTAAATTTATTAAAATTATTGAAAGGCATGCGACCCATATGGATGTCAATTTTCCTGCTAAGAATGGGCTTGGCTTCGATAAATCACTTCCTCCCAGTCATAATACAAAAGAATGCTTAGATCTAATTAAAATGTTACTCATTTATGATCCTGAGGAGAGAATCACAGCTACTCAGGCTTTAAGGCACGAATATTTCCGAGATTTATGGGAATTGGATCAAATTAAAGATTTTCAAGGAAGCTTGTATTTTTGAAATTTTATTTAAAAAAATGATAATTTTTAAAAAAAAAAATAGAACTTCAGTGAGACTGAGTCCAAATGGGAAAAAAAATGATGCGATAGAGAAAGCAAAGTAGTTTTACATTTGAAAGTTTCTTTGTTTTTATCTTAATAAATAATTTTTTAAAGCATGCCTTCAAAAAATGATTCTTATATTGATCAAAGGTTTTGATTTTTTTATAATTTTATTAGAATCATTCAATTAAATATTAACTTCTTATTAAAACTTTTTTATTTTGCTTGTGATTTCTTAAAGCGATAAAGAAAAGTCATTTTTACCTTCGAACACAATGAAAAAAGTCTTGAATAAGAGTCAAAAAAAAACAGGAGTTCATTAAAAAAATTAAAAAAATCTAAAAAAATTTAAATTTTAGTTACCCTCTGTGCAATTGAATTTGAAAGTTGAAGGGGTTTTCAAGCCAGCATATGGGGAATATAGTTCAGCTGAAGAAGAGAATGAGAAAATGGAAAAAGCTGGAGTGTTTTTACCTCCTATAAAAAACTCTATGGTTTCAATGGAAACTAAATTGAAATTATACGGGCCAAACCCTTCAGTTTATAAGAAGAAGGAATATGATATGAAGAAAATTTATGGAAATTTGCTAAAACCGACGCTTTCTAATCAATATTTGATGAGTATATTATTCATTTTTTACTCACAATAAAAATTTTTTAGAAAAAATGAAAAAAAATAATAATATTTATCATCAATATGGAGGACAAGATTTCTCAATTTTAGCCAAAAAAGCTAATTTTGGTCAAGTAAAATTTGCAATTTCTTTTAGTTAATGATTAATATTTTGCTTATTTTAGACATTTCAAGCAAATAAAATGAAGTATTAGCAAATTAAAAAGATTTATTTAATTTTTCCTTTAAATTTATATCGATAATTATTCATATTTAGGTTTTTTTCCAAAGAATTTCTTTTTAAATAATTTTTTTTTACTAAAAATTTTCCAATTTTATTATAAAATCGACAAAAATTTTTTTTATCTATTTTTTAAAAAGGAAATTCAAAAAACCTTTTTTTATAAAAAAAGTTCTTCATTAAATACAAGATGGTTAAATTTTTTTTCTTTAGACAAATCAGCATTGTTTTTTGTAAGAAAATGAAAGTCTTTTCCTTCATTAATGGATTTCGATAGAGGCGAAGTCAAACGTTTCTCAACAGTCGTTTTCATTTTGTTGCCATAGTTCATGATCTGCGATTTGCTACATATTTTTTTCTCATTTCCTTCATTTTTAGACTCTATAATCTGAGATTTGCTCAAAATTAGTTTGATTTTCTGTATTTTTTCATTATTTTTCAAGTTCATATCCAATTTATATTTTGAAAAAGGAAGTATATTTATATGGTTGTTATCATTTATAGAATCAGAAAGGTTTCTATGATGATTTGAAGTTATCCTTTCTATCGGATTTCTTAAGTTTTCTTCCAAAATCTCGTTTTTAATTTGTTTTAAAGAAAAATCATTGTCAATTACTGACATGGATAAATTCATTAAAAGAATAGGTTTCTTCTTATTTTCTTCATTTAAACGATTTTGAACAGATTCCAATCCGAACAATTCATTGAATTGATTTTCATTTTCTACAGAATTTTTGATTTTGTAAATCGGAAAAATGCTTTTGAAATAAAATTCTCGAAAAAAAGTGAGAAAATAAAATATTTTCTCCCATTTTTTCTCATATTCTTTTTGAGAACTCCTAAGTTTTTCGAATTTTCCAACAAATTCATCTTTTTCAGCAAGAGTTTTTTGTAATTCATCGACCATTCTATTATGATTCACAGTTTCGAATTGTAATAACCTTTTGACTCTTATCAATTCATTTTCTAATCTTTTAAAAATATTCTAACATTTTTTTTTAATTCAATTAAATTTTAAACTTCTTTTGTTTTTCCATTTGATCAGTCGAAATAGCACCAGGCTCCAAACTTTTATTGTTGACATTTTTTATTGGAATTGCTTTCTTTATATTGTTTTCTTGAATTTTTTTTGCTTTAGTTAAGTCTAATTTCGGAATACATGATTTTTTTGTTGATGAGTTTTCTATTCGATTAAAATTAATCTTTTGAGGGTAAGGGGAATTTAATGGCGATAATCCATCTTCGTCATTTGATTGATCGCCTGTTTCTTTCATAAACTCTTTGTAATCTATTTAGAAAATCAAATTTTTTGTTTCAATGAAACATTTTTTTTTAATTTTTTTTTTATGTTTTTTTTTATATGTTTTTCCATATTGTTATTTTTTTAAAATTTTTATCCATTTTTAATTTTTTTACAAGTGATAACTGAAGCATTGTCATGCAAATGTGTTTCTTTTGAAATACAAATTTCATTTTCGTTGGATTTGGAATCAAGTGGTTTTTTCTCTTTCCCCTGACGCCATTTATTTAATTCTAAAAAAAGATTCTTCATTTATATGTCAGTTAAATGTTAAATCATCGGAAATTATTATATTGTACATAATTCAATTTCATCAAATCCTGTTGTTCAGTTTTCAGTCGATTATATTTTCGATAAATTTGTGATAAAGCATTTTTCGTGGCTTGCAAATCAGAAAACAATCTCATCATTTGTTTATTTGGGTTTCCGATCAAAGTCTTGCAAATTATCACATCTTCTGTTTTTTTGTCTGTTTTCGAATCCTCCATTCGATCCTTTTGATTAACAACTTTTTGCAAAAACAAAATGCGATCTCTCAATTCTGTAATCATTTCGTTTTCGTTTTTCTGGGTCTCATCAGAAATCAATTCATTGATGAAGGCCTTTAAATACAATAAATTTATTTTATTCATTTTTAAAAATTAACCTTTGTTTGAGCTTTGTTACGTTCTATTATCAGTTTATTGATGTTCTCTAAATGATTAAAGTTTTCTTTTGTTAGTTTCTCAATGATCTTGTGCATGTTTCCTAAGAGATTATTTGAATCAGTGCTTTCGTCATTTGTATTCAGATTTTTATGATTATCTGTTTCCTTTGAACCATTTTGCAAAAATGGCTCAGTTTTTATTAATAAAGTCAGAAATTCTTTGTTCAGTCTCAAATTTTCTTCAAGATCTTTAATTTGTTCTCTCAAATTAAAGTTCTGATCTTGAAGGAATTTTATCTTGATTTCTTTTTGTCGATCTACGAGTCTGATATTTAAGCTCTGAGAATTTTCTTGGATTTCAGTAATCATTAAAAAGAAAAAATATGATTCGATTGATTCATAAAATTATAAATCACTTATGAAAAATTAAATTATTTTATTGCATTTTTTTTTTAGTTCCAGTTCTCAAAAACAAAATAAAAAAAATGAATGAAAAAAATAAAATTGTTCCACCTTCTCAAATCACAGAAGATCATAAACATTCTTCCCACACCAATGCCAATACAATCAAAACACATCTCAAGCTTTTAGTTGAAGAATTGCCTCCTCCAATAGCACAAACCTTAAAACCTGATCCGAAATTGAAAGAAAATTCCTCTCAAAAAAATGCCGAATCCCCGATATTAAAAATCGCCAAAAAACAAAAAAGCAAGCAAGTTGCAGAAATGATATTTTTCGAATCCCCTGATTCTAAAATAAACAGCATAAATTCATTCAATTCTATTGAAAACGAAAGTATTTCTCCAGAAACAAGCCCAAAGAAACCTTTCCATCAAACACCAGAACCGCAAAAATCAACGCATAAGGTATCAAGAAGCACTTTTCTGCAGCATAAATATTTAGAGAATTTAGTTTCGAAGCCTCAGGATTCGTATAAAACTAAACCTTTTACAATCAATTTGAATCCTGTGAATAATGTGAATGTGATAAATGAAGTGGATTCTGTACATGAGGAGACGCCAAATAATAATCTAAATTTTAAGTTTCATCATATTGTTTCCAAAAAGCAAAAAACAAAAAAAGAAGAAACTAATGATAACAGCAAAAAACAGAATAATTATTCAATAAAAGACAAAGGAATTCTGATTAAAAAAAACGAAAAAAATGAGTTGGATTCTCATCCCTTTCGACATTTAATTTTTTCCCCGAAAATCTCAGAAAATCTATTTAAGAAACACCTATTGATTACTTATAAAGGAGTTATTTATTCTCAAAAATTGCAAAATCCTTCAGAAAGCTTTTTGGAGAGCAGATCTATTATTTTGCCTGAAAGTCAATAAGAACCTAACATAAAAATTATAAATCTTAATTTTTAGAAAAGGATAAAGCCAAAACTTTATTCATTGATTTGGATGAGACTTTGATCCATTCCTGTAATTTGAGAGAAAATCCTGAAGTGGTTTTACAAATAGGTGACAAAAAAGTAAAAGAAAACATTTTTTTAATTAAATTAGAGAGTTTTTTAAAAAAATTAGATTGGCTTCAATGTTAGGCCTTATTGCAAAGAATTCCTTGAAAAAATAAGTAAACATTATGAAGTTTTCTTATTTACTGCGTCGACTGAGGCCTATGCCAAGGCTATTATTGATCACATCGACACAAATAAAATAATAAGAGGGTTATTTACTGATAAAATGACTTTGAATACAAAGAATGGATTTATTATCAAGGATTTGAGGATTTTTGTGAATAGAAACTTGAAAGATATGATAATTGTGGATAATCTGGCGCATTGTTTCAGCTATCAAATCGATAATGGGGTGCCTTTGCTTGAATGGCAGAGCGATGTGAATGATAAAGAATTGAAATATTTATATGGATATTTAAAAAAAGCTCTGGTTTTTGACGATCTCAGGGAATTTAACATAAAGATGTTGAAATTGAGAGAGTTGGGAAATTTAAATATTGACGAGTTAAAACTGTAATAATAACATACAAATAAATTATGAACATTTAAGTTTTCAAACATTAAAATTTCTGTTATTTTTTTAATCATCATCAAAACAAAAAATATTAAAATTTTCAAAAAATTTTTATATCGTTAAAAAAAATTTTAACATAAAAATATGCTTTCACAAAACAGAAAATTCAATGAAGCAAGTGAAATGTTTGCTGCTGGATGTTTCTTTTTTCTTTGTTTTTCTTTTCAATAATGCATCATATTATTTAAGCAAATGAATCTGGACAATTTGGATTCGGCATGAAGACTTCAAGTAAATTTTTTAACAAAAAAAATTTTATTTATCATTTTCAGATGGCAGAAAATATGAAAAACCCAAATTTTTCAATTATAGCATACGAATCACTGGAATAAGTTGCGGATTCAACCATACGGCTTTTCTTGTTGATGATCATTTAGTCTATACTGTTGGAAGTAATGAATATGGAAAGTTAGGAATTTCTGATACCAAGCTCGAATTTTCTAATTCTCCATGCTTATTAGAATCGTTGGTCAAGTAATTAAACTAATTTTTCTAAATTAAATACAATTAAAAACGTTTTTTTAGTCATGTTGCGAAAAAAGTGGCCTGTGGATTTTCCCATACAGTTGTCATAACAAGTCAACAATTTACATTTTTCTATTTAGAGAGATTTTTTTTTTTGAAGATGAAGGTGATTTATTTACATGGGGAAATGGATCTGAAGGTCAATTAGGGGTTGGAGAAACTCCTCTTTCAATAAATACACCGTTTGAAATCAACTTTGAGACCTTGAAATCTTTGCATAAATTCGAGAAATTCAAAGATATTAGTTGTGGTGAAAAACATACAATTGCACTTTCTGGTTATTTAAATTAAAAAAAACTACTGAATCATCTGCTAATATCATATGTTTTATTTTATCTGTAGACAATGGATTGTGCTTTGTTTGGGGTTCCTCTGAGTTTGGTCAATTGGGAACTGGCAAAAATGAGAAAGAATTATCTCCAATCGAATTAACATTTTTCTCAAAGAAAACTATAAAATCAATTGCTTGTGGTTATTCACATTCTTTGTTTCTCACCAAAAGCGAAAATGTGTATGCGACTGGATACAATAGCCATGGAGAATTAGGTTTAGGCAATAGTTTGGCTTCTTTTCTGCCTGTGAAATTATTGAAATTAAAGCATGAAAATATTATCTCGATTTTCGCAGGTGACCATTCAGCTGCTTTGACTGAAAAGGGGGATATTTATCTTTGGGGAAGTGGAGTATTTGGTGAATTTTCATACCCCAAAAAAATGAATGCAGTGAATGAAAAATTCATTGATATCAGCATTGGTTTTGGTTTTGGAGTGGGTGTTGATGCAAATGGATTCTTGCATTTTTGGGGTGAAAATCAAAGTGGGCAATTGGGGTTTGGCGATTTTATTCCCAGAATAGCACTAACTTATAACAAAGGTTTTGAAGGTAAAAAGGTTAAGAAAATTAGTTGTGGGGGACAATTTATGGTTGGGCTTTTTGAGGAAGATGAGAAAATCTTGAAAAAAAATAATATTATTGAAAATATTATGAATGAAATCACTACTTCGAAAAAAAGGAATTGCGATGACAGCGTGAGCAATAGAAAGATCATTGTGAATAATACAGAAATGAAAAACAAAAGGTTTTCTAAAATCATTTATTTTTATAAATTCAATTTTTTTTGTAGAACCTCAAAAAAGGAAACTTTGAAAGAAAATCAAACTATTAAAGAAACCATCAAGCTTAAATCTCTTTTTGGTCAAAATGAAAATAATATAACTGGTTATAAATCAATTGACAGTGGAAAACAATTAAAAGCAAAAAATAGTGTCAGCAATAAAAAATGCATGAAAAAACTCTCAAATTCATTCGATCTCTCAAATAACCCATATGCTCAAAAACCTGAGGACAAAGCAAAATTTTCTTTTGATAATTCAATGGAGATAAAGAAATTTGAGCCGAAACATGATAATGATGAGGAAGAATCTCTAGTTCTGATGAAGAATAAACAAAATGGTTTGGAATTCAAGATAAAAATAAAGGAGTATGAAGATTGCATTAAACTGTTAGAGTTGAAAGAAAGAAGCACACGAAAAAAACTCAAACAACAGGATTGTTTACATCATGAGAAATATCATCAATTAAGCCAGATTTATAAAGAACTAAAAACTCAATACGAAGCACTTACTGATGAAATTTCGAGGAAGAATGAAGTAATTTCTTTAAAACACAAATTCAGAAAATTTATAAAAAATTCAAAGAAATTTGAAAACGAAGCATCTGAAAAGAAAAGAATTGAAGAAAAGTTGAAACTTTTTGCGAGAGAAAAGGCTGAATGGAATAAAATTTTATCTCAACAAAACAATGATATTGACGCCCTTAATGAATCTTTTATGGTATTAAAAGTATGGATAAAATATTCATTTTAATAAAAAGATCATGGCAAATGAAATGGAAAAAAAAGATAAGGATATTATCAAACTTTATAATTTGAAGGAAAAGGATAAGAGAATGATCCAACTATTGAGATCACAATTAGAAGAAAATATCATTAAACTCGATACTTTAGAGAATAAAAAACAGAATATTTTAACAAATGAAACAGAAAATCATAAAGAACTGTAAATATTTTGTCAAATTTTAATTTTTAATTTTAAAAATCAAGAGTCGAGAAAAAGGATCAAGAGATCTCTGTTTTGAAATCTGAATTAGAGCAAATTCGTTGTAAATTCGATTTTACACAAAAAGAAAAAATTATGCAATTTCAAAATTTAATTCAACAAAAAGATCTAGAAAATGATCAAATGAAAACAATTATTTATGAACTAAACACACAGAATAAATTTTTTCGAGAGGAATTAAACAGAAAAAATCAAACAAGAAGTCCAGAATTCCAGGACTTAAAAGAAAGCAGCGAATGTAATCAAAGTATTACAAATTATTCTCAAATAGATTCAAAAAGAATGGAGACCAATGAATTAGAGGTCGAGGATATGTCGAATCGATCTGAAGAATTCAATTCAAATTCACCAGAAATGAATATGAGTATAACACCTATTGAACAAAAAAACAATAAAAACAAAGAAATATTTGAAAGTCCGATGAACATTAATATTGTTAATTCTTTTGGCGAAAATCAAATTGAATTAAAGGATGTATCGAATTTAAACAAAGGAGTTAATTTTGAGATCGAAATCAGCGAGAAAAAAAATGATTTTTTCAGCAAATTTAAGAAAACTCCAGGGAAGAAAAAGGTAATTGAAAAAGAGAATGTCTTTTCAAAGACCAGCACAGAAAGAAATAATGGGCTTTTGGAAAGCATTAACTCAAGTGTCTACGAGAAAATTGTAAATGAAAATATCTGAATTTTTAAAATGATTATATATTTTAAAGTTGATGTCAAATAAGAGTTTGAATAATATTAAATCAAGATTGACAGATTTACAGAAAAATAGAAATGTTTTAGAAGAACGAATGAAAGATTTTGAGTCAAAACTCAGTGTTTAATTTTCTGTCTATCAATTTAAAAAAAAATTATTACCAGTAATTTTAAATATTGTTCAATGAATGCTTTTTTTCAAATGAGAAAATAAGAACTATTTATAGAGGTTTTTTTCTTTTTTGCCCCTTTTTTTTTCATTAAATTTCAACATTAAAATAAATCAAATAATTTTTCCATATTAAAATATTTTCCTTTCAAAATTCAATTTGTTTTGATCCAATGATTTATTTTTTTTATAATTGTCAAATTTAATTTGTTTTTATCTTATATTTGTCAAATTTTATTTGCTTGAATCTCTATTTTTTAAACCAAATAAATTTTATCTTTCTCAATTTGATTTCTCAAGCAGATTTCAGGGATTAATTTATTCAATTTAGGATTTCCACAAATGAAGACTTTGCTGCATTGATCCGCTACAACATTAGAACTGAAAAAATCATCGTCGAAATATGAATTAACTATCTTAACTCCAGGAAGTTCAGCGCTATCATTGAATCTAAGAATCATATCAAAATAATTTAAATTGTATTTTTTATTGATGTTAAAAAGAGTTAAAATAAATCCGAAAGATTCAAATTCTTCTTTTGTTTGGAAGGCGGCGTATAAATACACTTTGAATTTCGATCCAAAAATGTCTTCATAATCTTCTTTAAAATAATTGGTCTTTTCTGCCACCTTCTTACTCATCATTGTTAACAGAACATGATAAATACTTTTCCTTAATAAGAAATCCAATAAATCAATAAATGGCAGAATCCCTGTGCCTCCACAAAAAATGATGTGGTTTCCATTGCTATTTTTGTTCATTTCCAATCCAGGTCCCTTTATATCTTAGATTATTTTAATTTTTTTTTAGATTTTACATGAGGACCATCAATATCAAAATTTTGATGATTTGAATAATGAATGAAGCCAGACAATGTTTCTGGAAAATCATATCGTTTTATAATTAAAGGAAGAGTTGGAGAAATTAATGGAATATCTTCTATGGTTTTTGAATTATCATCAATTGATTTACCCATTTTCTGCTCAAAAAAATCGATCAAACTATTTCTAAAAATGATGTTAGCATCTGTGAAACAAAGAACAGTTGTGTATAATCTGACTTTTTTATTACGAGAGTTTGGGCAACAGACCTATTTTTAAAATAAATAATGATAATCAGGAATTTATTTTTTCAGTCAAGAAATTTTTACAGTAAAGTGTCGGCCAAACCATTGCACTCCTTTCACATGATTTTTAATAGCATATAAAGGACAGGAAAACTCAATTTTAGAAATTGAATCAGTAAATTTGACTTTGTTATTAATAGTCCATTTTGCCGCAATTTGTTGTGAAGGTCTATGAATCAAAAGTAATTTAAATGGAATCGATTTTATCAAATACATATTTTGAAAAATGTTATAGTCTTCAAGTTTAAATTCACCAATATGTCTATTTCTAAGGATATTTTTTGCATATTCACTGTGAAAATGTGGCTTTGAATTTGTGTGCTCCAAAGCATAAGCTCCAAAAAAGAATCTTCCTATTTCACGACCTATTTAATATAAATAAAGGTCTTTCAAACAACAAAACAATACCATTAATTTGTTCAATAATATATTTTCCACCAGGATGATTGAAATCTTTGAGGTCATAAATTGAATTATTCAGCATACACCATTTTAAGTGAGGATATTTTTTAGCTAATCTTGACATTGGAATGGAATGTGTTCCCAAATCATTCAATAGTCCTTGGAATTCCTTTTTTAATTTGATCGGGCTTTTAATATCTAAAATATTTTTAGTAAAGTATTTTTGATAAATTAATTCCATTATCAATCTAAAAATAAACAATATTCCAAAATAAACTGCAAATCCTATACTAAATTTTAAAAATTATATTTACTGAACATTAGTTTAAAAAAAGTACAAAAGCTCTATGTAGTCATAGATCCAAATTCCAGTCAAAACAGAAGCTTTTGTGAGGAGATATATAGTATAACCAATAATTCTATGAATTTTCTTTATTTGACTTAATTTTGAGGTTAAAAAATTAAAATTTTTTGATTCAAGTGTTTTTTTCATAATAAAACCAAATATATGTTGGAATACTATAAGGTTCAAAACAATTACTCCAACAGCAAAATGAGCAGTTATAGTTTGGTGGTTTTTAAATTTAAATTCTAGTGAATCTCCATCTAAAAAATCAAATTTAAAAAAAAAATCAACAATTAATTTTTACTTTTTCCTATCACTATAAACACGATAATTAGTGTAAAAATATCAACAATTAAAAAAATAGAAGCATGAATATCAATATATTTCTTGATATTTTTGAAATATCTCACAATGATTAAACTGATGTCTACTAAAAAACTCCATATTATCAATAAGCCAAACGCGTGAGCTTTAATCAAATTAGATTTGCCATTTTCTTCACGAACTGCTTGACCTTTAAATCCTTCTACAAAATTAAAGCTGAAAATTTGTAAATTTGACCCATGATAACTCAGCGTTTTTTGATCAGAAAATGCCAAACAAAAAGTTTCATTTTTTTGCTGAATAATGTAATCAAATTCATCACCAGTATTCAAAGCTCTAATAAACTTTACAATTGCATATCCTTGAGAATCTGAGTTCAAGAAACCGAGCAATGTTAAGTCATTTTTTCCGCCCACTTCAGAATCCAATGAAGGACGGTTTTCTGAATTTGACCATCTATCATATATTGATAATATACTGTTTAAATATTCAGCAGATATTATATCCATTTTATCCATTGATTTTCCGAAGCCTAAGGCTAAATACCCTTCTGTATTCCATCTAAGGGCAATCGTTACAGTGTTGTTCGAATTAAATTTCCAATACATATAAAATTGATCTGTGATTTTCAATTCAGAAGTCATATCATTTAATATTTCTGAACTTAAAAGACACATCCCATTTTCAAGAATGTATTTGCCTTGACAAGACGTGCATTGATTGTTTGATGAACCTGAACAAGTGAGGCATGAGTTATCACATGATGATTTTATGCAAGATCCGTTATTTAATTGATAGGATGAAGGACAAGAAGAGCATTGATTACTGTTAGAACCTGTGCAGGTCAAGCATGAACTATCGCAGACAATATACTGAAATTGAACGACTTGGCTTCCTCTTTGAACGTGTCTTTTAAGGATATCATTACTGCCGTATGCCCAAATAATTGATGTATCATTATTGGGAGTGATTGTATAAAGAGGAGTGCCGGCTAAAATTCTTTTGTAAGATAATTTTCTTAAAAAAGTTACAACTGTTTTTTCTGTGTCTCTGAAAGAGGAAATTATAGTTAAGTTTTGCCCTGAATTTTCGGTAGGAACAACATGGCCAGTGGCTGTCATACTTTTAAGAAGAAATTGGTTATTTAACATATATGATATTATCATATCAGAATCATTCATTTTAGTTCCAAAACCTATTGAAATATACCCTAAGGTATGGAATTCCATTATCATTTCGATTGTTTCTGTTTGAGGAAAAGAATAATTCAGGTAAATGAGTGGATTCTCATTAAGCTTGATACTGGAGACTTTTTTTGTTTCTGTTGAAGAGCATTGTCCATTTATGAGGGTAAAGTTTGCAATGCATGAAAGACATTCATTATTTGAACAAGTAGAACAGTCTATAGGACAGCAAGTGCCATTTATTAATACATGTGTTTGATTTTCACATGATTTGCATTGATGTGGGCCTGATCCAAAGCAATTTAAGCAAGAATTATCACATAAAATGCATTCATTATTTTGAAGAAAGTAAAGAGAAAAACAAGAAAGACAATTGTTTTCATAAGGCCCATAACAATTTTGACAGGATTTATAACAAGTTTTGCCGATTGATGTTTGCTGAAAAGCAATCAATGTTTGACTTCTATTAGACCCATGGTAGGCAAGCTCATCATTATTTCCATATGCCCAAATGAAGGGAACAGTCGCATTTGGGATGATTATGTGATCATTTGAATCAGTTGTATTGAGTTTCCTTTGAAAATTTACAAAGGTTTTCAAACTATCTCGAAAACCATATTGTAAAATTGCATCTTGGCTCTCATCATCATCAGGCTCTCCATATTTTTTTGAGCTTGTATCATGAATTGAGAATTTACTATCATTTTGATAAGCTATTATTATATCAGCATTGCTCATGTTATATCCGAATCCGATTGCAATATATCCAAGAGTATGAAATTCAATTGAAATACTTAATACCTCTGTTGAAATGAAAGAGTAGTTTAATCTTATCATCGGATCATTGTTTATGTTGATGTTATTCCAAGAAGTTTCCCATAAAGCATTCTTTTCAATGCAACTACCTTGGTTTAAAGTTTTTGTATTTTCATCACATTGCACACAATCATGATCTGTGGGTCCTTGGCATAGTTTGCAGGAATGATGGCATTGCCTTGACAAACATTGTCCATTGAATAAAGTATCATTTATTTGGCAATCAATGCAAGCATTTGATTCAGGACCCGAACAAGTTTTGCAACTAGAGTGACATTGAATAAAAGAAACAAATGACATTCCTCTTTTTGTTTTTCCATGATAACTTAGTGTGTCAGAAGATCCATATGCCCATATTAATGGTGTTGTTTTTAATGGAACTATAACAGTTTTATTAACAGAATTTGTGTTCAATTTCCTCTGAAATGCAATTATTGTTTTTTCATTTGCTCGAATCCCTGAAAGCAAAACTGAATCTTGTATCACATGCACCTTTGGAGAAGAATGACCTAGAGAAGTTAGATCTTTGAGAAATATTTGTCCATCCGTTAAATTCGCTAAAATCACATCTGCAATAGACATATTCATTCCAAAACCTAAAGCAATATAGCCTTCTGTGTGAAATTCCATAGTTATTTTTATTGACTCTTTAAAAGGAAAACTCCAATTTAAGTAGATCAAAGGGTTTGAGTTTAATTGAACGCTGAAACAGGATGATCCATTATCTAATGGGCATTGGGAAAAATTCAAGACACAGGAGCTGTCATTGTTTATATATGAATTGTGAGGGCAAGATAAGCATTCAGAATATGATCCTCCCGAACAAGTTAAACAGGAACTCTGGCAAGATAAACATTGGTTATTTAATAAATATTTTCCATTTGCACATGAAGTGCAATTTTGATCTGATGGGCCTGAACAGCTTAAGCAAGAACTATTGCAGTTAAGTGCGATGCAGGTCTTGTAAATTAACTGATGGCTTGAGTCACAGCTTGTGCAATTAGAACTAGAATTTCCAGAACATGTGAAGCAAGAAGAATCACAAGCAAAAATGCATTGTTTATTTAATAAAGTTTTTCCCGAATTGCAAGAAAGACATTCTGAAGCAGATGAACCAGAACAAGTTAAGCATGAACTATCACATTTTTCAAAAACCACATATGTAGATCCATAATTAACATGAAAAACAAGACTGTCTGAGGATCCATATGCCCAGATTAACGGTGTGCTTGAAAAAGGAACAATAGTATAGTCATTTGAATCATTGGTTTTCAATAGTCTTTCAAAAACAAAAATAGTCTTTGAGAGATCTCTTGATGCTGAAATTAAGGCGATATTCTGAATTGCATGGTCGACTGGAGCTGTATGACCTGAACTTGTGGTGTCCTTCATCACAAATTCTCCATTTAAATTATAACCGATGAAGATATTTGTTCCTGCCATCTGAGTTCCAAAACCTATTCCAACATATCCTTGGGTGTTGGATTCTAATGTAAATCGGATTGTATCAGTTTTAGGAAACGAATATGAAAGATTGATTTGAGGAGAGGAGTTAAGATGAATTGTTCCGGATTTTGAACAATAAAATAAGCAAGAAAAGAAACAAATGATAAACTTGAAAATTATCATTTTTTATTTTTTAATTTCAAAAGCTCTTTAGGTTTTTGTTTCTTTCAATTTTTTTTTTAAATAAATTACAGTGATTTAAAAAAAAAAAAATTCAAAGAGTTTTTCCTCAAAAATTTATTCGTAAAAAAAAAAATTGACTTCAAATAAATCTA
>JFJP01001205.1_pt1 | contig 25706 bp, 20 predicted proteins | sample 431651 | NCBI WGS metagenome assembly JFJP01 (sample SAMN02602958, study PRJNA72255) | Microbial mat metagenome, whole genome shotgun sequencing project. | biome: fresh water; feature: sink hole; material: water; isolation source: purple microbial (photo- and chemosynthetic) mats found in...
TATTATAAATTAAATCCAATCGCTTACTTATACCTAAATAATTACAAAATAACAACGAAATCGTTTGCGTTAAGAACCGATCAACTCGCTCCGATAGAACCTCAAAAATCCGAATATAGGTTCCAAAGACTTGTCCGAAAGGCGAAATAAACGTGCGTCGAGCGCTCGTTGACCCAGTCGCTGTCCAATGTCCGCCGCTGGAAGCCCAGGCTGAACATCGCGTTCGTAGAAGGATTCAGGATATACGACAAGCTGGCGTCAACCTGCGCGATCCGGGTCGAGACGCCTTGCAGGTGCAGGTTCCCGAACGAGCGCCAGCCATACTCCGAGTCCCACTCGCTTCGGAAAACATCGCTCCCCCAGTGCGACCCAAGGCTGTCCTGTCCCTGCTCGGCCAGGTTGAGCCGGGCCTTGAGCAGGAAATCGCCCCGACGGTACGAGGCCACGCCCACCCACTCCGTGAAGTTCGCCCCCAGCGGATGCGCCAGCGACTGCCAGAAATGCGCGTAGTTCTGCCCCGGCTCCTGGTGGCCGTAGGTGTAGGGCCGCACGCGGTTGTACTCGGCCTGAAGGTAGAAATTCGGAATGCCCAGGACATCGAAGTACTTGATACCCAGTTGATAGCCGTACTTGTTGTCGATGTAGCCCGCGCCCTCTTTCGCCCGCGCGAAGTAAAAGTCGTCGAGCATCAGTTGGCCATAGAGCTGGAAACGCTTCATCAAGTTCCAACTGAAATTCGCCCCCATCATCACGTTGTCGGGCGAACCCAGCGAGTACTCCACCGGCCGGTAGAAGATGATCGGATTCAAGTAGTTCAAATCGAAAGGCCGGAAGCTCGTCGAATCCGAGTTCTGCCACACGACCGCCTCGAAAAGCCCCAGTTCAAGCCCATCAAATGGCTTGTAGCTAAGGTAATGGAACGACCCATGCTTCCGGTTGTAGCCCGAAATGTAAAGGTTTTGATAGGGAACATGCGCGTTGGTGAAAATCGAAAAAATATTCACGTACTGCAATTTCCAAACATTCGTCATGACCCGCACGTAAGGGTAGCTGCTGGCCGCGTCCGAAAGCAGCAGCGAGCGGTAGCCGTTGCCTATGAAGTTCTTGCCATGCCCCAAGGTCAGGTTGAAAAACCGCGACGGCTCCAGCACCACCGAGCCCTCCGCCCGCGAAAAGTCGAAGCCGCTTTCGCCGAACTCGCGGCTGTGCGCCAGGCCCGGCACCATCCGCGTCGAATCCGCGAACCGGTTCACATACGGCTGGTAGCGCCCCTGGTTCTCGAAAAAAGAGGTCTGGAAACGCACCTTCGGCCCGATCGAACCGAACATCTGCGCTCCCCGCGTGTTGTTGTAGGTCGAAACCGCGCTGTCCCGCTCCTGCCCCACCCACAAATCGAACAGCGGATCGGCATGGATGGAAAAGCCATCTCCTTCTATTTCAAGGAAATGCTCGTGGCGCGTCTTCCGATGCAAGTAGCTGGAAGGCTGGCCCGAGCGGTTGAAGCGCAGCACGCTGTCCGGCGAAAAATGCGCATCAAGCCGCGACTGCACATAGGGCATGAACGAACTGTGCAGCTCTTCATGCGAAAGCATCGCGCGCTGCAAGGCGATTTGCCAATCCTGGTGCATGGGCAGAAGCGGCTGCGCCTCAAGCGAAATGGAAAGCAGCACAAACAGGACGAAAGTGTAGATCTTTTTCATGTCATTCGATTCATGGCAGCTCGGACTCGATCGCGGCCTTCAGGTTCCACTCGAAGTGGCGAAGCGTGAAGCGCTGGAAGAATTTCTCACGTCCCTTCGCGCCCATCATCTGCCGGATCGTCGGCTGGTTCGCCAGGTGCTTGATCCAATGCGAAAGTTGGAAAACATCATGGGGCTTGACCAAATAGCCTGTGCTTCCGTTGGTTACAATGTCCGGTATCGCCCCCTCGGTCGTCGAGACGATGGGCAGGCCGAACTGCATGGCCTCCAGCAAGACCAGCGGAAAGGCCTCCTTGTGGTAGGCCGTCGGCAACACGAACACATCCGCCCACTCGTACTGCTCCCACTTTTCTTGGCCGTACTTTGGGCCCGTAACCTTGACCCGGTCGCCCAATTTCAAAGCGTTGGAATAGCGCTCGATTTCTTCCAAAGATAGGCTCGCCGTAGGCTTGCCCACGATGCGCAGCTCAAAACGCAGCTCGTGCTGAAGCAGCGCGACTGCATCTAGCAGCTCAAAAATGCCCTTCGTCTTGTGGTAATTCGACAAAAACAGCAGGCGAATCGGCCCTTCCCGGCCCTCGCGCACCACTTCCGCCTCGCGCACCACCTCGATGCCATAGTTCACGATGTAAGGCTGGCTTGGCGAAACAGCCTGAATGTCAGCGTAAAGCAAAGGCGAAAGGCAGATGGAGAGCGAACGCTCGAACACATACTCCGCCTGGCGGCGCGCCTGTCGGTTCCGAATCGTGCTCACCAAGCCCTTGCCGTGCAGAAAGTGCAGCAGCTTCACCCCCGACTGGATGACCGTGCGGGCCAACATGACATCGCGCCAGAACGCGAAACCCGTCGGCGAAAATGAAAACAGAACCAAATCAGGCCGATTCGTCTTCATTTCCCGCTTCAAATCACTCAGCAAGCGAAAACTTTTTGTCAGCTTGCCAAAGTCGAACCTCCCGATGTCTTTCAAATCGCTCGCGAAGCGCATCGGCATCACGCGCAGGTCGAACGTATCATGCAGAATGTCGCTGTCCACCATATTCTGGTTCGCGATCGAGGCTCCGTGAACCGGAGGCGGAAGATGAACTAACAGCAATACTTTGGCTTTCATGCGCTTGCGCGGTTTGGAGCGATTGGTAAAAGAGGCCCATCGTGAACCAGTACACCCCCGAGTAGAGCGGCGAACCCAAGACCACGTTGAAGAAGGCCGTGATGGTCATCAGCACAAATGTAACAAAACTTGCCTCTTGCAAAGCCGTCCGCTTTCTTTTGTCCAAACGGGCGTACTTCCGAAAAAGACCCATGTAAATCAGCAGCATCGGGATGAAACCTGCCAAACCTTGGCGCACCAATACGAAAAGCACGAAGTTGTGCGTCCCGTGCGTGTATTGGATGTCTTCCCATTCGTCAGGCGAGTTGGACGCGAAAATGAATCGTGTTTCAGGAATTTTTGGATACAGTTCAGTTCCATAGCCAATTCCAAAAATGGGGTGGGTCAGGAAGTTGTAGTTGAACTCGAAGGCCCAGAACATGATCCGCCAAGTGTTGTTCGCCTCCTCGCCTTCCGATTGGATTTCGGAGCGCTCGTAGGCCTGCTGCTGGTAATAGTTGCTATCGGCATAATAGTAATAAACCAAGGTTACGAAAAATGCCACCACCGAAAAGTAAATCAGTCCCTTGTTCATCAGCAGCTTCCTGAATACCAACCATTTGCCTGCCAGCCAGTAGAGCAGGACAAAGCCCAAGGCAACGACGCCCGTCCCGCCCCCGCCCCAAAGGCCGATCAAAACCAGGGTCAGCAAAAGCCAATTCCGGTTGCGAAATAGAAGCAAAGGAAACAGCAAAACTACTGCCCTTCCCTGGCCAAAAAATAGCGCAAGCAGTGCCAGTGGAAAAACAACTGCAAGCGGAACCGACTTCTTCTTCAGCCAGCGCACTCTTTTTAGTACCTCCAGGCCTGCATAAAAAGCAAAAACAGAATACCACAATGGCATCGTTCTGAAAAATTGATAGTTGTTTCCTTGCTTGAGAAACAAATAGGAAAAAGGAATATACAACGCGCCATAAACCAACAAAAAGCGAATGTATTTTTCTTCCTCGCGGCCTGGTTTCGCAGCATGAACTGCAAAAAAGAAAAAAGCCCCCACGAAAACCATCAGCTCATTCGTAAAGAACGAACGCTCAAGTTCTACGTTAAAAACCTGAAAAAGAAAAACAACAAATGCGAAGGTGGCCAGCGACTTGTACATGGAGGCTATGTTTTGGATTGCCAGACCGCACGCCAGTAGCTCTTGAAAATATCCAAACGGCGGCTTTTGATCAGGTAGGCAAGATGCAAAGCCAGCACCTTCAATCGGCGTGCCTGCTTTCGATACTTTGTGTAGATCACACCATGTGGCGTTCTTTCGTTCGTGCTGATGCGCTGGCCTTCGTGCTTGTGGACCTTTACCAAAATCTTGGAAACCAATGCGATAGATGATTTTTCTGCCAAGCGAATCACCAAATCCCAGTCTTGGAATTTCCGCAGATCAGGATCAAAGAACAACTCGTTTTTCAACAACCATTCGCGTTCGCAAACCAAAACCTGTGTGCCGATGAAATTGTAAACCAAGAGCATATCCAAAATCTGGCCGCTGTACCTTGGGCAATAATCTCTTTCAGACCCATCGGGCCCAACCAGCCTAGCCCATGAATAACTAACAGGCAATGAGGAGCTTTTCATGGCCTGCCAGTGCGCTTCGAGCTTTTCGGGAAGAAACTCATCATCATCATCCAGGAAAGCGATGTAATCCCCCTTCGCTGCCAAAATGCCTGCATTGCGCGCTGTCGGAGCGCCTTTGCCTTCTGTGTATAAAACAACAACATCCGGGAAATTGTTGGCTATTTTTGAGAACTCTCTGCTGGGAGAATCATCTACTACCAAAATTTCTTTGTTCAGATAAGTTTGATTCTGAATACTCTTGATAGCATTGACAACCAAGTCATTGCGAAGGTATGTCGGCAAAATCACAGAAATGAGTGGATACGAGTTCATATATCAATGGAGGCGTCGAGGCTTTTGCTTGTGAATAATTTACCATAACCATTCGAAAAAAGTTCATACATCGAGTTTGATGCTTGGCTAGAATGAAGAGCTAGTTGGTTGTGCTGAATTTGGAGCATAAAATCTTCAATGGTGTTGCAGCTATAAAAACTTAATAAATAAATTGAATCTCGATAAGATAATTTCGCCTCAAACTCAATTCGCATTTCAAAAACCTTGTTGTTGGGCTTGGCCAATGCGATTCCGTTGTGCGCCTCGGCGGAGCGGAAGCGGTCTCGCCATTCGGGCATGGGCGTGTAAAGGTAGGTTCCCGGATCGAGGGCCAGGGCCTTCCCGTCGATGAAAAGCGAAAAGGATAGCTTGTCGTCGTGCGAATGCCCTCCCCTGCCCTTCTGGCCAGGATCGCTAAAGTTCAGGCACAAGAAAAAGTGAGGATCCGTTCTGATCACCAAAAGGCCAAAATTCGGGAAGTATTTGATTTTCATGCCCTTGAGCAAGTCGTTCTCGGAGCTGAAAACCATAGCGGGCAGGTTGTGCTGAGGGCGCAGTTCAAGATCGCCGGGCGATTCGGGCAGGGTTTCCAGCAGCTTGGCCCAAGGCCAGGCATTCGCCCCAAGCACCTGGCCCAGCAAGCGGTGCTCGATCGTTTCAGCATGTCGGCTTTGCGAGAAAAGTGCCGAATGGGCCGCTAGAAAGCCGCGATGATCCAAGGCGCCCTCGTCCCAGTATTGGCTTTCCAAGTCGATCAAACCATTGGATTTCAAGTTCTTGGCATAATCCTTCAGGTTGAGGTACTGCGTTTCGGCCGCACGGAGCTCCCACCACTTTCCGCGCGCTTGCAGCCGAAAGAAGCGGCCGCTATCGTTGTCGCCAATTTGGACGTGCTGCCCGTCGGGTGCGTGCAGCCACTCGCTCAATTCGCTCATTTTCTGGACCTTGGCCCGTGTCGCGTCGTCAAAGAGCGCTTCGGACTTCGCCCAGGCCTGCCGTTCGGGCGCCAGCAGGCGCGGCATGACCCAGGGCGAGCGGGGCGAGTACTGCCGCAGGCGCAGCTTCCGCTCCGCAGGCAAGCCCTCAAACAGCGCGACGGTCCAGACGACCATCTCCGCGCTTAGCCGGTGGTAGGAAGAGGAACCTTCAAAATTGCAGCCGTCGTCCAGGAACTGCTCGCCGATTTGGCTTGTCAATTCTTGCAAGGCGAAGGCCAGCCAGCGATCGATTTCGGGCCCCGGTTCCAGAAAGGCGGCGATGTAAGCCAGGCCGCAGACATTGGCCAGATAGTGGTTGTTCGAATAATCGGCACTCCATTCGAGCTCGTGCAAAATGTGCTGCCCGTGTTCGTAAATAGCCTGTGCCAGAATGCTTTGGAACTCAAAATCCTGTTGCGCAGCTCGACAATGAGAGAGAAAAATGGCGTATGCCAGCAGCCAATTGGCGGCCCGGATGCCCACATCCATCGCGCAAGACCAGTTCACACCGTAGCCCAGCGGATTGGCGGCCATGAAATCGAGCACCTGATGCCGAAACTCGAACCAGAGCGGCTGGCGCCAATCGGCCAACTGCTTGGAAAACAAGGCCATTTGAGGCATGTGCTGGCAACGGGCCAACTCCCAGGGCCACTTGAGGTCGGCGCCCCGGGGCGAGAGCTTCTTGGCGTCCTTGTGCCAAAGCGTCGCGGGCCAGCGAAAGCCGCTCTTGTGGTCGCGGTGCCAGTCAATGGCCTGATAACCAGGATTCTGAATCAAGCGCCAGTAAGCCTTGGCCCGCTCAACATGCCGCTGGTCCACCACTTTCCGAAGCCACTCGCCCTGGCTGTCGAACTGCGGGATGATGATTCTCCCGGGGTGGACAATACCCTGCAAACCCCTCGGAATGCTGTCGTAATGAACAGGAATCCAGCCACTTCCGAGCAAATCGAAACGATGCTCCACGAACTTCCTGGAAAGGTAGCGCGCGAGTGCTTCCTCGTGCTCGGGCCAGTCGCGCAGGACGAAAGGCAACGCAATCGCTCGCCGCGAGACGCTCGGAAGTGGCGAAAGCCGGCAATGCCGCGCGTAAGCCTCGCGCCAGAGCCTTCGCCTTGCCTTTTGCGCTGTTGTAATGGCTTTTTGGATCATGCTTGGGTTTGAGGGTTGCAACAAGGTTTTTCGATCAGAGGAACAATTGCCGGTACTGTTGAAAAGACGCTCGCTCCGACTGTGGGCCTGGCTTGGGCTTTTGCAACATTTCTTCCAGTTTTTGGGCGATGGAAGTAGCCTCGTTCAGGCAAAAGTCGCCAAACAGATCGAACTTGGAAAGGCTGTCCGCATAGCCGATGTTGAGGATGCGCGAGCCGGCCAATTTGTAGTCTATCAGCTTGGAAGGGAATTGGTTAAGGCCCTTGTTGAGCAAGTTGACCAGCACGTCCATCCGGGCCATCAAGTCGAGCAACGCCTCGCGGTTGATGCTGTCGTGTACCTGCATGTTGCCCTTGAGTCGTACCCCGGCCTTGTCGAGCCATTGGCGGTTGGCGGGCAGGTTTCCGAAGTAATGGAAGCGGATGGGCAAGCCCTTTTGCAGCAGCCATTCCAAAGCCTCGAAAAGCTCTTCCGGCTGACGGTAAGGGCGATAAAACGAACCCGCATACAAAATGTTTATCGCATTGGAATCGAGCGCATACGCAAAACGTGCAGAGCGGTTCGGAAAAACTTGCTCAATGACGACATGGTTGTTGCCCAAAAACGGAAATTCTGAAAGCATCTGGCGAATCGGGATCACGATATGGTCGGCTTGCTCAAAAACCTTTCGCTCGATGCGTTCTTTCAGCCACAACTTGAAACGACGTTTGCGGGTATGCGCGTCGGAAGTGAAATCATGGAAATACGGATCCCCCAAATCGACAATCAATTTGCGAACGCGTTGCTGCCGCTTCAAGCCCAAAGCCTTGTAAGCCAAGCTCAACGGATTGGCGATGCAAACGCAAAAGTCGTAAGTTTTTCCCTTGGGAACAAACGGAAGTGCCCGGAAAGCGAAAAAAACTCCACCATCCGGAGGGCTGAGCCGGTTGATGAGCTTTCCCAACAACGAACCGAATTTCCCACCGACCCGCAAGGCATCCGTCCGCGCGTTGGGCACCTGAAACAGATTTACCCGGTGCAATCCGTAGAGATCATAACGCATATGATTTTCAACACGTTGGGCCAGTTCGGGGACAACCAGGTCCACTTCATGCCCCAAATCCAGGACAATGTCCAATATCCCCAGCAGCTCCAAGGCCCGAGGGAAATTTTCGATGGGGGAAAAAGTGGAGAGGATGAGTGTTTTCTTCATGGCTGAAAATGCTTGCTCATGAGAAGATTTGCACTTATTTTTTCAGCTTGCAAGTAGATTTTGTTTTGGCTGTTGGAAATAACTTTTTCGACAACCTTGGATGGGGATAGATTTTCTTGATAGTAATCCATCACATTTCCTCTCAATATGGCGATTTCCTCCTCTGCCAGCGAAAAAGCGAATTGAATTGCTTGTTCAATCTTTTCAGGATCAGAAACAATGATGCAATTGACAAGGTTCTTCAAGGGTGGAACCAAGAGTTTTGCATACCCTTCTTCCACGATAGGAATCATTCCAACAGAAAGAGCTTCAATCAGATTATGACAAAGCGGAATGTAAACGCCTGAAAATGCAAGGAAGAAAGTAAATTTTGAGAGTGTTGGTCTTAATTCCTCCATCCGAATATAGCATTTTGAATTGTCAACAATGATAACTTTCTTGTCATCTGCACTTTCTACAAATTTTTGAACGTCATAGCATGTTTCAACACTGAACAATAGTTTTTTCCGTCGAAGAATTTCTAACATTGCAATTCTTGATTTTACTTTGAACATTGAGTTATTTTCAATTTGTCGATAGTCAGATTCTGAAAAATTACCTGCCATAAAGATGCTATTTTTACGCATTTCAGGATGAATTGGGGCATCAAAAATGGCTTTTCTGTACATTTCGGGATGCAACAACATCGGAACATGATACGACAGTTCACTTTTTTCTGAAGGAAACAAAAGACTTGAAAAGTAATCAGGATCAAGATTGTTATCAAAATAAATTGCCCCAATTGGAATTTGGCCTTTTTTGATTGAAGTGTAGAGTCCTTCATTGAAAAAAAAACGGCCATATTGAGACATGAAAAATTCACCTATGACAGAAAATTTTCTAACTACTAAAACTTGATAACCCGCTAAGCTAAAAAGTTTGAACAGGATATACAGGTATCTTTTAAATGGTTCCTTCGTTAATCGAAATACTACAACTCGCTTGTTTTCAGCCCAATGGATAGGTTTTCGATAACGAATATCGACCCATATCCCGATGCAGCCATAGTAGATGCTTTTTCCTATTGAAAGTATTTTTTCCATTCTTCACTAATCTTATAGTCATTTCTGATTGCTAGATAGTTAGTTGTAAGAAAAAGCTCGGCGTATTCGTGGTAGTGAATTTGGACAAATCCTCTGGGAAGAATTCGAAAAATCTTATACTCATCCAAAATTTGAAAGAAATCTTTCAAAAAGATTCTTGCTTCAATGGATGTAAATCCAAACTCGAATTGTATAATGTCAATTCTCTTCTCCTCAATTGATTTCATCGCACCTTTCAGGACTTCCAATTCAAATCCTTCGACATCAATTTTTAACAAATCGACATGAATATTTCCGAGCTGATGCAAGAAATCGTCGATGCGTATTATTCTGACATTCTCCTGCGAATCAAGATTTATTCCATGCTGTATGTAATTGGCACTAAACATCGAGGCATAATTGGAATACCCTTCACGCGAAAAAATGGGTAGAGAGGCAGACTCTGAACCGAAGCCAAAGTTCAAAACTGTTACACCTTGAACCCCTGCTACTTCATTCTTTAGTTGAAGAAATACACTGGATTGTGGCTCAAAACAGAAAAAATGGAATCTCGCATCTTGCTCTATTGCAGACAAGAACATCTTGACGTATTGTCCTGTGTTTGCGCCAACATCAAAAACATTTATTGTTTCTTTATTGGTGTTTGACTTAATGAATTTGGCGACAAATGATTCACCGCTTGAATGAGGATCGTGTCCGCGATCGTAATTCATTCCTTTTAAAGCAAAGCGAAAGAGAAGAGAATACAACTTCTGCAATTTCGCATTTCCGACAAAAAATGATTTGATTTTGTTCATCTTCATTTGATATAAGCCTTCCACCAGAGGGCGAGATTATACAAATACCAACTTTTTCGGACCATTCCAGGTTTCAAGACTTCGAGGACTTGTTCGGGGGAAAAAAGTTGAGTTTCGCGGTTAAACTCTTGAATGGTAGCGCGAATTTCATCCTCATGGAAAAGCTCGAAGGCCGGCGCGGCAAAGCCTTGCTTTTTGCGGTCGATAATGGCGTCGGGTATAATTCCACGGACGCTCTTTTTCAGAATGTGCTTGAGGTTTCCCTTCCCGAACTTGACTTTGGCGGGGATGGACATGGCGAACTCCACGAAACGGTGGTCCAAGAAAGGAACCCGCGCTTCCAGGGAAGCTGCCATGGTCATCTTGTCCATGCGCGAAAGCAGGAGCTCGGGCAAGCGCATTTTCAGCTCAATGTAGCTCATCCAGTTGAGGGGCTCGTCCTCGGGTGTCGATTCTTTGTACTTTTGCCAGTGCGGCCGAACGGCTTCCCAGGAATTGTATCCTTTGAGCTGTTGCAAAACCTCGGGGCTGAGCATCTGCTGCTTCTGGGCTTCGTAAAAAGCCTCGCCCACACCCCAGAAAATCGGCTGCTTGGCGTTGGCCCTACGCAGCCATTCGTAATAGACTTTGTGCTGTTTTCCAGCGAGTTTGAGCCAGCCCATGGCCGAGCGTTCCAGGAGTCCGGTGGCGGGCAAGTTGGCGGTTTGTTGCAGGCGAATTTTCTGCGGCCACTGGGTGTAGCCCATGAAAAGCTCATCGGGTCCTTCGCCCGCTTGTATCACTTTGATGCCGCTCTCGATAGCGCTTTGCGAAACATAGTGAATGGGAATGCTCGCCAAGTCCGCCACGGCGTCATCGACCTGCGTGATGATCTTGTTCAAGCCCTTGAGCACCTTGGCCTTGTCGAGTTCGATGATATGGTGCTCGCAATTGATTCCCTGGGCCACCAGCCGGGCGTATTCAAACTCGTTGGTCGAATAAGTTATGCCCTGATCCTGGCGATAGCCGATGGTAAAAGCCTTGACGGGATACTCGGAAGAGCGTGCGAAGAGGGCCGCGTTGGTGCTCGAGTCGATGCCGCCGGAAAGGAAGACGCCCACGGGGACATCCGATAGGCCATGCGCCAGGATGGATTCCTCGATTTGCTCGGCGAGCTGTTCCGCGATTTCGTTCTCGGAAATCGTCAACATTTTCACGTTGTCATATACGTCCCAGTACTGCCGATAGGGGGAAGCGACACCTTTGCGAATTTCCATTTCGCAGCCTGCGGGCAGTTTGAAAATGCCATCAAAAAGCGTGTAAGGAGCGGGCACGGTCATGAAGCTGAGGTAGTCGTAGAGGCCGCGCAGGTAAATCTTCGGCTGGACATCCTTGGATTTGAGCATGGCCTTGATTTCGCTGGCAAAGTAAAAGCGGCCATTGAAAAAGCTGAAATACAGGGGCTTGATGCCCGTCCTGTCGCGGGCCAGCCAGAGCAGGTCTTTCTGCGGATCCCAAATGGCGAAGGCGAACATCCCGCGGAGTTTGAGCAGGCAGTCGCGCCCCCAGAACTTGTAGGCTTCGAGCAGGGTTTCGGTGTCGGAGTGGTTGGTCTTGAACTTGACATCCAAAGAGCTTAGCATTCGCCTGATTTCCAAGTGGTTGTAAATCTCACCATTGAAAACCACGACAATTCCGGTGGCGTTGCAAATCATCGGTTGCGCCGCCTTTTTGGACAGGTCGATGATGGAAAGTCGGCGGTGGGCCAGTCCCAAGGTCCTTTCGGTCCCAATTTTGGGTAGTTTGGCCTCTGGCCGCATGACCTTTGTTTGTTCACGGTACTGTTCAGCTTTTTCTCCCGAAAAGTAGAATCCCTCTCCATCGGGTCCACGGTGGGCAATGGCATCGCTCATGGCCCACAAAGTGGTCAGTGGCAAAGGCTTGGCGTTGGTCATGGCCAAATATCCGACGATTCCGCACATTCTATTCGTAAGTTTTAAATTTTGCAGACTTTGAGAGAAGAAAGCGAATAAAGTTGAGAAGATTGCTGTAATCGCTTCTTAGTTTTCCAGATTCATCAAAAACATGCTTTGAATGATACAAAATGTTAATGATTGCGTTGGGATTTTTTTTGATCAGTGAAAAATAGTACAGTCGCAGTAGCCATTTCGACATGATTATGCTTGGGTTAAACGAAAAGAAAAAAGCGTCCGAGCTATTGGATACTGGCAAAACGGTAGTAATTGGATACTCTTTTATAGGCCCCGATTCGCATTCGGTAAGAACATCGTTTGATTTTGGATAGTAGCACCTGTCAATGATTGTTGCCTTCGTGAAATCAAATTTGGCCAAATGTAAATTTGATGCACCAGGAAACACGCTTGAGTCAATTTTTATTCCTATTTGTAGCAACTGCTCGTAAATCGCTTCCCAGCGGCCAATACTGTATCCGCCAGCACGAAAGGCGACAATTTCGCATCCAGCGGCATCTTCTAAGACCTTTTTTCCTTCTCGTACCATTTCGCCAATACGCTCCGAAGAATAGAAGCTCAAATCCGGTGACTTCTCCGGATTGATTTGCGCAGGATGAATGTGCAAACCAATTTGATGCTTCTCGGAAGCAATCCGCTTCAACAGAACGACTGGCGAATTTTGATGGTTTCTGAAAATTTGCACTTCAGGATAATTGACAAAAAACACGGCATTGATTCCCAATTCCTTCAAGTCATCCAGGAGTTTTACAGCTCCAGCATAGAAGTGCAAGGGGTATGAATCCTCTTGAAGCTGAACTGTGTTGCTGAATTTGCTTTCAGTATCAACCGAGAGAACGACTGATATGGGAACCTTCTCTCCTTTTGATTTCGAAATTGCAGCAGCAAAAACCTTCATCAATAGTGAAATCTTCCGTACTCTCTTTTTTAACTTCTCCATATGAATTTGATGTTAGAGAGGACGAAGTAATGATTCATATCGCGCAATTTCCTAGCTCGCAAGGTTAGCTTAGGATTAAATTGAAAGCATAGAAAACGCTTTTCTTGAACCCGTGCTCGAGTCCTATCCTTATACAACTTTCCTCGCGCGCTGGCATGGTGCTGAAAGTGCTGGAAATGAAGGGCTTCGTGATGTTCAGCAATGAACATCCTCTGACAAAGCAACAGTTCAATGTGAAATTTCACAAAGTTGTTGCAGGTCGATTTGGTTAGTATCCGCCATTGTGAGGAACCGTGGAGAAACTCAATAACATTGTTTCGTATGACCAAGAAGAGCCATATGTTGTAGAAGGCGCAATTCTTGATCTTTGGATTGAATCTCCCCCCCAGAGGCAGTGCGGCGCTGAAAAACACGCCCTCGAAGGAAGGCAAGTACTCACGGCAGAGGACGCAGGCGAAGTCGCACCGACAGTGGTGCAAAGGGGGTGGAAACACCTTGCCGTTCTCCTTGACGATGACGGATCTGTTGCTGATCTCGGGGGTGGTTTCGAAAAGCTCTGCGGCAGTGGCCAAGGCTTCTGGCCGTAGGATGTCATGGCTGTACAGAAGGGCGTCAAACAGACTCTTGCCTCGGTCCGAGGCTATGTTGGTGCCTTCGGTGTGCCTGGAGTCAGGCTCAGAAATGAGACGCGTGTCTGTGTCTTTCAGTATATTAGATTCCATGATGTGGCGGGTTCCTTCGGTTGATGCATCATCGCCCGCACAGAGTACAGGTTCAAGGTAGTATTGCACCAACACGCTATCAAGGTTCTTGGAGGGAAATTTTTCACGATTGAAAGTGGAAATGGCGATGGGAAAATATTGTTTAATGGACATTCTGGCTCATGGTTTTGACTTTCCAAAGATAGCAAAGGCCAACAATCCTGCAAGACTTGGGCCAGTTTTGCAAGGGCTGGCCGCAGTTCAATGCTTTGACCTTGAGCTCCTGCTTGCATTCGCCTGTTCGTGAAAAATTGAAACCTTGCATATGGCCAGGCACTTAGGCCGGACCAAGCGATTTGCGTAAATTTATGAAAATCAACAATCTCCGCTTCCTAAGTTTAGCAAGGGAAGGTTTCTCCGTGATAATGAATGAAAAACGGAAAATCAAATCTAGTGAGCTTTATAATCGAAAACAAGGATTATCATAGCTTTGATAATTCGTGCCATCCGGCGTTCTAACAATATGAAAATTGAATATGGGAAATTTGCAGATCTCTGCGCATGTCTTATCCAATTCTCCAACGCAACCTCTCAAGAGGATTGAGCTTGTTGAAATTCAAAAATATAAGCCTTCCACCAAAGTGCGAGGTTGAGCAAATACCACAGTTTGTTGGAAACCGCGTGGCTATTGTCATGAAATAGTTTGTCAAGGTAGGTGTTGTCAAAAACCTGAGTCGCTTCGTTGAATTCGAGTATATCGTGTTGGGCTTTCCTTGCAAGGTGTTCGTTGAACCAGTCGATGATGGGAACGCCGAAACCTTGCTTCTTGCGGTCTATGACACTGTCCGGAATGATGCCTCGGACAGCCAATTTGAGCATTTTTTTGAGATTTTTGCCATCTGCTCGCATTGGGGAAGGAATTGACATGGCAAATTCGACAAATTGATGGTCGAGGAAAGGGACTCTTCCTTCTAAGGAGCAGATCATGCTCATCTTGTCCACGCGCATGAGCAGCAGTTCAGGCAAGCGCAATTTGAGGTCGATGTAGGTCATCCAATCGGCCGTCGTAGGCTCGGGAGCGCTGCGCAAAAACTTGTCGTAGTGGCGGCGAATGGATTCCCAAGAGGTGTAATGTTTGAACTTTCTGCGCATTCGGTCAGAAAGTAGCATGTTTTTCTCAGTCTCGTAAAAGGCCTCTGCCCCACCCCAAAAGATGGGTTGCCGGGCCTCGAGCCGGCGAAGCCACTCGCGCTTGGGCCCCGTCTCTCTGCGCAAAGCTTTGAAAGCCAGGCCGCCTAGCCGTGCGCCGAATCGCGGAAGGCCTCCAGCCTTGGCTTGGAAGTTCAAGCGCTCGCGCCAAGTGCCGTAGCCGTGGAAAAGCTCGTCGCTGCCCTCGCCGACTTGGGCGACGACAACTCCATGTTCTCGGGCCAGCTTGGAGACCTCATAGACCGGAAAGCAGACCGGATCGGCAATCGGCTCGTCCTGGTGGTAAGGCATCAGCGGAAGAAAGTCTAGCAAGTCCTTGGGGGTCAATGCTTTTTCGTGGTAATCGCAACCGAAAAGCTCGGCAATCTCGCGCGCATAGGCGAACTCGTTGGAATAACTCTCGAGTTTGTGGTCATCCGCATACCCGATGGAAAATGCCTTTACGGCCCCAGGCCGCTCTTTCGAGAAGAGCGCCACATTGGTGCTGGAGTCGATGCCGCCAGAAAGAAAAACGCCCATGGGCACATCGGACAGCAGGTGCGAGCGAACAGCGTCCGAAAGCTGTTCAGACAACTCGGCTGCCAATTGTTTTTCGGATGCCTCATTCCTGATTTTCACGTTGTCGAAAACATCCCAGTAGGCAAGACTGGCTATCATCTTGCCATGCTGGAAAACGAGCTCGTGGCCCGCAGGAAGTTTATAGATGCCTTCAAAAAGCGTGTTCGGAGCTGGAACGATCAGGAAAGATAGGTAATCGTAAAGCCCTTTTTCGTTCAATTTTCGGGGAATTGAAACATCTTCCAAAATGGCTTTTATTTCGCTGGCGAAGTAGAACCGCCCGTTGGCCAAGGTATAATAGAGCGGCTTGATGCCGATGCGGTCGCGGCAAAGCCAAAGCAGATCCTGCGCGCTGTCCCAAATGGCGAAGGCGAACATCCCGCGCAGCTTGTGGACGCAGGCCCTGCCCCAAGTTTTGTAGGCCAGCAGCAGGGTCTCGGTATCGGAGTGGTCGGTTCGGAATCGAAGGCCGAGCTGTTGCAATTCCTTCCTGATTTCCAAGTGGTTGTAAATCTCGCCATTGAAGACGACCCAGGTTTTGCCGGCTTCGTCGCGCATGGGCTGCGCGGCTTGTGCGCTCAGGTCGAGGATGGAAAGGCGGCGGTGCGCGAGGCAGATCGTTCGCTCGGCGGCGAAGGTTTCCAGAAGCGATTCGGGCCGGAGGCCGCGTATCGCCTGAAAGTGGGAATCAGAATAGGCTCCCGAAAGGGCAAATCCCTCGCCGTCGGGGCCTCGGTGGCGCATGGCTGCCGCCATTTTGACCAAGCCCTCCGCCGAGAGCGGCTCTTGGTTTTCCATCGCAACGATTCCGAGTATTCCGCACATAATTTCAAGCGTTAAACATGATCAATACCTTTCCAAATTTGCCATTTGGATTTGATTTTTTGCGAAAAGCTGGCTGAGACGGAAACTTTTGGAAAAAAAGGTTCATGTTCTGCCATTCGCAAATCCCCAAAAGTCGCGAAGCTGCAATCGTTCCGTCCGGAAATCATCTTCAACATGGAACGGTAGCTTTCCATCAATTGACGGTCAATGGCCGGCTTTCCGAACTTGCGGGTTTTGGAATTGAAGGGAATCTGAAGAAAATTGAAGCTATGGAAGAAAAAAACAAGAATGGCACCGGGCGGGCTTTGGTCGAGTACAGCTTCTATTTCTTTGATGCTCAAACCCATGCGCAAATCGAGCTGGGTCCGCTGCGCTTTTTTGAAGCCAGGGGCATAGCGTTGCTGGCGGTCGAAAACGGTGATGGGCACTTCAACAACACCCTCTATCGCTTGTGTCTTGTTGAGCGCGAGGCCTTCCATCGGGCAATTGCGGTAGCGGAAGTAGTAGCTCGAATCGAATCGGATTTCAAATTCGGACAGCAGCTTGAAAATTCGATTGTCGGCACCGTATCCCCCCGCGCGATGGGCCAATGGTTGTTTGCCAGACCATTTTTGGAGGAGCTTGATGCCGTGCGCCAAAATCTCTCGCTGCTCGTCTTCAGAATACTGGAACATGAAAATGCGCCGCTCGTCGAATTGCCAGCTCGGGTGGGTATGAAGTTCCACTTCATGTCCCTGGTTCAAAGCTCTTTCTACAAGGTTGGAGAAGCGCTTTTCGAGGCCATTTTTGGCGGGATAAACATCCAGGAAATGCGTCATTTTGGCACCAAAATCCGAGGCTGTCTGGTTGAGAAAGTCGAAGCCGACTTGCTGTCCGTCGTACTTGCCTTCTACGAAAAAGTCGAAGCTGTCTTGCGCGTCGAAATGGCGCGAAACTTCACCCAACTCGGTATCGCAAGTCAGCAAGATCTGCTTGGGCAGGTGGCCGTCGCTTTTCATGGCAACAACCATCTTTTGAGGACGCCCAATATTTTTCGCTGGTCAACGTCTTTCATTTTCAGTGACTTGACAGCAAGCAGCGCCAGAAAAGCGAGGTTGGCACTGGTATCTTGGCCTGCTTCGAGCTGCTTGCTGACCCGTTCCAACTCGGCTCCCATTCGGGCGCGCCGCTTGAGGTGTTGGTACTTTGTGGCTTCAGGATGTTCGTCAAAGAAAATCTTTTGACAAAGGAGCAGTTCGTGGTAAAGATTTGAAATGTTGTTGGGGTCTCCGGAGGCCGATTCGGGTTGGAGGCGCCACTTGGCGAACCACTCGGGCACTTTCAGGACGTTGTGTTGGCTGGCCAGGGTAAGCCACATGTTGTAATCGGCGTAGGCCTTGATCCTTGGGTCGAACCGAAAACCTTTGAGCAGCTCGGCACGGAAAAACGCGCCTTCGAAGGAGGGCACGTACTCCCGGCAAAGGACGCGGGCGAAGTCCCATTGGCTGTCGCTCAAAGGGGCGGGGAGCTCGTTGCCGTTTTGGTCGATGATGATGGATTGGCCGCTGATGATGCTGAACTCGGGGTAGGTCTCGAAAAGCTCGGCGGCGCGGGCCAAGGCTCCGGGCAGGAGGAGGTCGTCGCTGCCCAGGAAGGCGACATACTGTCCCTTGCACAGGGCCAGGGCTTTGTTGATGCCTTCGGTATGGCTTGAGTCGGGCTCGGAAATGAAGCGCAAGCGGCTGTCTTTCAGGGCGTAAGATTCGAGAATTTCGCGGGTTCCGTCGGTTGAGGCGCCATCGGCCACACAAAGTTCAATTTCCGCATGGCTTTGGCCCAACACGCTGTCGAGGGTCTGGGCTAGGTATTTGGCGCGGTTGAAGGTGGGTATGGCGACGGAGAAAAGTTTTTTATCGGACATTCTGGCTCGTGGTTTTGACTCCCCAAAGGTAGCAAAGGCCAACAATCTTGCAAGGCTTGGGCCAGTTTGTGGATGCGGCTTTTCTTTGCGCTGGCATTGCGGGCCTGCCTGCTTTGGCCTATCTTCGTGCAAAATTTGAAAACATGTATTTTTTCAACATCACGGCCAGCCTCGACTATCGCCATGCGAAAATGTGGCTGGAACAAGTCGAGCAGCAATTCATTCCGGGCATGTTGGCGCTGGAGGTATTCGATAGCTGCACAGTGCTCAAGCTCATGGGAAAAATGGATGAAAGCACCTACACGCTGCAATTTGGCTTCACCCGAATCCACTTGTTCGATCGTTTCCGCAAGGAGCATCAGGAGGAAAAAATGGAAGAACTGTGGGCTCTCGCGCAAGGGGAAACAGGTTATTTCACCAGCGTCGTGAAAATCCATTCTGATTATCGAAGTACCTCGTATTCAGAGAATTGAGTCCGTTAGGCGGCCATGATGAAGTCTTTGCCTTCTCGATAGCTTTTGCCCAAGAGGATGGCCCTGATTTGTTCGCGGGCGGACCAGTTGGCCACGAAACTGGCCACGAAAAGCTGTCCGGGAGCTGGCAGTTGCTGGGGCAAGATGCAGTTCCGCACCGTTGTTTTGGCTGGAACAATGTCCACGTACTGTTCAATTTGGATGCCCTGTTCCAACAAATAGTCGGAACGCCTTCTGCTCAGTCTTCCTGCTCCCCAGACTGTCAATTTTGGATGGTGCGGATTGTGGCGTTCGAGGTATCGGGCCAGGTACTCGGCCTTGGTCCGGTAGAAGGCGGCTTCGCGGTAGCGCTGGTCGGTCCGGCTGAGCCGTCCGGGGCTGTCGTTCCAGGTGAGCAGTTCGCGGGTCAGCTTGCGCATGAGGACGCCCTGGTCGAGCCAGCGGAGCCAAAGCTCGTAGTCTTCGGGGAAATCGCCCTGGCGGTAGCGGCCGAGTCGGCTCAGCTCGCTTCGGAAACAGACCGACGGATGGGCGATGGGCGACTCGACAAAGCGGTTGAGGGCGATCTGCTCGTGGCTGACCAACTGGTTGAGCCACTGGACGTGCTTTTCGTAACCGCCTGGCGCTCCGCCATGTGCGACCAGCGAGGCGACCAAGCCGACCTCCGGATGGGCTTCTAAGAACTGGAATTGCTCGGCCATTCTGTCAGGATGGGCGAAGTCGTCGGCGTCCATGCGCAGGATGTACTTGCCTTGGCTGTTGCGCCAGCCGTGGTTGAGGGCCAGGGCGACGCCGGGCATCGGCTCGTGCAGGAGCCTGACCCGCGGGTCGGCCTTCGCCAGCTTGCGCGCGCAGGCGGGGCCGGCATCGCTTGAGGCGTTGTCGATGAGCAGCAGTTCAAAGGGGGGAGGATGGTTCTGGTCGAGAATGCTTCGTGCGGCGTCTTCGAGGCTTTTTTCGGCATCCCGAAAAGGCAGCAAAACTGACAGTTGAATTTTGCTCATGTTTCCAGTATGATTCCTTTGGGAACAAAGGGTGAGGTATCTCCTCCATGCCGATAGATTTCGCGGACGATGGAAGAGCTGATGGCCGAGTGTTCGGGTTTGGTGAGCAGGAACAAGGTCTCGACTTCGGGGCGCATGGCCCGGTTGACCTGGCCGATCATCTTCTCGTACTCGAAGTCGGCCGCCGTGCGCAGGCCGCGAAGCAGGAAGTTCGCGCCCTTTTCGACGCAGAAATCGACGGTGAGCCCATCGTAGCTATCAATTACAACTTTTGGCTCATCCTTGAAAAGATCTGAAACCCAGAGCATTCTCTTTTTCAAAGGGAAATAGCCTTGCTTGGAGGCGTTGGAACCGAAGGCGACGATGATTTTTTCGAAAAGGGGCAGGGTCCGCCTGACGATTTCCTCGTGGCCGACGGTGAAGGGGTCGAACGAACCGGGAAAAACGGCGATATGACTGGTTTTCATGGCTTTTGCATTTTGCTTAAAAGTAGCGAAAAAACTTTGCCCAAGAGGCTGCGGAGCACAAAAAAATCCCGCCTGGCCATGCGGCCGGGCGGGATTTCAGCATCGTTTGTGGAGCGGCTCAGATGACTTTTCCGCTGATGCGCAGGACGATCTGCTCGCCGTTGTTCAAGGTAACGGTGATGGACTTGTTGAAGGGGCCTGGGCGGTTGGCCGTATTGTAAGTCGCTTTGACAAAGCCAGTTCCGCCTGCGGGAATCGGTTCGCGGGTCCAAGCCGGAGTGGTGCATCCGCAAGAGGCCTTCACGTTTTGAAGCAACACGGCAGCCCCGGAGCGGTTGGTGAACTCGAAGCTGTACTCGGCCGAGATGCCTTCCTGGAGGTCGCCGAAGTCATGTTCCATCTCCTTGAATTCCAAAGTGGGGTTCTGGAGGTTGATGGCGGCTTGCGCCTGTACCTGCTGTGCGGCGGCTCCTGCCACGAACGCGAAAACCAAGGCCAAAAGAATCTTTTTCATGATGCGAATTTTTTTGTGTAGAATTGGTTTTTTTGTCTTGCGGCTCGAGATTTGAAATTTTTGTCGCGAATTTCTGTTTGGGAACAAAAGACGCCGTTCGACGATTTGGATGCAAAGATTGCAAGAATTTCGCCACTAGCAAATTTCGGAATGGGTTTTGGCTTAACTTTAACTTTTCATTAAAATTCATTAAGAGTGCGCACAAACAACTATCCCCCGAAACTGGCTTTGCCTTTGTTCTTGTTGTTTTTTTGGGCTTTTCCCCATTTTTCGCAGGCCCAGTTCTACTTTGGGCACCAGATGGAGTTCGGCCAAAACCGTGTCCAGTACCAGGATCGCTTCTGGCAGTACTACCGGCTTCCGACCTACGATGTCTATTACTACCGTGGCGGCGACGAGCTGGGCGTCCGCGTGGCAGAAATGGCCTACACCATGATTCCGGAATTTGAAGAGTTTTTCGAATACCAACTCGACAAGCGGATCGTGTTCATGGTCTATAACCGTTTGTCCGATTTCAGGCAGAGCAACGTGGGCCTGACCACTGGAATCGAACAGTCGAATATCGGTGGCACCACGCAGATCATCGACAACAAGGTCTTCCTGTACTTCGAAGGAAGCATGGAAAAGTTCGAGGAGCAGGTCAAGCAGAACATCGCCCGGGTGCTGCTCAACGAGATGATCTACAACGGCAACATCCGCGAGCGGGTGGCGAACTCGGCCCTGATCAACCTGCCCGAATGGTACTACGAGGGCCTGGTGTCCTACGTGGCCAACCCTTGGAACGCCGAAATCGAGAACCGGGTGCGCGAGGGCTTGCTCTCGGGCAGGTTTTTGAAATTGAACCAGTTGCAAGGCGAAGATGCTCGCTACGCCGGGCACTCGATCTGGCATTACATCGCCAGCGAGTTCGGCGCCTCGGTCATTTCGAACATCCTCTACATGACGCGGGTCAACAAGAACATCGACAGCGGGCTTCTTTTCGTGCTTGGGCTGAGTTTCAGCGAAATGACCCCCGGTTGGCTGCATTTTTACCGCGTCGCCTTGGGCGAAGAGGCGCCGCTTCCGCCGGAAAGCCCCGTGGTGGCCAAGCCGAAGAAGGCGATCCGCTACCAGCAGGCGCGCATCAGCCCCGATGGCCAGCGGCTGGCCTACTCGACCAACCAGCTCGGACGTGTCAAAATTTTCATCCTCAACACCCAGACGGGCGAGCGGGAAAAGGTTTTCGCGGCCGAGCACAAGCTCAACCAGATCCTGGATTATTCCTATCCGCTGCTCGACTGGCATCCCTCGGGACGCTTCCTGAGCTTCGTGACCGAAGAGGAGGACATGGCCATTCTCTACAACTACATCTTCGAAGATGAGGAGCTGGCCCGGCGTCCGCTCATGGAGATCAAGAAGGTGCTGGACTTCGCCTATTCCGGCGATGGGCAGTTCGTGGCCCTTTCGGGCTACAACCGCGGGCAGGTCGATTTGTTCGTCTATGAGCCGATGGCCAACCGAACTACCCAGATAACCAATGACTTGGCCGATGACCTCAACCCTAGGTTCATCAACGGAAACCAGCAGATCGTGTTCAGCTCGGACCGCATGGGCGACACGATCGTCTATCGCGGAAGGCATGATCCCGACCAGCCCGTGGCCCGTTCGCTCGACTTGTTCATCTACGATTACGCCTCGGGCAACAAGACCCTCACGCGGCTGACTCAGACGCCCTACATCAACGAGAGCCGTCCGACCGAGCTCGCCCGACACCAGTTCCTCTACCTGACAGACCGCACCGGATTGCTCAATTTTGAATCATCAAAATTTGATAGCACCATCAGCCACATTGACACCACGACGCATTACCGCTATTTCTCGGTGACGGAGGCCCTGCCGCAAAGCCCCCACGGGGTGCTCGATTACGACTACCACAGGCAGAGCCAGCGCATCGCCCAGACCTACATGGCCGAAGGGCGCCATTGGATGGACTTGGCGGACGCGCCCGAAAGGGGCCAGGCACGGATGGAGGACCTGCAAGTCTCGCCCCTGATCGAGAAGCAGCGCCAACGGTGGCAGGCCGAGGACCAGCGCGAGGAAGAAGATCGTTCGAATCCGATTCCTGCCGTGCCCAGCCTGCCCCAAAACTACGTGCCCTCGGACCCCGACACCCTGCCCGTGAACGTCAACCAGTACATTTTCGAGCTGGAGCGCAATCCGTACAACTACGCGCTGCTGGCCGACTCGTTCGAGATCGTCCAGGAGGAGGAGGAGACGTTCCAACTGCCGGGACAGCGCAACTACCAGACGACCTTCTTCATGAACGAACTGGTCAACCAGGTGGATTTCAGCTTCTTGAATGCCACCTACCAACCTTTCACGGGAAGCGCCTTCTACTACACGCCCAACTACAACGTGCTGCTGAAAGTCGGCGCCACGGACCTGTTCGAAGATTACCGGCTGATTGGCGGCGTGCGCATCTCGGGCCTGGAAGGCAACGAGTTCCTGCTGAGCTTCGAGGATCTGAGCGGGCGGACCGACAAGCAGATCCTGGCCCACCGCCAATTCACATCCTTGGGGGGCGGGATCGCGCGGATGCACACCCACCAGGGCATCTACATGCTGCGGCATCCGCTCAGCCAGGTGCTGGCGGTCAAAGGCACCGCCACGCTGCGGCACGACCGCATCGTCTTCCCGTCGATGGACTACTACACCCTCGAGGAGGACAACCAGCAGGCCATTTGGGGCGGCTTGAAGGCCGAGGCCATTTTCGACAACACCCGCGACATGGGCATGAACCTGCGCGACGGCTTCCGCGCAAAGATCTTCCTCGAATACTTCACGCAGTTGGACCTGGAACGTACCGACCTGTGGGTCTGGGGCTTGGATGCCCGCTTCTACAAGCCGATCCACCGCAGCCTGATCTGGGCGAGCCGCTTCGCGGTCAGCTCGTCGTGGGGCCGCAGCCCGCTGGTCTATTACCTGGGCGCCGTTGACAACTGGGTCAACTTTTCGGCCACGACGCCCACCTTCAACCAGGAGATCCCCATCGACGAGGAAGCGAACTACGCCTACCAGACGGTGGCCACTAACATGCGGGGCTTCAGCCAGAACATCCGCAACGGCAAGAACTTCGCCGTGCTGAACCAGGAGCTGCGCCTGCCCGTGGCGCGCTACCTGGCCAACCGGCCCATCAATTCGGACTTCCTGAACAACCTTCAAGTGGTCGGATTCGCCGACGCCGGTTCGGCCTGGACGGGCCTGACGCCGTTCAACAGCAAGAACGCCTACGATACCGAGACGCTGACCAACGGCCCGGTCACGATCATCGTGGACAAAAACCGGCCGCCCGTTGTCTTCGGCTACGGCTTCGGGCTGCGCAGCCGCCTGTTCGGCTACTTCGTCCGGGCCGATTGGGCCTGGGGTGTCGAAGGGCGGGTCATCCTGCCGCGGGTGTTCTACCTCTCGCTCAGCCTCGATTTCTGACAGCGCCGAAGATTCGCCACCCAACGACGAAGCGGGCTGCCCTTTTGGGAGGGGCAGCCCGCTTGGGCTTATGGTTCGGGACGCTCAGGCCGCGTAGCCGACGATCTCGATGGGCACGTCGATGATTTCGGCGTAGCCTTCTCCGGCCAGCTCCATGTCTTCGTCAACGTCCTGGTATTTCCAGACGATCTTGACAGGGTGGCCCGCCAAGTGCAGGTCCGAGAGCATCTCCATGATGTTCATGATGATCTTGGCGGAAGCCGTGTTGAAGTATATCATCTTGAATTCCATGACAGTTACCGGGTTGGGGTTCGCCACGTACTCGCGCAACCATTCCAGGATAGGCTCGTAGAACTTGACCACGTTCTCGGGCATGGAGCGGCCTTCAAAGTAAAAGATGCCTTGTGCTTTGTCCAGAATGACCTTAGGGCGGTCGCGGGTGGGTGTCAGTTCCAATCTTTTCATCGGGTGTATGTTTTTCGTGAAGTTCTGGTTCGGCTTCATATCCCAATGATAGGCATTCTGGCAGGATCGCGCAACGCCGCAAAGTTTTGCCCAGGCATGATTGCCCGAAACTTTCGGGAAAGGCGCCAGCCCATCGGGGGAATGTTCTCGCTTATTCTTCGTTAACTCGTTGTTTTACAAAATGTTGAGACTTGTTCAACGCGTATTGGGCGGGGCCGTGGCCAGAAGTATTGGGCAAAAGAGAACGCTCCGAATGCGGATGAATTTACGGTTGCCTTGGCATGCACGAGCACTATTTGGGGGCGATGCCACCGGCGCGAATCCCTCCAGGGCCAGAACTTATGCCAAGAAATTTTGCTGCTGACCGCTGCAGAAAAAGCCCGCCGCCCCGGTTTGAAACCGGAACGGCGGGCCAGGTAGGGCCATGCTGGCGGGCCTTTAACCCGCGAAGGCCGACCGCCTTCCACGGTCGTAGGGAGTCTCGAAGGCGTCCTCCTGTGCCCCCCGAAGGTGGCCGTCACGTCCCGCCCATTGAACTCCAGCCCCCAGTGTCCCAATCCTCAGCAGCCCAGCTCCGGAACGCCCACGAGCCTTTTCCGGAGCCTTTAGGCGCCGGGGAGACGTGGGCCCTCCCCAAGCGCGGTTCTGGTCGTGCGGATTTGGAATGCTTCCTAACCTTTGAACGCAACTGCTCCTAGAATGTTGGGGCAAAGGCAATTTTTAGCAATAGCCCTACGGCAATCGCGGGCTTTGGCTATCTTGGCCTCCCGAAAATCCTTCTGTCCATGCCGCTTCCGTTCACCTTTCCGCCGCTCGACTTCCGCGCCTTGTGCGCCGGCCTGCCCCCGGCTCCGCTCGCCCGGCTGGCCCCGACCCCGAGCGGTTTCCTGCATTGGGGCAACGCCTATTCTTTCCTGCTGACTTTCGCCCTGGCCCGCAAGGCCGGCGGAAGGCTCTGGCTGCGGGTGGACGACATGGACGCGGTCCGCAGCCGCCCCGACTTCGTGGACGACATCTTCGAGAGCCTGCGCTGGCTGGGCATCCAATGGCAGCGTGGGCCGCAGGATGCCCAGGAGCTGGCGCGAAGCCACTCGCAATTGCTGCGGCTGGACGACTACCGCGAACAGGCGGCCCGTCTGCTGGAGCAAGGTGGCGCGTTCGGCTGCCGTTGTTCGCGCAAGGCGATCGCCCAGGGCAGTGCCGATGGCGGCTATCCGGGCACCTGCCGCGCGCTCGGCCTGCCCTGGCCCGCGCCCGACACGAGCCTGCGCTGGCGCACGCCCGAAG
>JFJP01038736.1_pt1 | contig 25706 bp, 26 predicted proteins | sample 431651 | NCBI WGS metagenome assembly JFJP01 (sample SAMN02602958, study PRJNA72255) | Microbial mat metagenome, whole genome shotgun sequencing project. | biome: fresh water; feature: sink hole; material: water; isolation source: purple microbial (photo- and chemosynthetic) mats found in...
AGCTTAGCAATTGAATGTGATGAGTTTAATCACACCGACAGAGACCCACAGTATGAAAAAGAGCGACAGAGTTTTCTTGAGAACGAATTGAAATGTAAGTTCATAAGATTCAATCCGGACAGTAAATATTTTAGTATCCATAAAGTTGTGAAAATGATTAGTGAACAGATAATGCAACAAAAATTAGATCAAATGGATGAACAACACAAACAAAAATTAGATCAAATGGATGAACAACACAAACAAAAATTAGATCAAATGGATGAACAACACAAATATAAAGTGCAACAAATGGAAGAACAAATACGTAAATTAAAAATTGAGAATAAATTTCTGGATGGGTTTTATAAAGCTTTTAATGGACCTGAAAAATCTGAAGGCGAAGATAGCGTTGGCTAATAATATTTTATAATTAATTATAATTTTTTATTTTGTTACTTTGTTCGAATAATGAACAAAATAAAAATTGAATTTTAATTGAAATATTTATAAAAATTTAAAAAACACAAAATGAATCAATTAATAAATTTTAATACGCCTACTGATTATATCACGTTTGATATTTCGTCTACTTCTTCGCGCGTCAAAATTATTGGTACTCACAAAAGTCTATATTTCTGTGGAAAAGACGTATGTAAAATACTAGGATATAAAACTAATAATGCTTTGTATACAAATGTCAAAAACAAATATAAAAAAAATCTTAAAACATTGAAAGAAGAATTTTCATGCGTCGAAAATTGCAACTCTTTTGGATCAGAACACTTCAAAAACTTAACATATCATTCAGGAAAAGCTGTTTATGTTAACGAACCTGGATTGTACTCACTAATTATGAAAAGCAAAGCGCCATTTGCTGAAGCTTTTCAAGATCTTGTTTACGAAGTTATTTTGCCATCAATTCGCCAACACGGAACATATACACTTGAAAAAGAATTTGAAGAAAAGTTAAGTATAGAACAAAAAGCCCGTAAAGAAGCTGAAATGGCTGCCAAGAAAGCCGAATCCAGAGCTTTAACCCTTGAAGCCCTCTCAGTCGCTCATCGTGAACGTCTTAAGAACCAAATTTTTTACATCGTTACCACAAAAGCCATTGCAAAAGATGGCGAGTTCAAGATTGGCGGTATTGAACCCAAAGGTCTTTCAACCAAATCAGCAGTTCAAAAGCGTTTAGTTTCTTACAACACTGGCACTTCAGGTGTTCATCCTGAAACACGTTTCTATTTTGTAGCTTTATTTGAAGTTTCTAATTACAGACAAGTTGAAGCAAGAGTGAAGGAACTGTTAGCCCCTTTCAGATCTAAACGACACCCAAACAGTGAAAATTTCAATCTTCACTTTAATATTTTGAAACCATTAATTGAGATGATCGTTGAAAATTACAATGAAGAGATTGATAAGTTGAATGAGTTTGTTAAGGCCATATTGGATTCACATACAACTGAGTATATTGAACATGTTATTCCGGACGCTGTAGATATTGATAATATCCCAGGTGAATATGATGTTGTAGTTGTGAAGAGAAAGTTTGGAGAACAAGTCGATAAGAAAGTAAAAATGTCAGAATTGAGTGATGATGAATTGAAAGAGCTGTTGAGTCATGTAGTTGATGAAATGGTAAAAAATAGGACAACTGTTGAAATAAAGAGAACGGAAGTGGAGAAAGTGTTGGATAATAATTATGTATTGAAAGATCACAAGAATAGGATATGGGGTTTAATGAAAGGAATAATAGAAAAAGCAGGGCGAAAGCCAAAATATAATTAAAATAAACACAATTACGTTTTGAAATTGAAGAATATCGTTTGATTTGTGTGCAATTTATTATTCGTTATGAATAATAAATCATCATTTACATAGAAGTGTGCGTAGTTTGTAAAGAATAATTATTGGATTGTAAAGAATTGTAGAAGTGTTGGGCTGTGTGTCTAGCTGAAACAATGAGCGATTGTTTTGTCGTATCAGGTGCAGTAGGTTGGGCTCCTGATATTTCTTCAACATATTTAATGGCCAGCATTCCTGAAGGTCATGATATGTGCGGCGGAGGTAATCCAGCAAGTGTCATTCCTTATCTCGAAAAAAATGGATGTGCAGACTCTTCATGTATAGATTATTCATGGTGTTCTGGTGATGACAAAATATGTAAAAGCGTTTCTTCAGAAAAACATCTTGGTGTAAATTTAACACAAGAATTAAACGCAAATATACCTAAAAATCCTTATGGTTGTTATTATTCAAACGTAAAAAAATGGATATACAAAATTGATCCTGGAAGTGATGTGTTTTTCATAAGTGAGAAAACTCCAATATCCGTTTTTAGAAACACTGTTCGATCTCATATTCTTGATTACGGCCCAGTAATTGGAGGATTTGTTGTTTTGAAAAATTTTTTCGGTGATTTTCATACAAGAAATGAAGGTGTTTATTTCGACAGATGTGATTACCGAAATAAGGCTGGAGGTCTTACATTTAGCGATTCAATTAGCAATGAAAAACCAACAGGTATGCATGCCGTAAGTATTGTGGGGTTTGGTATTGCTAAAAATATTCAATATGATACTAATAAATTTGGAGACGTGCCTTATTGGCATTGTCGCAACTCTTGGGGAACGAAATGGGGCAATAACGGATTTTTCAAAATGGCAATGTATCCGTTCAATAAAAAATCACAGTTTGACAAACAAGTTATGACAGATATTGGAGGCCCTATCGGTTCTTTGTTTTTGATTAGAGCGACTAAATCTCCTAAAACGGCCGACTTGTCGCAAATCAAACAGACTTATTTAAAAAACATCAAAAAAGTTAATTCTGACAATTATTACAAAGCAGGACCTGACGAAGTGAGATTGATGAACAGAGCGAATCTTTTAGATTTAGAAGAACTTAAAAAAAAAGACGGAGCCAGACGAATCAGAGACGAAATTGAAGAATTACAGAGAGGAAAAACCAGATCAGAAAGAGGTATTGATGTTGAAAACCAACAAAGTAAATTATGGTGGATCATTGTATTTGCGGCCGCTGTATGTTTAATAGCTGGTATCTACATTTATGAAAAACGATATTAATAAAGTTCCTGAACGTAAGCCACTGTACCTGTATGATGTTACCTGAAAATTAAATTTTGAATTACGTAAATTCCTAAAAATCATAAAAAAATTTTAATTACGATAATTTAGTGACTTCTTGATCTTATTTTTTTATGAAATGTTTTTGAGTTATGATTATTCCAAAGATGAAAAAAATGAGTGACGTTCAAATAGCAGTTGTTCTTATGGTAAAAAATGAAGAAAAACGCATTAGAGTAAGTCTTGACAGTCTAAAAAATGAAGTAGATGGAATAATTCTTTTTGACACAGGTTCGTCTGACAACACGGTTAGCGTTGTTAAAAAATACGCCAAGAAAAATAATTTACATCTTCATCTTATTGAAGGGGTTTTTGAAGATTTTTCAACATCAAGAAATAAGATGTTAGAATATGCCAACTCTTTTCTATACGATTATTTAATTCTTTTTGATTGCAACGACGAATTAAGAATCGAAAACGATGGGTCTGAAATATCAACATTAAAAGACTTTTTGGTAAATGAAAAAGACGCCGACGCCTTTCTAATGCATCAAAAATGGTATATTGGACCTGAATATAACCTTGACTATTATAATATTAAAATTATTAAACCGAATTTAGGGTTTAAATACAAAGGATCTGTACATGAATACATTCAAACTCCTGACGGTGCAAATGTTAAAAAGCTTGGAGAAAATGTAATTATTTTTCAAGACAGAGCTGCAGATAATGATGGAAAAACAGTCTCAAGATGGGAAAAAGATCTAATTTTTCTTACAAAAGATTTGAAAAAAAATCCAGACGATGGCAGAACACAGTATTATTTAGCACAAACACTAGACGGTCTCGGTAGAAAAGAAGAAGCTTTTGAATATTATAAATTACGAGCTTTCAACGCCAGCGGTTTTTATGAAGAACGATTTTTATCATTTATGAATTGTGGCCATATTGCATCCGATCAATATGAAAAAATTAAATGGTTCCTCAATGCTTTTGAAATAAACAATAGAGCTGAACCTTTTGTTGAAATTGCAAAAATATATCGAATTAAAAATCAATTTCAGTTAAGCTATATTTTTGCTAAACCTGCTTGCGAACTGGCATATCCATCGGAGTGTCTTCTCAATGTCAACAATAAATGCTACTCTCATGACAGATGGCATGAACTATCAATTGTTTGTTATTATCTTCAAAAATATAAAGAAGGACAAGAAGCGTGTCAGAAAGCACTTGATAGTGGATTTGATGAAAAATTGAATAACAATAATATGGAATTTTATTTGAAATTGGACCCTTGCTACTTTCCCACCTCGGTGGGACCCATCGTCGCCGTAGGTAGCGGAGGGCCTTGCGAGCCGCAGGTCATTACTTAGTTTTTCTGTGAAATATTTGACAAATATATGGCCTGCAGCCCTATTTCGTGAGACTTGAGGATTTTTCACTAATTCATTTTTTCTGTGATTATCTCTTTTGGGCAACAATTTTTTTATTTTTCTATAAAAAATGAGTCAGCACAATATTAAAAATTATGGAAATCCTAATCAAAATTCGATCCCAGATCGAATGACAGATTATCTTCAAATGCAACGTCCTTCGGTAATAATGGGTAACGATAATGAACCTATTATTATTCCACCTCTTAACACGGATATCCGTTTCAATGCATATAATTCGAACTCAAGATCGGTTCAAAATCAAAATAATAACAAACGAGGAGGTAAAAAATGATTACTTTCTTCAAAACGCTTACCCGCTTCAAAGTCAAGGACAATCCTTTGGCCCGTAGCTCCACAAACATAATCAAATCTCAAACTGTTCTTTTTCCAGCACGCTAAACGAATAAAAAAATACCTTGAATTTTAGGACCATCAGAAGGTCATAAAATGATTTAATAGGGTGTTCTAAAAATCTGGAATCCATGGTGAAAATTGTATTAACTCTTGAAAGCAAGACGCATAAGAGATAGCTCATTTTGAAAAGTAAGAATGTCTTTTTCGATAGATTTTTTAGTATTTTGAATGTGTCTAATTGTTTAATTTTATAATTAATGGTCAATGATTTTTGAATTGTCATTTTCGCGAAGTAAAACAATAAGATCCAGGTTTTTAATTTTTTGTTCGTTTTCTATAATTTTTTTTTTATTGTCGTCATATATTTGATCATTTTTATTTATAATTTTTTCATTTTTGTCAACAAGCTTATGATTTTGTTTAATTTTTTGTTGATTTTTTTTAAGCAATTGTTGATTTTTTTTAAGCAATTGCTGATTTTTTTTTATAAATTGGTAGTTTTCTTCAATTTTTTTAATCAACTCGTCTTCTGTTTCTTCATAAAAATTCATTTTATTTATTTTATTTTGGTTTTCTTATTTATAAATCTTTTATGAAAAATTAAAAATTCGTAAACAATAATTCTATTCTTTTAAAATTATGGCAAAATTTTGTTTTAACGCTGATAGAAAAGACGCTTTTGAATTTCTCAAAACTTTTTATGAAAGAGTTGATGTCGAATTTGAATTAAATGAATTAAATCCGAATGAAAGTTGTATCATTTTAAATGACATACGAGACAGAGACATTTTTATGACTCTAAATGAAAGACTGCTTAAAATTAAAGGATTTTCACAACCCACCTACATACCAAAATGGAAAAATATTAGACATCGAGGTCTTTATTTTCCGGAATACTCATCAAAAAATACTGGAACAACCGCAACCGGAGGACTGTCTTTATATGACAAAAAACATACAAAACAATTCAAATTATTACCTGAAGAAGAAAAATACGCAAATTTGTATGCCGCTGTCCTCATCGACCAACTTTCAATAGTTGATGATGTTTTCAAAAATAATTTCTGGCAAAGTTTTAAAAAAGAATTAAGACCTCAACAACCTTTCGAATCATTAGACGATATTGATTGGACAGATGTAGTTCAAAAATACAAAGAAAAATTAAAAAGCGGAAAAGTTAGGACCCCGAAGTCGCAAGGGTCCAATAGGGAGGACGCGTCAGACAAAAAAATGTTGTACGGAAGAGTAACCGTTGATGGAAAAACCTATGCTGCTATGCCGTTCGCAGTCGGTGAAGAATCCATATTCTATGGCGATGAAAATCGTGATGATGATAGACGTGGAATGATAAAACGTAGAATAACTCCAGCGGACGTAACCTTAAATTTATCTCCTCAATTTATTGATGATCTTCCAAACGCACAAGATTTCAAAGAAATTGTACACCAACCAGGCGTCAAATGGGCTGCGAAGTGGAAAGATCCAATTACTCAAAAATACAAATATATGGATATTATTTTTACAACAAAAAAACCTGACGACTCCGACGGTTCTGATGATGAAAATGAAGACGACGAAGAAAACGACGAAGCTAATTATTCAGACGCAGACGCAGACGCAGACACAGACGCAGACGATGTAGACGATGTAGACGATGTAGACGATGTAGACGATGCAGACGACGAAATTAATTATGATGCTGATTTTGGGCTCAATAGACAGCGGCGTGTTGATGAAATTGAAATAGAAAAAGAATGGAAACGTCGAGCATATTTAGAAGATATTTCTGAAGAAGATATTATCAATTTCACATCATTAGATGAACAAGAACGAAACTTACCATATTCATACATTGTTAGTGAAAAAGAACAATGGGAATTTATGTATGAAGCATGTAAATCAGGATTTAGGATTGTAAATAATCTTCCAAAAGTCTCAAATAAAATTCTAGAAATAGTTGCCGATGCAGCAAAAATAGCATTAGATCAAAATACTGGGGTCCAATCTCCAAAATTAAATTATTTCGTTATTAATTATGCAAATAAACGCGAAGCATTAAATTTTTAAAAATTGCCAAACGAGCAAACATTATTTGGCTCACTAAGGTCAAAGTTGCACTCTGAGAGTTCTATAAAATTCTTTTAGTAAGTAAAATTTATAACTTGATGAGTTATAAAACGAACTTGAACATTTTTTTGTAATGAACATTAGAGTAAAAGACGTCGTGACTGCCCGCGTCCGAAGCGACAAACGTTCAGTATTATTTTGAATACCGTCTTATGAAAGATACATTTTCTTAATACCGACGAAATTTAACTGCAATTGTAAATCACTTTTCAAACTCTCCATTTGTTTCAATCTGAAGAGGTTGTAAATCGCACAATCCAACGTCGCATGGTATTTTAGATGCCACAAGTGGTTGGACACCATTGTGCCTTGGTAAAGCCTCATGCCTTGGTAAAGCCTCGTGCCTTGGTAAAGCCTCGTGCCTTGGTAAAGCCTCGTGCCTTGGTAAAGCCTCATGCCTTGGTAAAGCCTCGTGCCTTGGTAAAGCCTCGTGCCTTGGTAAAACCTCGTGCATTGGTAAAACCTCGTGCATTGGTAAAGCAGGGTTTGTCGTGTTTTCCCAACTTTTGCTCGATGATGCGCGCTCTTCGTCTCGCTCAAAGGGTGGTGGGACCCATTCCCCAATGTTGAGATCGTGTTTTCGATTATAGACGTCTGATAATTCTTTTTGAGGAGGAGGGGTGGCAAACATCATTTCAATTGTTTCAAATCGTTTGCTCAAAGCGTTCATATCATTTTGTTGAGATGTATATTTGCTATAAAAATAATATGCAACAATAGCAATCACGACGAAACAGATAGCAATCACTATAATATTTTCAAAATTCATTTTGGTATGTTAAAAAAAATGTTAACTCATTTGAAAAAAAAAATTAAAATTCAAATGGAGCAGATGGCTTTTGAAAAGACGGATAAATAAAACCAGACTGGGGGTTCGACTGCGTTAATGAGCTGTAAGGAAGTTTATCAAGAATGATATTTATAGTTGATAAATTGTGTGTTTTTTCAATTGCAAGCTCAAAGAAATTCTTTCCATTAAAAGTTTTATGCCAATTAATTCGACCATTTTGAATTAACTCCTCTAAATCACTGGCGGTAAGGCCTGGGCCCGTAAATTTATTTCCCAAACTTATTGCGAGTATGTCTGTGAAATCGCAATTTTTATATGCCAGTGTCAAAATTTTCAAATAACGCCTACGACGTCTACCTGAAATAGTTTGTTTACCCTTGCGTGCGACCGACCCTACCACGCTTTGCGCGGCCGGCGCCGACCGGCTTCGCCAGCGGGGCTGCGGAGCAGCCCAAGGCGCTACGGAGCGACCCCCCGGGCAGGGCCCTTGCGACTTCGTCTGCCAAAGGGCGCGCTCGGTACCTGAGTTTTTCAATGAGTAGATAATATGAAAATAAAGATTTTTAAATTCGCCATTATCGAAATAATTTTGCAAAAAATGTGTTATTTTTGAGGTGTCGTTGCATTTTAATATTGCTTCTTCGTTTTGATTAAAAATTGGATATTCACACAATGGACACTGTGGTTTATAAACAATCTTAATACATTTTGAATGAAATATATGGCCGCATGCAAGTTTTTTGACCCTTCGGGCCGCCTGAAAAGCCGGTATCCACATTTTTTCTAAACATATCGGGCAGCACCGGTCTTTTAAAAAAATAAAATTCATTAAATTGATCATTTTCAATAATTAAAAAATATTTTTTAAATTATAATTTTCTTGATATTTAAAATGAATATACAAAATTGTAGTGATTCCAACTTAAAATTTTTATTAAATTGTTTAATTTCAAATAAAAAAATTAATCAATTAAATATAATAAATAATATAGATAGTGTAATTATTCCAGATATATTAGAATATATAGTAAACATAAATTTTTTTCAAATTATTAATTGTAATTTTAAACAGATTTCTGATTCAATCGGATATATGAAAGGGTTAACAACTCTAGTTTTACAAAATTTACAAAATATTACATATATTCCAAATTCAATTGGATTGCTCAACAATCTTTCCCAGCTTAGCATATCATCTTTACCTATAGAATCTCTTCCAATGGAAATAAACAATCTTAAAAATTTGATAACATTAAAAATTGAAAACAATAAAAATTTACGAGAATTACCTGAAATAAGAAATTTGATAAATTTAAGATATCTTTTTATTTCTAACAATAATATTTCAAATTTACCCGAAATTGATTCATTACAATTATTAGAAGAATTAGAATTAAATGAACCATTAAATATTATTTCTGAATCAATTACAAAATTAGTTGAATTAAAAACATTGTCAATTTCTAATACAATGATAAGTTCAATTCCTGAAAGTCTTGAAAATTGTACTAATTTAAAAAATTTAATCATAAATAATAATAATAAATTAGAATCATTACCAAACAATATAGGTAATTTTAAATCTTTAATTACTTTAAAAGTAAGTATGAATGAACTTATTAAAACAGTACCGGAATCTATTGGAGATTTAAAAGATATTGAAGATCTGTTATTGTTTTTTTATTCAGATTTTATTTTACCAATTTCGTTTGAAACTTTATTAAAAAAAAACAAGTTGTTAAGCTTAAATATTAAATCTGAAATCCTCAATGTCGTATTTTAAATCCCATTTTAATAATAGTTTTGAAAACAAATTAGATAAAAAGAATATAAAATCAATTTTGCAAATATTTTTCAAGAAATAAAAAAAAATATTTTTCAAGAAATAAAAAAAAATAAAAAAATATATTTTTCAAGAAATAATGAATTACGAGTAGTTTGTAAACAATTCGTTATTCTTCATTATTAAAAATTATAAATTTTTATTATAATGTAACATATTTTTTGATTTTTAGTTACAATTTGCATACTCTTCAATAAAACAATACAAATGAATCAATTAATAAATCTATCAGGTGACTACGTCACGTTTGATGTGGGAGAAAAGAAAGATATGAAAGCACCAAAAATGCTCTTCTTACACATGTGAAATCAAAATACAAAAAAGATCTTAAAACGCTAAGTGAAGAGGTGGACATCAAATCGATGTCCACCTCTTTTGGCACAAACCACTTCAAAAACTTGTCATACAACGATGGAAAAGCTGTTTATGTGAACGAACCTGGATTGTATGCACTTATTATGAAAAGCAAAGCTCCGTTCGCCGAAGCATTCCAAGATTTAGTGTATGAAGTTATTTTGCCTTCAATTCGACAACATGGAACATACACGCTTGAAAAAGAATTTGAAGAAAAATTGACAATTGAAAAACAAAAAGTTGAATTAAAAGACCAAGCACTCACAAAAGCAAACGAAGAAAAAGAAGAAGCCTTGAAACTTAGACGAGTCGCTGAATTTCGCGCTCTCACTCTCAACAAACTCTGTGTCAATTACTCAGAAAGAGTCAAAACACAAGTCTTTTACATCGTTACTTCAAAAGCATTCTCAAAAGACAATGAATTCAAAATAGGCGGCGTCGATTCTGTTTCTCAGCTTAAGAAACGTCTCTCTGTATACAACTCAGGCAACTCTGGAGTTCATCCCGAATTACAAATGTATTTTGTTTTCTTGATCGAAGTTGCTAATTACAAGCAAATGGAGTCTCGAATGAAAGAATTATTGATACCTTTTCGATCCAAAAGAAATGCAAATAGTGAGAATTTCAATATCCACTTTGACATCTTGAAACCATTGACAGAATTGGTAGCGGACCATTACAATGAAGAGATTGAAAAGTTGAATGATTTTCTTAAAATGTTGCTTGAAACGCATACAGAGCAATACATGTCTTCAGGTGAGCTTCCGTCAGTAGATCCTGAATTAATGCCATCACATCTGAATGTAGAAGTTGCAGTGACAAAGAGAAAATTCGGAGAAGTGGAAGGTAAAAAGATTAAAATATCGGATCTGAATCAAGAAGAATTGAAACAAGTAATTGAGCAAGTGTTAGAAACGAAGTGGGGAGGAACAGGAAAAGGAACAGCAATAAATAGATCAGATTTGGAACAAATATTAGAAGCGACATTTATAATAGCGTCTCATAAGAGGAGAGTTTGGGATGTTGCAAAAGTGTCGATTAAGGAAGCAGGAAAGACACCAAGATATTAAAATGACGTAAGTGTTAATTTCCGTACTTACATCTAAACAATTCGTTATTCTTCATTATTAAAAAATATTATGATGAATAACGAATTCAAAAAAATCTAATTTAACATATTTTTTTGATTTTTTGTTGTAATTTGCATACTCTTCAATAAAACAATACAAATGAATCAATTAATAAATCTATCAGGTGACCACGTCACGTTTGATGTGGGAGAAAAGAAAAAGCAAAAAGTCAAAATTGTTGGAACATTCAAACCGCTTGAAAAAGAATTTGAAGAAAAATTATCTCTAAAAGACAAAAAATTTTAAATTAACCAAATAATTTACACCATCCATAAACTGGTACAGCTAAAATTGATGGTGATCCATTATTTAAATAATAATCACAATCATCTTTTTGACTAATCGTCACTGGCGCCAAACATTTTGTTTCAAGTTGTTGTGTATAAAACAAATGATCATACAAATGATGTCTTTTTCTGCGTTTAAATTCGTCATGACTATGGCCCGCTTGATGAACTCTGTAAGAATAATAAGCTCCCAATAAAATCGGATCCATTAACTGAACTCGTTCCAATTCTGAAACAAATTGAACTAAATTATTTTGTTGTTCTTCCAAATCTCGTTGTTGCGCTAATGTTTTAATTGACCACATTGTATTTATTTTCCATTTTTCCGATTCTAACTCCCATTGATCTGAATTGAACGGAGCAATAATTTTATTATCCCACGGCGCTTCTCGATGAATTGTTAATAATCTGTTGTAAATCTTCATTGCCATTTCAAACAAATCATCCGCGTTATTAGTTTTTGATTCATAGGCGTCAATGAAAGCCAAAATATTAGAGTTTAATTCTTGAACTTTCTCAAAATATTCTTGTCCCACGATATTTGCAACATTCTTTTCAAAATCACTTTTTGGATCATCACTTCTATCTTTTGTTCTCGGACCGTAGAATAAAAGACCCAAAGGCCATTTATACCAATATTTGACAAAATTCTCGTGAGCACTGTTTGGATTTTTATCAAAATTATAAACAGGTGGAAGTTCTGGCAATTGTGTTTTCTTATTTATTTTTGGAAATTGTAGCCATAAGTTTGTTCCTTCGACTAAAAATGTCTTTTGAGTATTATATTGAATAATTTTAATCCAATCATATTTAGTATGAATTTTTGAAGATTTAGCTGTCAACAGTTTAAAATAATATTCATAAAACATGACTAATTTTTCAGCAGGAATCATATGGTGAGTTTGCCAATGTGTTGGTTTGGGATCTCTTACATTTTCATTATTAACTAAACTGTTCATAAAATCATGTGAAAGCGCCAAACTCTTTACAATTTCATCTTTTTTTTTATTAAAAGTATATTCACCAATTTTAAAATTCTTTAAAGAATCTATTACATATTGATCATTTACATTTAACAACTGGTTGCAAAACGTTTGCATTAACGGATGATTTATTGGAATGTCACTCAATGCTTCAAATTTAGATTCACCATTTTCAATAAAATCGCGAAGCATTTGGAAAATTGAATAAAACTGTGTGAATGTTAAAGGTGTTTGATCTTTAATTACAATATCATTTTGATGTTCTTTAATTCGGTCTTCAAATATTTTAATCAGTTCGTTCAAATCAATTGATGGAAATAATGATTTGAGATGGTCATTGTCAAAAGAATCTAGAACTTCTTTATATTTATCAAATTCTTTTTCATTATTTCTAAAATAAGAATTTAAAGTTAACATTGCTTTATCGTCATCAGTTTCAGAGCTTGTAGTCGCTGAACTAATTGTTAATTGATTCATTTTTCCTTCTATACTATTAATTTCATTGGGATCAAATGTCATGGAAAATTGAGCAAATAACCAAGCCATGTTATTAATTCTTTTTTTTTGTTGATCTGTTAGTTCACACTGTACACATCGTGTTATAAAAATATAACTGAATATTAAAGTAAGTAGTTTCATTTTATTAAGAAAATTAAAGCCTTAAATAAATTATTAAATTAAGAAAATGAATACTCTTCATAAACGAAATATGGAAATGTTTGATATGGATATTCTATTCGTAGATGATGTTGAGAAAATTAAAAACAGAGAAGACAGATCTAAATTATTAATTTTTGCTACACATCCAGAACTTTTTCTGGCATCAGATGTCGCTCATCCAGAAGAAGTAAAGTATTTAACTATTAATCAACATTTTGATGATCACGATCTAAAACTTAGGACAAAAATTACAGAATATTATAAAAAAAATCCAAACGTTGTATTACCCCCGGTTTTAGATAGTGATAAAGAGTGTGCTAATCTTGTGAATTTTCATAATATTGAAGTTTTTAGAGCTCGAGCTTTAGAATTATCATCTGAAGTATGGTTACATTTTATCAAAAACTGTAAAAAATTAAAAGAAATTGATTTTTCATGTGGTGATGATCAATTTTACGACGCTTTTGAATTTGAAGAAAAAACAGAAGTATTAGACGCTTTGTTCCAAATTCCTACTTTAGAAACTGTGAAGATGTGGTGTAATAGATTGTGTTATTTTCCACCAGGCCCTTCAAATATTAAACATTTAGAATTAGAATGTGTTACAACTGAAAATGACGAATTAGGAGAATTACATAAAGACACTTGGAAAACTAATTTTTCAACACATACAAATATTAAATATTTAAGATTGGTAGAATTTAAAGATTCGCCTTATCAATTGAAAGATCTTAATTTAGGAAAAATGATATCTTTAGAAGAAATAATTTTGGAAAATTGGGAAATTGATTCGGATTGTTTTGAATCTATTTTGATGCTTCCAAATTTAAAAAGAATTGAATTATTAACATGGTTTTCTTATCACATTTCGAAAATCCCAGATCTCAAAAATTTGATAAATAATTTAAATTTAAGATTTCCGAGCGTTGAAGAAGTGATTATACATATACCTCATGATTCAAGAGTATTTAATTTTGAAGAAACAAAAGAATGTTTAACAGATAAATTGGAGAAACAGTGTTTGAATATTAAAAAAATCAATATCAATTCAATAAATAAGAAACGAAACGGAGATGTATAAACAATGTTTCTAACAATTTAGTATCAAAACAGATTTAAATGACATAACTTAAAAGAATTTCATCAAAAAAATTATTTAAGATTATGTGGTTAACAAACAAATGATTGATGATGTTTGAACCAAAAACCCGTTTGAACCCATAATTCATCCATATGACCCTTCGTATGAGATAAAAACAAATTTTACCCTTGATGATTCTAAACCTGAAATTGTCAGCAAAATTGGGCCTTACGGGCCCCGCCCGCAGGGTGCACAACCATTTACGTTAAAATATATAAGTGGTGTTGTTTTCAAAGCTAAAATTATAAACGAAGAAAAAATAGATTACTACAGACCACTTCTACCAATATCTATTAAAACTTATTTAAACAACATCAAATGGTGTTGCATATTTAGTTTGTTGTATCGCTATAGAAAAGATTGTTCACCTTATAGACTTTCCGTGTATGAAGACATGTACAATATAGCATTGCGTGAAAAGCATCAAGATTGTATTGAATATATTGATAATTGTCATATTGATGGTTGTCAAACATTTTCTAATTACAAAACTGCAAGAGCTTGGAAATTAATAACTTGTTTTGGTATGAGAAGAGGAATAATATCTAAACAATTTGTTATTCATCATTATTAAAAAATATTATGATGAATAACGATTAATGAAATTTTATAATTCTTCAAATTGGGACATTTGATTTTTATTAAACTACTCAACTCACTGGGCTCAAGAATTCTATCAACTCTAACTGCACCTCCTACGCATCTTGCTGTTTTACAATCACTCATTGACCCTACAATTTATTATTCATTGTGAATTCATTATAAAAAAATAAAAAAATATATTTTTCAAGAAATATAAAAAATATATAAAGAATTTTCAAACGAACAAACACTCGAATTAAACTTAATTTTTCGTATTTAGTATGAAAAAATATAAAACACTGTAAAACGTAATAAGTCCAACAGTAATATAATTTTGGGTCGATTTTTCTTTGACAGTAATTAAAACATAAAAATGAACAGTTATAATAAAAGTAAATATTAATAGAAGAATTAAATTATTCATTTTAATTAAAATAAATAAATTGTAAAATTTGTAAGTATTTCTTATGCATATCAATTTTTTTATATATGTAGAGCGTAGCTAAAAAATATATTAGCAATCATTAATGAAATGACAGTTGATAATACAATTGTTATAACAAATAATATTTGAAAAATATCCATTTTAATAACATAAAAATTTTGTTTATATTCAAAGGTCTTTCTTGAAAAATATATTTTTTTATAAATTGAATTTGATGCCCAGAATTTGGAGCAACGCGGCTTTGCCGCGCCAGGGCTGCTCGCGTCCCATTTGAATTTAATTATTATAAATTTTATGACTTTTTCAGGTCATAAAATAAAACCAATCTCGGGTAAAATGAAGTTAAATGAAATTTAAAATTTGGTCGCTTAAAACTTGAATGTTTTGGGTGTTTTGAAGTATAAAAGCGTTTTGATTGTTATATAATTGTTGGTACTCGGCATGAATAAATTGTAAATAATCTTTTGTAACACTTTTTTCACATTCACGGCCTCTCAATTTCATTCTATCATAACATAAATCAACATCTGTGTTAAGATAAAAAACTTTATCTGGTTTCCAATACAAGTCATTATATAAATTTTTGATAACATTTTCTTCTTCTTCATCAATAAACCCTTGTCTGACTCCGTTTTTTACAAATAACATCGAAGATTGAGGCGATCTTTCAATAAAAACAACATCATCTGGACCGCCGACCTTACTGCGCAAAGCGCGGCCGGCGCCGACCGGCTTCGCCAGCGGGGCTGCGGAGCAGCCCAAGGCGCTACGGGCGCAAGGGTCGAAAGTTGGGGTTTGAATTAATTTTTTATATTGTTGGTGCATTGAATGTAAAATTGCTACTTGAAGAGTGAACATCCATCGTTTTTGATTAGAGTAGAATCTATTTAATAATTCACCCCATTCTGACAATTCTTCTTCATAAACGCAATAGCCGAGATTTTTTAATTCATTTAAAATTGTAGTTTTTCCAGCTCCAATATTTCCATCGATACAAAAAATTTTTGTCATTTTTTTTATTTTGAAAATAGATACATGAGTTAAAAATTCAAATTTTATTTTTATTAACTTTTTTATTTTTAGTAAAATCAATTTTTATGACCGCCGCTACATTTTGTTCAATTTTTTCTTATGACTATAAAAAATGAGTCTATTAATGAGTAATAATCTTGGCAGTGGATATAATTTCACAAACCCCATTGGGCCAAATCCTGGATCGGGTTGTAATTATGCCCAACTAGGATCTTATAATCTTGGTTTTAAAGGTATCCGACCACCCGTCCCTATGACTTCAGTGTCCGGATACTATGTGGTCCCTCAATATGGCGGACCCTCATACAGCACTTTAACTCACGGCGAACCCGGTTGTGGTTGTGGAATGGGTTCAGGAGGTAATTATTTTAGTATAGGCCGAGCTTATGGAGCAGGGGCAGGAAATTGTTCAACGGCGTATATGGGTTCCATGTGCGGTGGAGGTGAAAGTGATATAGATCCAGAATTTATTAGAATGCCGTGTGGTAATAACGGTGGAAACGGTGTTGGATCTTCTTATTATTACTATTAAAATTCCAGAGGGTACCCTACGGGCGGGAGTGTTATAATATTCATTTGTGTGTGATTTTTAAAATCATCGCAGTTATTAATTGTATAAAAAAACATTTTTTGCTTCTAAAAATGCAACTAACCAATCAAATTATTATTTTATTGTTATCAATTACAGCTTGCTACGGATTCTGGATTTGGTATAATTCGTGTTTCAAGCAACTTGATAAATTACATAAAATGTTCGGATCTGGACAGATTGAAGAACTTGATCTTGATACGCAATTACAAAATTGCGAAAAACGTAAAGTTGAATTGAATACATGGATAAAAGATAACCAAGATAGAATAATTAAAAAAAAAGAAAAAATAAAAAATTGCCAACATGATGTCGAAATATTAGAAACTGAACTTGAAAATTTAAAAAAAAAACGAGGAAAATAAGACCCTCCGGACAGGACCCCCGAAAGGCAACACATTGGCCGAAGGCCCTGACTTGACTCATTATTTTTGCGACGTGCAAGTCTTCCATTTATAACCTATAAAAGTTATAAATTTTTGTTTTTTATCAATTTTGAATATTATTTGCCCGCCCGTAGGGTATAGGTCGCGGTGCTGTAAAAAATAGTGTGTTAATTCTGTGTTAATGACCAATTTATAATAATTGAATATTTATCAAAAAGTTGTTTAAGTTCTGGTTGTAAAAGAAGAAATTGCATATCTTCAAATGTTGGGCTCTTGGGAGCTTGGGAGGGTAAGGGTGTCGAATTATGGCCTACAACCCGGGGCTGACGGCCCTGATTTAAAAAAAAATACTTGAACTGAGAAAGCAACTTTATTCTTCTTTTTTGAAACAAGTATCCAGAGAAATTAAGATTTGTTTCAGGCGCTGAATTAATAAATTTTTTTACGTCTTCTACCCATTTATTATAGTAAAGATTGGTGCTTATATTTAACTGTTTCAATGCATAATCTAAATCGGCAATAAAATAATCAATATTGAAATTATTAGTAACGGAAATAATCATTTTTTTTCTTTCTTGTTTTTTAAATCCTAAATTCAATTTTTTTTTAATTTTTAAAATTGAAAAAAATTAAATACCAAATATTTTTTTTGATCTTAAAATTTAATGAAAAGATTACCCTCTGGGCCGCCCGCGGAGCGGGTAATGTAATTTATTGTGCGTTTAAATTAAAAACCGGATTGCGAAGAAATCCGGCGCCGGCGCGCGCGGACTTGCTCATTGATTTGCTTTAGCTTCGCTCATATTTTGATTTTCTTAATCAATTTTGAATATTATTTTCATTTTATTCTTTTTGAAATTAACCACAAAAGAATTGCAATTTTTATGACTTGATAAATTCATAAAAATAAATTATGCATTTGAATTTAAAACAAATATGTAAATGGTGTAACAATTTTTTAAACGTTAGCTGTCGTCATTTTAAAATTTGAAATATTTTTTTGAAATTAAATTCATTTTATATTTTAAAAAAAAATGAATTATTAGAATATGAAAACAGACAATATTAACAAATGAACTTTGCCAACATTCCCGTATCTACTCAAACTTTTACCGTAAGAAGCAACATTGAACACATCGAATTACAAAATTTTTATGAATTGCTACAACCTACCCCAGCTGATGAAAATTTGGAAAAACTTGAAGGGTTTATCGTGTGTATTAAATATAAAACGGCAATTAAAGGTGAAATTCCAGTAACAAAAGTGAAAAAGCGAAAATCTGGTGAAAAAACTGATGCCAAGAAAAATTTTCTTAATTGTGTAACTTTAATAATTCAAGTAGAAAAAAAAATAAATGTTAAAATTTTCAAAAACGGTGTATTTCAATTAACTGGATGCAAAAATATTTTAAATGTAAAAAAATGCCTTCATGTTATTTTAACCGAATTATCCAAATTTTCCAACTGCTTTAAATTTAAGCCCGATAACACAAATTTTATCATTTATATCAAATCAGCAATGAGAAATATCGATTTCGATTTAGGATACAAAATCAACCGCATCTTATTGGCTATCTACTTGCATCAAAACACCAACTACAACGTTCCTCCATTAACAACGACTAATATGGGTGTTAAATTGAAGATACCATTAGAAAAAGTTGAAGATTTGCAGATTACAAAAATTACATATCCTTCGAGAAAAGAAGACATTGTTACTTTCAAAGAATGTTTCAGTGTTATTGAACCGGATGCAAAAAAATTACAAGACAAATTAAACAACAAATTTATAAGTATTTCAATTTTTCAGAATGGAAAAGTTCTAATGTCAGGCATCGATGAAACATTTCAAGAAAAGTATTATAATTGGCTTATTGACTTATTACACACAATTAAGGACAAAATTGTTAATCTGGACACCCCTGTCAAAACATTTAAACCTGTTTTACTTTAAAAACTACTTTAAAAATTTTGAACACTATTTTTAGGACTTCTCAAAGTCATAAAAACTACATATTTGAATTAAAAATTCTCAAAAAATCAATATCTTTTTTTCTTTGTAAAGAAAAGAAATGGCATACTACAAAGATAGTCCTTACGCTCAACAAACTTTATTTCCTCGTATGGTCAGCAGTGTACGAGCTCCACTCCTTCCCGATGGTTATCAGGGCAACGACACAGGATATTACGGCGCAACTGGCGACACAAATGATTGGATGAGTTATTTATCAAATCCATGGGTTATAGGAATAACAATTTTGATAATTGTACTCGTAATTTGGTTTGCAATGAAATAATTCCCAAACGAAAAAGTGATATACTTGCCGTAAATTCGTCATTTTCAGTTGTACAAAAAATTTTGTTTGAATAAAATTTTAGGACCTGAAAGGTCATAAAATTATTTTATTAGTATACATTTTTTAAAACGTCAAGGATTTAAAAATAAATCTTTGCAATTGTTTTAAATAATTGACGACACGCCGGGCATTTTGTTACACTTGAACTACATTTTGCACAAGAAACGACGTGACCACATGGTAAAAAAACTGTGTTTTTATTGTTTTCAAAACACACAATACATTTTTTTTCATCGTCATCATCATTAATTTTTATTTCTTTAAATTTACTTTCAAAATCGTCTTCAATTTTTATTTCAACCCGCTTGGAACGCAGTGACGACTCGGCGGGGAGCTGGGATGCGGAGCATCCCTGGCCCAAAGGCTCCGCTCCCAAGGGTATCTTGTTTTCATTCAATAAACAGTCTCGTTTCTGGTTCATTTTTTTAATAAAGTCGTTGTTTTTCATCAATTTTACATACTCACATTTTCCATACCACATTGCGTGTTGTTCCCAAGGATCATCGTTTTGCTCCCAATCTTTTAATCCACCTCCACAACTATAACAGATGACTCTATCACCTTTTCCACTGTAATAAAACCCGGCGTCGCTCAACTGACAAGGTTTTTGACTCATTGACACTGGCCAATCGTCGTAAGATTTTATACGCTCTGACTCAAGTGCAAACTTTGAATTATACCACATCGATCGATCATTAGCGCCAAAGAGGCTTTGATTCTCGCCACCTTCTCGCGTAGTAGTGTGATGATATTCATGAATGTCGACGGGTACAGAGGTACGATGCCTTAAGAAGTCCGGTGGAGGTGGTGGGAGTAATTGTAGAAGAAGAGAGTTGTTGATTGGAACATTTGTTGTAGGTTGTCGACAGATTAAATCACAATATTTAGACCATCTCAAATGATCAGTAAGAACATCATCTCCTTCTTCCCACATTCCTATTTCAACATTGCAAAAATAACATTTAACCATGTCTCCGGGTCCATAATAATAAAATCCAAAAAGTGCTAACTGGTTTTCATCAATAAATGGAATTTTCCACTTACTGAATGTTGCAAGACGATTTTGTTCAATATTCAAATCCATTTTTTTATTAGTTATAAATTGCTTAAGCAATAATTCAACTTTTTACTTGCAGTGTCCCAATGGCCCATTAATACATTTTAAATTTTTCAATAAGCCGAGGGTAGGGTCCATTGTTATCTTTATTAATTTGTATAATTTGTTGTAATCTAGGTTTTATGGTTTTTTCAAATTCGTCGTCATTGAACGATTGTCGTTCTGTAAATTCAAATGGTTTGATGTGAATGCAGCGATCGGGTTGGGCTTTATAGACCTCGGGGTGGTCGTCAATGATGTATGTTGAATTGATGTCAAATATTGGTAAGTTGAATTCGTCTTTTAAAAGTTGAAGAGATTTTTGAGTGGCTTTTAATTTTTTGGAGCGTTTGCAATGATGAGAAAAAAATATATAGTCGAGTTTGCGGTTTGGGTTTGTTAGAATAAATTTATCGATTATAAAGAGAGCGTATGATTTGGATGCGGCGGTCCAAACGCTTACATTAAAATTGTCGAATAAATAATCTAAAAAAAATTGCAAACCTGGTCTTTCAAATACTTTATACGCGCCTTCCATATCTTCCCATCTGAATTGTTTCATTCTGGGCTTGTGAATCTTTTTTTCTTCATGTTTGGCTAATGAAGAAATAAGAGTATTATCCAAATCAAGCAAAATGTTTATTTTCTTCATTTTTTATTTTCTTCATTTTTTATTTTTTTGAATTTTGATAAAAAATTATCTTGAGTTGAAAAAAATGCCAAGAAGACGATCACGCTCACGCTCACGCTCACGCTCCAGATCACGTTCGCGTTCCGGAAGGAGACGTTGCAAAGTTTACCAATATCGCAGTCCACGAAGTGGCCATTGTCGCAATTACGCGTACGCTGGCGAACTACCTGTTATGATGAGACGATCTCGATCTCGATCTCGATCTCGATCTCGTCGTCGTCGATATTAAATTATTCAGATAGAGAATTTTATTTTATGACCTCAAAAGTCATAAAATTTTGATCTACAATAAATTTAAAATTTTATCGCCAGTTGTTCCAAAAAAGATTTTTGAATTGTTTCCCACAGAAATAATTAATTGATTGCTCATTGTTTTTATTTAAAAATATCTTGACCTTAAATTAAAATTAAACTTTGTAATTTTTATTTAAAATTAAATGTTTTTCACAAAAATGACAATTAAAATTTTAGTAACAGGAGGAACTGGTTTAGTTGGACACGGCATCCAACACGCGCTAAATGAAGACAAATTACAAACATTAAAAGAAGAAAAGTGGATTTTTGTGGGTTCTAAAGATGCCGACCTAACAAAACCCGAAGAAGTAAAATTGTTATTCGAAAAACATATGCCAGATTATGTGATACATTTAGCGTCAATGGTTGGTGGTGTGTATAAAAATATGACTCAAAATTTAAATTTTTTTGTAACAAATACACTTATAAATATTAATGTATTAAATTGTTGTCAAAATTTTAAAGTCAAAAAAATATTTAGTTGTTTATCGACATGCGTTTTTTCAATTCATGAAAAATTACCTTTCACTGAAAAAAGTTCAATCAACGGAGATTTACACATTTCAAACAATGGTTACGCTCTGAGCAAGCGTAATTTAATATCATTAACTAGCTTTTTTAACGACGCTCGATCGCGACAACAAAAACAGAAAGAAGATGATACCCTACGGGCGGAGTTCGAGCGAGCAGCGGGAAGGTCGCAGGATGGTTTACGCGATCAGGTCGCTCGCAAAATATACGGAGTTTTTATGTCTTTTATGCCATGTAATATTTTTGGGCCGCATGATAATTTTAATGCAACAGAAAGCCATTTTATACCGTCAATTGTGAAAAGAATGTGTGAAGCTGAATCTGATAAAAAACCTCTTGTAGTTTATGGAAATGGAAGTGCAAAGAGGCAGTTTATTTATTCCCACGATCTTGGAAAATTAATAATTTGGTTGGTGAGAAATTACAACGATGAAGAAATGATTATTTTGAGTCCTGATGAGAGTGAAGAATATAGTGTGGCCGAAATTGTAAATAAAACAGCATCTGTTTTCAATTTTTCACAAAATATATTATATGATACAGCACAGGATAATGGTGTTTTATCAAGAAAAGTTAATAATAAAAAATTACAAGAATTATATAAAAAAAACCAGGGATGCGACTTTAAATTTACTCCATACGAGACGGCAATTGAAGAAACGATGAATTGGTTTGTCAAAAATAAAGACAACAAATAATTTTATTCTTCCATTTGATCTATTGGGAGGCGACCCTTGCGACTTCGTCGCCGCCGCTCCGCGGTCGGGCGGCCAGCTTCGCTGGCAAGCCTCCCCTGCCGAGCTTCCCGGTCTGCGCGGGCAAGGCGGTCCGGGCGGGCCCTCGGGCCCCTAATTTTATGTAAATGATGATTAAAAATTGTGTATAAAGTTAATATGCTAATACCGTTATTTATATTAATTTTTTTACTTCAAAAAGTATAAAAATTTGAAAATAAATAAATTTAACAATTAATAGCTGCATCGTCAAGTAAATATTTGTAATTTACCACAATTGTATTTAATAATTTTAATTTTTCAGCCTCTGTTTGATCGTCAATTAAAATTTCCTTCTCATATAATTTATCAATCGGATAGCTTGAAACATCGTTGTTAATATTTATTCCGGATCTGTCACAGAATGAAAACAAATTATCAAAAAAAGAAACATCAGTTTCAAATAATTCTGGATTTTTTTTAACCCAGTCGCATAAAGGAGCTTTGGTATAAATGCCGCAATTGCAAAATACGTGAGATGTTGTCAAAATATCGGATCGTTTTATGTCATATGTTTCAAAGTAAGATTTCATTTTTTCAAAATATTCATCAATATGTGTTAAATTTAATTTTGATTTCAGTGCGTCTATCAGTTCAATCAAAGCCTCTTTGGTATTTATATACGTATTTAAAAAATTGACAAAATGATTATCACTGTTTGTTTGATCATTTGCCAGTTTATTTAAATAGTTATCCATTTTTCATTTTTTATCAATGTGATTGTCAATAGAAAATCATTTTATATGTGCTGTAAAGATGAAAAAATAAATTTTAAAGAGTTATCAGAAGATATCAAATAATTCACATTTTTACTTGATTGTTTGAGAAAATTATGTAAGTAAAATTTGTTAATAAAGAGTTAAACAAGGAATAGCTTAAAATGAAAATATGTCAATTAATATTTTATCAATAAATACAATTATACTTCAAAAATTCGAAGAGGATGAAAAAAATAACGAATCAATGCTTCGTTTAATTGAAAAATTATTAAATGAAAAAAATATAAACAATTCTGTTCGTAATGATTTAATTTGCATTCAACAAAAAATAATTGAAGAGAAACATTCTATCAAAGATTTGTATCTCGCTAAAACTTGTTTACTTGTTGAAGAATATGCTCAAATTTTAAAAAAACCGATATCTCATAAAAAAGAAAATAATTTACCCATTTTGCGAAAAAAACATGAAATATTAATTAAATATTTAAATATTGTAAATCAGCTAGTGAAAACTAAAAAATGGGATATTTCACTACCATTCAAGTCTCCAAAATTAAATGATCCAATTTCTTTAGAATATTATTGTCCGACGTGTGAAAATAATGACGATAATAAATTTGAAGTCGACGAATTCAACAGACGAACATGTCTTGATTGCTCAACTCAACAATCCTCTATCGAAACTGGAATCACCCATAAAGACTATTCCAGAGTTAACATTGTTGGAAAATTTATATACAATAGAATTCTTCATTTTCAAGATTGCATTAAACAATATCAAGGGAAACAGAATTGTAAAATTCCTGATCAATTATACATTGATCTAGACAAAAAATTTCAAGCCTATAGATTAATTGTAAACACCGCCACCGCCTTGGGCGGCAGCGATGCTCCGGCTTCGCTCCCAAGCTCCCAAGGGTCCATCCCGCCACTGAACGAAGCTACCGCGCTGAGTCTTCTATCCCCGCCCGCGACCCTGCGCGACCCTGCGCGACCCTCCGGGCGGCGTGCTTGGGAGGCTTCGCGGTCGCACGCAAGCGCCGCCGAGCCCAAGGCGGTTCGGGATGGGCCCAAAGGGTGCAAGCTGTTAGGGAAAAAAAGGACCCTTTTTGACATCGAAGACACAAATTCAATGGCTCCGTGGATGTTGAACCATGTGGATTTGAGTTATAGAGAGGTGGTTAGCGCTCGTCTTATACGGTATTCTAAAATAACTAGAAATCACATAATGATGTTTTTAAAAGAATTAAAATATACGAAGCACTATGAAAATGTAAATTTAATCTATTTTACTCTTACAAATAAAAGAGTTGATGATATTTCTCATTTAGAAGAACAATTAATTGAAGATTTTAAAGAATTGGTATCTCTTTATGATGAATTGCATGGTAAAGATAAAGAAGAAGAATTGGATAGAAAAAATTTCATGAATGTACAATATCTTTTATTCCAATTACTTCGAAGACACAATCACTCATGTAAAATTGAAGATTTCACAATATTAAAAACAATTGACCGTAAACTTTTTCACGACACGATATGTAAAAATTTATTTAACAAACTTGGTTGGAAATTTACACCAACTTTTTAATTTTATAACTTACACGAAGTTATAAAATTAAAAAGTTTGAAAGTTTTTTTATTATTGTCATTTTTTTATGTTTATTTTTATATTTCTTGAAAAATATATTTTTTTATATTTTTTTATATACTTATATTACATTACATTACATTACATTACATTACATTACATGTATCGTATTTTGTATTACTTTTCGTAATCCAAAATTTATTTTAATTTATTTTTAATATTTTATTTTAAATATTTATACATCCACATTGGATTTATTGCTGACTCAATTTGCTGCACCGCTTTCCACACATCTCTTTCTTGGATGCATTTAATATACAATTTTGTACTTGAACGACCCTTCTTCACCTTCTGACTCGCTTTGCTCCAACTCCACTTTTGACGCTTTCCATCCTGTTAACTCTTTGATCCTATTCCACAACCCTGTTTTTGATTCATTTGTAAATTGGT
>JFJP01037568.1_pt1 | contig 25705 bp, 22 predicted proteins | sample 431651 | NCBI WGS metagenome assembly JFJP01 (sample SAMN02602958, study PRJNA72255) | Microbial mat metagenome, whole genome shotgun sequencing project. | biome: fresh water; feature: sink hole; material: water; isolation source: purple microbial (photo- and chemosynthetic) mats found in...
GAACAATTAGACATTCCTGTAGATAAGATTACCGATACAATGAAAGTTTCGGGTCGTCATATTTCGGTTGATGCGCCGTTTGTAGAAGGTGAAGACAATAGTTTGCTTGATGTAATGATTAATGACGATTCGCCAAATGCCGATAGGGCATTGATTAACGAATCGCTTTCAAAGGAAATTGAAAGGGTACTTGCTCATACACTTTCGGACAGAGAGAGAGACATAGTGAAGAAATTCTTTGGAATTGGAATGCCTGAAATGACACTTGAAGAAATTGGTGATGAATTTGGACTTACACGTGAACGTGTTCGTCAGATTAAGGAAAAAGCGATTCGCAAACTCAGACCAAATTCTAAAAGCAAGTTGCTTAAAAGCTTTCTCGGATAAAAATTGCAAATCAAATATAAAAAAAGCGATACAGATTTATAACTGTATCGCTTTTTAATTTTATATGCAGATCTGAAAATTATTTTTTGGTGATTGCCTCCACAATTTTTGCTTCTAGTTCAGCAGCTAATTCCGGATTGTCTTTTACCACATTCTTTGATGCATCACGTCCCTGAGCCAATTTTGTGTCACCATAACTGAACCATGAACCACTTTTCTTAACTATTCCATATTCGACACCCAAATCGATTATTTCTCCTGTTTTCGAAATGCCTTCGCCAAACATAATATCAAATTCGGCTTTGCGGAAAGGAGGAGCAACTTTATTTTTAACCACTTTTACCCGGGTTTGATTACCAATTGCATCTTCGCCGTCTTTTAACTGACCTATTCTGCGAATATCTAAACGAACTGAAGCGTAAAATTTTAGCGCATTTCCACCGGTTGTAGTTTCAGGATTACCAAACATAACGCCTATTTTTTCGCGTAATTGGTTAATGAAAATACAGGTTGTATTTGTTTTGCTGATATTGGCAGTAAGTTTACGCAAGGCCTGAGACATCAAACGAGCTTGTAACCCCATTTTTGAATCGCCCATATCACCTTCAAGTTCAGCTTTTGGTGTTAATGCTGCCACAGAGTCAATTACAACTATATCAACGGCTGATGAACGAATCAACTGATCAGCAACTTCCAAGGCCTGTTCTCCATTATCTGGTTGTGAAATCAATAATTCGTCGATATTAACGCCAAGTTTTTCGGCATACGAACGGTCAAATGCATGCTCTGCATCAATAATTGCTGCTATTCCACCTGCTTTTTGAGCTTCGGCAATTGCATGAATAGCTAAAGTAGTTTTACCTGAAGATTCAGGGCCATAAATTTCGATCACGCGTCCGCGCGGATAACCACCAACTCCTAATGCTACATTTAATCCAATCGAACCGGTTGAAATGAATGAAACTTCTTCTATTTTGGAATCACCCATTTTCATGATGGTACCTTTTCCGTGGTCTTTATCAATTTTATCCATTGCCAATTGCAATGCTTTTAGTTTTTCTAACGATGGTTTTTTTACAGCGTCGACTATTTTTTCTGCTTTTTCTGCCATGATATTTATTTTTTTTAATTTGTTTTCAGTAAAAATTTCAATATGGTTTTGTTAATCACATACAAAGATAAAATTTTATATTATAAATTTACCATGATTTTACTTTATTATTTTTAAGTTATACAACAGTCTTAATTTAGAATTTCAAGTTTAGCAAATTTGAGCAACAATGATTTTGTTCCCTTTTCTCCAAAATCAATTTCTGCTTTTTCATTACCATTATCTGAGTAAGTTTTAATTACTTTACCAATACCAAACGAAGCATGTTTTACAAAGCTACCAATCGGTATTGAGTTGTTCTGTATTTGTATTTTATCAACCGAGTTTTCAATTTTCACTAATCTTTTCAGCATTTGAGGAACAAAAGGTTCTACTGTTTTTGGTTTAGGATAAGATCTATCGCCAAAAATATTACGTTCAGCTTCAACTTCTTCGTCCCAGTCATCAAATTGCCTTTTTCGGGGTTCAAACTCCTTTTCTTTTGGTGAGTCAAGAAATTGCGAATCAATATCTTTAATAAAACGGCTTGGGTTCGATGTGTTTACTTTTCCATTTCTGAAACGTGATTTGGCATAACTGATAAAACAGAGTTCTTCTGCCCTGGTAATGGCAACATAAAACAAACGTCTTTCCTCTTCGAGTTCACGTTCGTTGCCAATTGTGTATGACGATGGAAATAAATCTTCCTCCATTCCTACAATAAAAACAGCCCTAAATTCCAATCCCTTAGCTGCATGAACAGTCATCATGGTCACTTTGTCGGTGTCAACATCTTTATCTGTATCCTGATCGGTTAGGAGCGATACCTCTGATAAAAAGTCGGGTAGGAGGGCTGTTTCGTTGTTTTTTTCGCGGGTATCGCAAAATTCGTGAATGGCTTTCAGTAATTCCTGAACATTTTCCTGTTTACTCATATTCTCAGGTGAACGATCAACAAAAGTGTCGCTTATCACACCGGATACTTTTACAATACTATTAACCAATTCATAAGCATTTTGTGTGCTCACCTGTTGCGAAAAAACATTAATCATATTCCTGAACTGAGCCAGTTTATTGGCTGTTCCACCGTTTACAGGTAAATTAAAGCGCAACATATCTGAAAGCACTTCCCACACGCTTACTGCGTGAAGTTGAGCACATTCAATTAATTTATTAACAGTGGTGTCGCCAATACCGCGGGCAGGATAATTAATAATACGTTTCAAGGCTTCTTCATCATTCGGATTACAAATCAGGCGGCAATAAGCAATAACATCCTTTATTTCCTTGCGCTGATAAAACGATAAACCACCATAAATCCGGTACGGAATTCCATGCTTACGCAATGCTTCTTCCATAACACGCGATTGTGAATTGGTGCGGTATAAAATGGCAATTTGCTGAAAGTTGAAATCTCTTTTTTTATTCAAGTCCGAGATATTATTGGCCACAATAACACCTTCTTCCAAATCGTTGAATACACTGAGTATTTTGATCAATTCTCCTGTATCTTTTTCAGAAAAAATTGTTTTCCGAATCTGGGCTGTATTTTTATCTATCAAACTATTGGCCGCATTTACAATGTTTTGAGTTGAGCGGTAATTCTGTTCTAATTTAAATATTTTAGCATTATGATATGCATTTTTGAATTGCAGAATATTATCAATGTTTGCTCCGCGAAAAGAGTAAATGCTTTGCGCGTCGTCTCCTACCACGCAAATTCGTTCGTGTAATTCGGATAGTTTTTTTACAATCAGGTATTGTGCAAAATTGGTGTCCTGATACTCATCGACCAAAATGTAGCTGAAAGCTTGTTGATATTTGTGTAAAACATCAGGATGGTTTCGAAAGAGCACATTGGTTTGGAGTAATAAATCATCGAAATCCATGGCATCTGCTTGTTTACATCGGTTGCAATAGATCATGTAAATATCAGAAATTCGAGGAACTCGTGAGTTTATATCGGCATTCATTAAATCCGATTTTCCAACATATGCTTCGGGAGTAATCAGATTGTTTTTGGCAAATGAAATCTTAGAATGTACTAAACCATGTTTGTAAACTTTATCATCCAATTTTAATTCTTTTAAAATACTTTTTATCAGACTTTTAGAGTCTGAAGAATCGTAAATAGTAAAGTTTTTCGTAAAGCCAATTTTATCTGCTTCGTTACGTAAAATGCGACCAAAAATGGAGTGAAAAGTTCCCATCCAAAGATAACGGGCAGTTCGATCGCCAACCATTGAAGCAATCCTGTTTTTCATTTCTCGGGCTGCTTTATTGGTAAAAGTAAGAGAGAGAATGGTTGATGGAGCCATTCCGGTTTTTAACAGGTATGCTATTTTGTACGTTAGTACACGTGTTTTTCCCGATCCGGCACCGGCAATTACAAGCGATGCTCCATCGGTATATTCTACGGCAATACGCTGACTCTCATTGAGATCATTAAGAAATGAATCTTCCATTGATTTTGTTATTGTAAATTCCTGCAAATTTAAATTAAAATTCAGGTTCAATATTACAAAAATAATGGAATGGTGGGTTTTATCAAAATATGTGACTATGAAGTTATGAACAATCTTATACTCAAAGTACAAAGATTAACTCCGCAGACTAAAGCTAAATTGTAAAAACATGTAACTAATCAGCCCTCCAACCCCCTAAAGAGGGAGTTGAGAGTGCTCAAATCAAGCATTTTGATTAGAAGAAGCATTTTTTTCTCCGTGATTCCTTAATTAAGTTTATATTACAAGAAATTGTGTCTTCGTGTTTATACTTAAATCATTGTTTTTAAACAATATATTTTCTTATTCTATGTAAACTCTATTGTATAGTTAAATTAAAATCATTTAATTGCATCTGATTATTTTACAAAAAAACATCGGAATAATTTCATAGTTTTCTTCTAAAACTTTTTATAAAATTGATTATCTTTTCCAGAAAGCAGGGGTGAATATTAAAAGTACAGTATAAAGTTCTAAACGACCTGTAAGCATCATAAGTGATAAAAACCATTTACTGAATTCAGGTATGTCGTGAAAGTTTCCTGCAGGTCCTACCAAACCCAGTCCCGGACCAACTCCACCCAAACATGTGATCATACCACCAATGGATTCTAAAAAACCCATACCTGATATAGCAAGAACAAGTATACCAAAAGCTGCAATAACCAAATAAAGTAATGTAAATGCTAACACACGCGTTAATATGTCTTCACGTACAGTATGACCATTGTAACGTATAGGAATTACTGCATTGGGATGAATTAATCGTTTAAATTCATAATAACAAGTTTTTGCTGAAATAACAACACGTATCATTTTAATACCTCCACTTGTAGACCCTGCTGAAGCTCCGGTAAGCATTACTATCAATAAAATAACCCATGTAAGAGGTTGCCAATACATGTAATCGGCTGTACAAAAGCCGGTAGTTGTCATTAACGACGATACTGTAAACATTGAATCGCGCCATGCTTTTTCAACAACCGGGAAACTGAACGGTTTAGAAAAATCAATCAACGAAAATGCAACAATAATAATGAAAGAGAAAAGAGCAATTAAATAATATCTTAATTCTTCATTTTCCCTGATTTTTTCAAACTTATTTTTAAATCCGAAATAATACAAACTGAAATTGATTCCGGATAAAATCATAAATATTGAAATAATGTACTGAATATAAGCTGAATCCCAATATCCAACGCTGGCTTGTTTAGTTGAGAAACCACCGGTGGCAATAGTTGCAAATGAATGGTTAATAGCATCGAATAAATTCATTCCTCCAAAAAGCAAAAGAATAGTTTCGGTAGCTGTAAGAATTATATAAATCAGAAAAAGACGTTTGGCAGTTTCGCTAATTTTCGGGTGAATTTTATCTTTTGTTGGTCCGGTGGTTTCTGACCCAAAAAGTTGTGTTCCGCTCGTACTGAAAACCGGAAGAATGGCCAAAGAAATGACTATAATTCCCAATCCTCCAATCCAGTGTGTTAAACTTCGCCAAAATAACATGCCATGCGAAAGTTCTTCGATATTATTCAAAATTGAAGCACCTGTGGTAGTGAAACCTGAGATGGTTTCGAAAAATGCATCGGTAAACGAAGGAATGCTTCCACTTAACCAAAAGGGTAAAAGCCCTATTAAAGTGAAAATTATCCAAGTAAAAGTCACAATTACCGAACCTTCGCGTTTGCCTATTGAATTCGAAGGATTTCTACCCATCAACAGGGCAAATCCTGAAAAAGAAAAACTTATTAATGATGAAATTAGAAAAAAGTGTGCATCTTTTTCACCATATATTAAAGGAATCAGACAAACTAATAACAGGATTACGCCTTCAACTAAGGCTAAACTTCCCATTACTTTCAAAACGAGTTTATAATTGAAATCTTTTGTCATTAGTTGAAGTAGTTTTCAATTTTTCGAATTGCAGAAGAAATGCAAAATACAATAACGTGGTCGTTTGGCATGATAACAGTATTACCATTCACAATACTACCTTTACCCTCACGCACAAATCCACCAATATTTACTTGATCCGGCAAACGAAGGTCTTTAATTTTAGAACGTGTAATTTTAGAACCTGCTTTTGCAACAAATTCAACAACTTCAGCATCTGCCGATGTTAATGTTGTGACATTCAGTACATCGGCATCAAGCGTTAACTGATAAATATAGCTGGCTGCAATCATTTTTTTATTGATTACTGTACCAATATCCATACTTTCGGCCAACATAATATAATCGATATTTTCTACTTCTGCAACTGTTTTCCGAACTCCCAAACGTTTAGCTGCCAGACAAGCTAAAATATTGGTCTCAGAATTAGAAGTCACTGCCACAAAAGCATCAATATCCTCAATGCCTTCTTCTTTCAATGCTTCGATATTTCTGCCATCGCAATTAATAATGAGTGTATTATTGAATTTTTCTGCCAGACTTAAACTTTTCTGTTTATCACTTTCAATTAATTTTACATTGTAATTGTTTGGTAAAGTCTGTAAAGTTTTTTTCGCAATTTTACTCCCACCCAAAATCATGATATTTTTGATCTGAATATCTTCTTTCCCTGCTTTTTTTCGTACCGATTCCAAATTATCAGGAGTAGTCATGAAATAAACAATGTCATTGGCTAAAATTTGATCTGTACCAATAGGAATAATTGTTTTAGCTCCGCGTTTTATTGAAACAACTCGGAAATTTTCATTATTGAAGAACCCCGTATTAAACTTTGTATTTAAAATTTCTGCATTACTTCTGATTTTTATACCTAAAAGTATCAAAGCATTGTTGCAAAAACTTAAATTCTGACGTAACCAGTTAGTTTTGAGTGATTCAACAATTTCCTTTGCTGCAAGAACCTCAGGATAAATCAGGTAATTTACACCCAATTTTTCAAAAAATTCTTTGTTTTTTGGTAGTAAGTATTCATAATTATTGATTCGTGCCAATGTCTTTTTTGCCCCTAAATTGTTGGCAATCATACACGCAGTCATATTTACACTTTCGAACGGTGTAACTGCTATAAACAAATCAACACCATTAACACCGACTTCGGTTAGTGCACTGATGGAGGTAGGTGAACCAACATAAGTGAGCAAATCGTAACTTGATTCTAAATCTTTGGTCCGAGTCGGATCTTCGTCGAGTAATAGAATATCAAAATTTTCGCGAGCCAGTAATTTGGCTAAATGTATGCCTACTTCACCGGCACCTGCAATAATAATTTTCATTTTTTATATTTGCAATTTTTTATAATTAAACCTTTTAAAACTAAACCTTTTAAAACATTGAATTAAAACAACTATCTTTTTATTCTTTTTTGATAATTTTCTCCATATCACTCAGGTAGATATTCAGAGAATTGGCTGAAATGCGAATTTCCATAACTGATAAACTCAATGAAATAATAAGTAATACAAGTGCTATACCAAATGTATATACCGATATTACTTGTAATCCTATATAAATAAAAAACATAGTTGCAACACATAACAATAAACTCCCTACGCCAACTAATTGCATGTTTTTAGTTAGCATAAGTCTTTTCCTAAGATTCATTATTTGCGCATGAGTTAAAGCTGAATGATCCTCCATATACTTATCCTTCAAGGTTCTTACTAATTGAGCATACGAAAGGAAACGGTTTGTATAAGCCAATAAAAGAAGCGATGTAGCTGAAAATAAGAATGATGGGGTAATGAGTGTAAGTTCCTGCATATTTGTTAAATGCTTAAATAAAAACATTTGTGAACTAAAAATAGTTTGGAGTGCAAAGATAGATGTTTTTGAATGATTTTTTGAAAAAATAATAATTTATATTGAATAGTATATTGTTAAAAAAAATATTTATAATTTTAAATTTCGATTATAGTTATAATCTGTGAGATAGCATATCAAATATTTTGCAGTTCGTAATGACAAATACCTGTTTGTTGTTATAATATATTGATTAGGAGAATTTTTAAACTCAAGAAACAGCTAATCACACAATGCATACAGATCGCCACGAGGATTGACTAATAAAATTGGGATAATCGATTTTTTAATAAAATGCAGTTCTTTAGGACCGAATAAAATATCATCTAACCCGTAATCGCGCGAGGCAGTGATAAGTATAATTCCTGCATTTTCATTTTTAGCCAGTTTTAGTGATTCATTTTCAACTTTGAAACTGTCATTTTCAGCTTTTTGAACTATGTAATTCAAACTAAATTTATCGAATAATTCTATCATTTTTTCGGTTGTTGTAGCCGCTTTCGAACCATAATCTTTAGCTGGTAATAACTGTATCTCCGAACCACAAAATCTTCCGAACGCCGATGCAAACTGTGCTTTTTCAATTTCTTCTTCAAGAAATGTGATTGGAACAACTAATTTAGCGGTCTTTAATTCAGAATAATTATCTTTAAATACTATATAAGGTATACGTAAATCGCGGCAAGCAGTTAATAGAAGTTGAATTTTTTTCGACCTATAATGAGAGAGTTGTAAAAATAAGAATGATGCCTCTGCTTTTTCGCAAAAAGAAGATAAATTTTGTAATTTATCAAGGTTTGTATAGATTGAGAAATCTGTAATTTTTAAGTTTTCTAGCAGTTCGTTGATTTTTTCATTTAAAATATCAGAATTTTCATTGTTTTGGGTTAAACTAATTACTCCAAATTTTTTGATAAGTTGATTTGCCAGTTTCGAAGCACTTAATAATATTTCTTTTGAGGTTTCAATATTTTCCAGATAAACTAAAATCATAATGAAGAATTTTTTGCAAGTTTATCAGAATTATCTTTGACTTTTTAAGTGTTTTAAAAAGTCAAAAGGGTGATACAAGAGCATTCTTGGGCCTGAAAATTTCATTACCTCTTTCATTTTAATTTTCATTTCAGCATTATAACAATGAATTTTACAATCTTTACATGTTGGTTTATTTTCTCCAAAAGGGCATTTTAAAAGCCTTTGGTTTGCATATTGAAATAAACTTTCACATTCAACACATAATTTATTAAGATTATGTTTGTGTTTACAGTACATTGCAATCATTTTATTAATTGTATGTATCTGATATTCAATTTTGCTCATTTATTGTCAAATTGAATTAATGAAAGAAGTTTTATTTTAAAACCTAAAATTTTATTTGAGTTTCAATAATTTTTCAATTTTACTTTTAAAACTAGTGTTTTCCATAAAACCTGAAAAATTTTGTGCTCCGGGACCGAAAGCAAATACAGGAACAGGAACACCCGAATGACCTTTTGTAGTGAAGATAGCATTGAACTCCTTTTTTGCAATATCTCCTGTAGGTATTGTCATTCCACCTGTTTCGTGATCGGCAGTAATAATTACTAAGGTATTTTTGTCTTGCTCTGCAAAATCGAGTACTTTTCCAATAGTTTCGTCAAAATCGAGCATTTCTTTTACCACATTTTCAGCATTATTGTCGTGACTTGCCCAATCAATTTGCGATCCTTCAATCATTAGGAAGAACCCCTTTTTATTGTTATCAAGAATATCTAATGCAGCCACCGTGCTTTCGGGAAGCATATTTCCCCGTTCGGGCATGGCAGGATTTTGATTATTGTATATTAAACCGGCAAGTTTTCCTGAATTAATTGCTTTTACTTCATCTATTGTCTGAGCTATTGCATAATTTTTTTCTTTCAATTTGTCGATAAGATTTAGATTGTCAGCTCTATCAGTAAAATTTTTTCTTCCACCACCAATAAAAACATCTATATCTGATTTAAGAAAATCTAAAGCAATTTCTTCGTACATATTCCGGTTGTGTTGATGTGCAATGAAAGAAGCAGGGGTGGCATGTGTGACGGCACAAGCAGCAACAATACCAGTGGATAGGTTATTTCTTTCAGCAACTTCTAATATGGATTCAACAGTTATAGAATCGGGTGTCATACCTATCATGTTATTTTTGGTTTTGACACCACAAGCCAGTGCAGTGCCTCCTGCTCCTGAATCGGTTGTAAAATTATTTGATGAATAAGTTTTCGAAAACCCGCTGTAAGTACATCTTTCCAGATTGAGTTTATTATTATTAGCCACCATTGCAGCATAAATTTGAGATAGTCCCATACCATCTCCAATCATAAAGATTACATTTCGTGGTTTTTTTGCATTCAATGTTATGCTTGAGCAGCATAAAAGTATACTGAAACCGATTATTAAATTTTTTCTGAAGTTCATTATATATTATTTTAAAAATAGCCAATTTAAATCAATAAAACAGGAAATTGATTTTGATTTATTATCAAAACAGTAATACTATTTTGATAATTCATTTGAAATTCCTTTTAACTCTTGTCGAATTCTTTTTAAACGCTCAACTATGCGTTGCTGTTTAGCAACGACATCCATTTTTTGAGTAATTTTTCTTTTTGCGCCTTTTAATGTAAGATTTTGATCTTTTACAAGAAAAATTATTTGATTGATTGTCTCAAGATCCTTTTCGGTATAAAAGCGTGTACCTTTTTCGTTTCGTCTGGGTTTGAGATTAGGAAATTCTTTTTCCCAAAAGCGCAGATTCGACTGATTTATTTTAAACATATCAGCCACTTCGGAAATTGAATAATAGATCTTATCCATAATTCACAGCTACTATTTTTTTAAAATTTTGAGTCTTTTACCAGGTTGAATTTTTGAGTTTCGGAGATTATTCCAATTTTTTAATTTTGTAACAGAAACCCCATAACGAGCTCCTATACTGCTTAATGTCTGACCTTTCTTAATGGTATGATATATCACATTTCCAGAACCACCGGGGGATACTGAAGAAGCAGTTTGAACAATTTCAATTTCACTTCGTCTTGTATTTACCAGTGAATCGGCTTTGTATAATACAATATCATTGTATTTTTCGATAAAATGTATTGCATAACGCATGGGTAGATTTAATGAATAGGGTTTTATATTGCCCGGAATTATATCTTTTCGATACTGCGGGTTTAATAACCTAATTTCTTCCAAAGGAATTTTCAGAACATTCGAAATTTGCTCAAAATGAATTCGTTGATTTACCATAATAGTATCAGTCATTTTTGGCATTTTTACTACAGCTTTGCAAATATTGTGATGTGCGGCATAGTACATTGAATAATTTGCGGCAATAAAAATAGGTACATATCCTCTTGTTTCGGCAGGTAAATACGGATAAATTGCCCAATAATCACGCTTGCCTCCAGCTCTGCGAATGGCTTTATTTACATTTCCGGGTCCACAATTGTAAGCAGCAATTACCAAATGCCAGTCGCCGTAAATAGAATATAAATCTTTCAGAAAGTGAGCTGCTGCGTAAGTTGATTTTATCGGATCTAATCTTTCATCAATCAAACTATTTACCTCAAGACCATACATTTTACCTGTACTTACCATAAATTGCCATAATCCTGCAGCTCCCATTTTTGATATAGCTGAAGTATTTAAAGCAGATTCGATAATAGGAAGATATTTCAGTTCGAGAGGAAGATTTTTGGCATTTAAAATCTCTTCGAACAGAGGAAAATAATATTCACTCATTCCCATTAAATATTCCATTTGACGTCGTTTTCGAACTGTGTATAATTCAATAAATGACTTTACTATATTATTGAAAGGCATTTCCATAATACATGGCATTTTCGATAAACGTAATTTATATATTGAATCTGTTATATTTAATGGAGCTTCGCCAGAATTGCAATTTGAGGCATCAGTATATTTTACTATCCATGAGTGCAAAAGGTTGTCAAGTGTGTTATCGAATTCAATGGGTACAGATACAGTTGAATCTGCTAAAATCATGTTTTCATTTTCACCGGAACCAGTATTAGGTTTTTGCGAAAAAGTAACAAGATTGATTGTTAGCAACAAAACTACTGTTGTAATAAAGGTTTTAAAATTCATTTTTTTTATGTTCGATCTTGTAAGTTATTTTAAATTTAAACTAAGTTGTAATCCCGGTGTATTACTATAACCATACTGGCTATTGATTAATACCGGCTTTAAATTCATTGAAAGATCATCACTAATGTCAAAATCTAACAATTGAGCATCTACAAAAGCATCAACTAAAGTTAATCCGTAATAAGCAATAGATATAATAACGCTTAAATCACGATTGTAACGAAATTTCTCCATATCTGTTTTCAACACATTTGTATATTTCGTAATTCCACCATAATCATCTACCGTGTTTCCTTCTGGCAATATTTCTAAAAAACTATTTGTAGTTTCATCTGTGTCAATAATGTCGCGGTAGCCATTTTTATTTGCCTGATAAAGAACAGAATTCCTCGTAATTGTATATGCCAAACCTAAAAATCCTCCATAAACGATAGGTAATTTCCAGTATTTTTTGTTTAAAAACTGACCATAGCCGGGTATAATTGCTCCCATCCACAAAACTCTTATCGGATCGGGTTTATTATCTGTTACTTCAACAGTGTCCCGAACTTGTATGGCTTTTGTTTTTTTTGATTTTTCAACTGCCTTTAAACTTGTATCAGTATCAGTAATGATAACAGTTGAATCATTATTCTGACAATAGCTTTCCGTTGAAATAATTAATGATATGAAAATGAATATATGAATAAAAAATTTCACTCAGTTTGTTTATTTTATTTTGTCAAATAATTCCATAATATGTGTAAGCTCTTTATCGTTTTCAAAAGGAATTGAAATTTTTCCTTTGCCTTCAGAATTACATGTAAAATGTACTTTTGTTTCGAAAAGACTACTTAATTGTTTTTTTAAATCTTCATATTCTTTGAGATTTTTGATTTTTTGAAAATCAGATCCTTGTTTAATATTTTCAGCAATTTCACCGCTTTCGGAATGTTTACGTACCAAATCTTCAACTTTTCGAACTGAATAATCGTTTTTCAAAATTTCCTCATATAAGTGAAGCTGTTTTGCCGGATCGTTCAGACCAAGAATGGCACGAGCATGTCCCATTTCAATTTTTTTATCTTTGATACCCATCTGAATTTCGGCAGGCAATCGGAGTAATCGCAGATAGTTGGCTATTGTAGTTCTTTTTTTACCAACACGTTCACTCAGTCGCTCCTGTGTGAGCTTGTATTCTTCCATTAACCGATAAAAAGTGAGTGCAATTTCAATGGCATTTAAATCTTCGCGTTGAATGTTTTCAATAAGCGCCATTTCCATTACTTGTTCATCGGCAGCTGTCTTTATGTATGCAGGTATAGATTCTAAACCCAATGACCTTGAAGCCCGTACTCTTCGTTCGCCTGCAATAATCAAATAAGTTCCATCCTCATTCTTACGCAAAGTAACCGGTGATATCACGCCCAGCTCCCGAATTGAATTAGCCAATTCTGTAAGAGCTTCTTCGTCGAAATAAGATCGTGGTTGATTTGGATTTGCTACAATTAAATCAAGATCCACTTCGTTGATTGATGAAGAACCGCTTGTGTATATTGAATCAGTGTCAATTAAAGCGTCCAAACCACGGCCAAGTGCCATTCCCATTTTTTTTGCCATTTTTATTTTATATATTCCTGAATTTATTGAAGTTGAATCATAAGTATAATAGTATTCTAAATAAAACAAAAATATTAAATATTCTTATTGATAAGTTCTTTTGCCAAATCTTGGTAATTTGTATTACCTTTTGATTCAGGATCATAAAGTATAACTGGTTTTCCGTGACTTGGTGCTTCACTCAAACGAACATTTCGTGTAATAACAGATTCAAAAACCATTCCCTGAAAATGGTTTTTCACTTCGTTATAAACTTGATTTGCTAACTTTAAACGGTTATCGTACATAGTAAGTAAAAAGCCTTCAATTTCGAGATTTTTATTCAACTTGCTTTTTATTATTTTAATAGTATTTAGCAATTTACTAATTCCCTCTAATGCAAAATATTCACATTGTACAGGTATTATAACCGAATCGCAAGCTGTGAGTGCATTAACTGTAATTAATCCAAGCGAAGGTGAACAGTCAATTAAAATATAATCATAATCCTCCTTAAGGGGTAGGAGTATATTACGCATTACTTTTTCGCGGCTATCCATATTTAGCATCTCAATTTCAGCTCCAACCAAATCAATGTGTGATGGCAAAACAAAAAGATTTTCAACATCCGTTTTTAATATTGATTGTGAAGGCGGAACATTTTCTATTAAACACTCGTAAATTGTGAATTTCAAAGTGCGAATATCAATGCCAAGACCAGATGAAGCATTGGCTTGAGGATCGGCATCAACCAATAAAACTTTTTTTCCGAGTGTTGCCAAAGAAGCAGCCAGATTAATAGCAGTTGTTGTTTTTCCTACACCGCCTTTTTGATTAGCCAATGAAATAATCTTTCCCATTTTACAGGTTATAATTTTAAATTAATAGAAAATTGCTAAAATTTTACAGGTTTAAGTGTAAACATATCACTTTATTTTGAGTAAATGTATATATTGTATCAATACCTGTATTTTAATCCATTTCTGAATTACAAAGATAGCAAAATATATCTATCTCGAAAAGTGATAACACATCGGTAAATCAGAAATAAGTTTTTTTAAGTCATCATTGGAATTCTAAATATAAAAATATGTCCATTTAACCCTGTATTAGAAAACACATTACCTTGAATTTGATTATCTTTGTATCATATTATAAATACATGAAAATTTTGAACAAGTTCAGTTATACCTTAATATTAAGTTTTATTGTAATTATCTTATTGTCGTTGTTCTTTCATTTCAGAATTGATTTGACGGCAGATAATCGTTACAGTATTTCAGATCAAACTAAAAAATTATTAAAAACTGTAAATCAGGAAATAAAAATTGAAGTTTTTTTAGACGGTGATTTAAATCCGGGGTTTTTAAGGTTAAAAAAATCCACAGCCGATTTGCTTGACGAAATGTCTGTTTATGATGAAAAAATGGAAGTAACTTTTGAAAATCCATCAACAGCACAATCCAATGACGAACGCTTAAAAAAATATGCTGAACTTGAATCTCAAGGTATGACTCCCACAGCTATTTACGAACGTGATAAAGAAGGTAAATCTATACAAAAAATTGTTTTTCCCTGGTTAAAAATTAATTCAAATAACAAAGTTGTTTATGTTAATTTGCTCAAAAACATTCGTGGTATGTCGGGAGAAGAAAATCTGAATACTTCGATAGAAAATCTGGAATTTGAAATTACCGACGGAATAAGAAGAGTATTAAAACGAACTGTTTCGAAAATAGCATTTATCGAAGGGCACGGAGAACTAAACGAAGCCCAGACTTATGATATAAGTAAAACTCTGAGCAGATACTTTCAGATTGATCGTGGAATATTATTTACCGATGCCACTGTTTTAAATCAGTATAAAACCATTATTATTGCAAAACCAACTTTACCTTTTACCGAATCGGACAAGTACATTATCGATCAGTATATTATGAATGGTGGTCGGGTTTTGTGGCTCATTGACCCGGTAAAGCTAGCCTTGGAAAATTTATCTAAAACTGGTATTTCGGCGGCTATAGAATCAGATTTGAATCTAAATGACCAACTTTTTAAGTATGGTGTTAGGATGAATCCTGTTTTGCTGCAAGATGTTCAATGTGTTTCGATTCCGATCAATATAGCTCCGTTAAATGCAGAACCTCAGTTTGAACTTACTCCCTGGTATTTTTCACCCTTATTATTGACGTCGACGCAACATCCCATAACCAAAAATGTGACCGAAGTAAAAGCTGAATTTTGTTCTTTTATTGATATTGTAGCAACTGGATTAAAAACAAAGTCTTCAACTTTACTAGCTACTTCCGATAACACTCATATTTTAGGTACTCCCTTAAAAATTGATTTGAGTGTGAACCCTAAATCGAATGATAAAACTTATTTTAATTCCTCTTTTTTGCAAGTGGCGGTACTTCTTGAGGGTGAATTTGAATCGGTTTTCAAAAATCGAATAATGCCTTCAGGAATAACGAATAATTTGCCCTTTAAAGATAAAGTGCTTAATTCCAGACAAATTTTTGTGGCTGACGGTGATATCATCCGCAATGAAACATCAGGTATTGCAAGTGACAGTACTACTTTACCCCTGGGTTTTGACAGGTATATGAATCTGCAGTTTGGTAATAGTGAGTTTATAAAAAATTCTGTTTTGTATCTGGCCGACGAAGAAGGTTGGTTACAACTTCGTTCGAAATCGATGAAACTTCGACTACTTAATAAGAAGTTGGTAAATGAACAAAAAGTCTATTTGCAAATAATTAATGTTGTTCTTCCAATAATGCTTTTAATTTGTTTTGGTGTAGTTTATCAAATAATGCGGAAACGCAAATATACTAAGTGAACAAGTAGACAAGTGAACAGGTAGACAAGGTGGCAAGGAAACAAACGAGGAAGGTTGTTTTCTCTAAAAGTAAGATTCCTTTTTTTTCTAATGATTGAAACTTTAATAAGGTTCTATATTCAAATATCAATGAAATTATTTAATATTTAATTATCAGCTAATTGCATTAATAAAACGAATGATTTATTAAATTTAATTTTGGTATAAAAAAAGAGAATGTCATTATGACATTCTCTTTTTTAAGTATATTCTGAATTAAGAGGTATTATTTAATTATACCCAATTTTTTCTTTACTAATGGTGTTATGTCATTTGACTTAGGCGAATTAAACAAAATAGTCTGACCTGACATATCGAAAATATATGTGTAATTATTTTCAGTTCCTACTTCCTTGATTGCTTTTTTTACTTTTTCTAATACAGGCGCAACCAATTCTTGTTGCTTTTTCTGTAGATCGGCATAAGAAGTTTGTTGAAAGGTGTTAACGCGTTGTTCAATATCCTGAATTTCACTTAACAATGCTGTTTTAATGCCTTCTGCCATTGTAGCTTGTTTATCCTGATATTCTTTTACTTTAGCAGTATATTCATCCTGCATCTTAGTTAAAACAGTTTTCCACTGGGTATTTAACTCAGCTATGTCTTTTTCAACTTTATCGAGTTCGGGCATTCCCGAAACAATTTCTTGGAAATTAACATGACCTAGTTTAGCATCTTGTGCAAAAAGTGATAGTGGAAGTGCACAAAGCACTATTAGAACGATTTTTTTTAACATGATTTTTAATTTAATTTATTTTTGATTATTAATTTAATTTTTTAAATACGATTACAAGTTTATAAAATTATTTTGAATAGCCTAATTTGCTGAGGATTAAATCACTGATATCAAGATTTGGCGAGGCCAATACAACGCTCATAGCCGAACTTTTATCGAATACCAGGCTTAAATCCTTATCTTTACTAATTTCTTGAATTGCAGTATAAATTTCATCCTGAATTGGTTTCATTAAACTTTGGCGTTTTTTGAATAATTCACCTTCTGGTCCAAAATAGGTGCGTTTTAATTCTTGTGCAGCTTTTTCTTTTGTTACTATTTCTTCTTCACGTTTAACCTTCAAGTCATCTGTCAGAAATACAAGTTCTGTTTGATAATTCTTATACATTTTTTGTACTTCCTGCATTTGGGCTTCTACTTCAGACTGCCATTTTTTTGAAACCAGATTTAATTGTTCGTTTGCCGATTCGTAAGCAGGAATATTTTTCATAATATATTCCATGTCTACCATTGCAAATTTCTGTGCAAATCCTGTGAAAGAAATTCCTGATATAAACAGGAGAATAATAAATAATTTTTTCATCTTCATTTTTTATTTTTTTGATTTAACATTTAACCGGTTGCAGTTTCTTATACAAATACTTTGCCAAAATTTTTATTTTGAGAATTGAAAAATTACTTTATTGAAAATCAATCTGTTATTAACAAAGTGAAATTATTTTTTATAATTCCTGACCAAGTACAAAGTGGAACTGACTTCCGCTTACTGCTCCTGAAGTATTCACTTTATCAAATCCATAACCCCAATCGATACCCATCATACCAAACATGGGTAGAAAAATACGTACACCAACTCCTGCCGAACGTTTTAACTCGAAGGGATTATAATCTTTAATTCTATTGAAACTATTTCCGGCTTCAAGAAAAGTTAATAAATAAATTGTTGCAGATTGTTCCAGCGACAATGGATAACGGAGTTCCATGGTAAATTTATTGAATAAATAGCCACTCATGCTCGATTTTGTGATAGGGTTATATGGCAATAATGAACCACTTTCATAACCTCGCATCGATACATATTCAGTGCCATAACTTGTGTTTGCCGACATACCATCACCTCCCATGTAATAAGTTTCGTATGGTGAACGAGCATTTTCGTTGTAATTACCCAGATAACCGAACATAGCTCGAGTCATTAAAACCAATTTCTCATTACCTGTGAGTGGTGTAAATGTTTTGCCATTGAATGTCCATTTATGATATTCAATCCATTTATATCTTTCTGCATTAGTAAGCGTATTCTTGGTATAATCTATGCCATTAAAAGAAGAGTAGGGTGGAGTAATTTTCAAACCAAGAGAAAATGATGAACCCCGCCGGGTGTAAATCGGATTATCTATTGAATTACGGCTTATTGTGAGGTTAAGACTAAAGTTGTTATAATTACCCTCCGAAAGAGGTGGAAGATATTGCCAATTTTTTAACATGAATCTTTGAAATGAAAGTTCACCGTAAAAAGTGAAATAATCGTCCGGCCAGTTGAGTCTTTTACCATAACCAATAGATGCTCCAAGTGTACGCATGTATTTCTCAGGGTCCATTTCGGTTTGATAATAATCATTGTAACTACTGTTATTTCCATATCCGCCATATCCACCGCCATATCCGCCATATCCGCCATATCCACCACCATAACTATTATAGTAAGACGACATATAATTACTGTAAGTAGCTCTGAAACGGTCACTTACATCAGATTGAGCTGAGTAATATATTGATGCAGAAAGAGAATTTGGTCGTTTGCCACCTAACCATGGTTCTAGAAAAGACATGCTGAATGAAGAGTAAGACTGACCGTTTGTACGTGCATTCAATGTGAAAGTTTGACCTTCGCCTTGAGGAACAATTCTATATGTCTCCGGTTTGAAAAGATTTTGAATAGCAAAGTTACTGAATTTTAATCCTACAGTTCCTACTATACCAGTTGAACCCCATCCAGCCGAAAATTCAACCTGGTCACTTCCTTTTGTTTCTAGTTTATAAGTAATATCAACTGTACCATTTTCAGGGTCAGGTTGAATATCGGGTACCATTTTTTCCTGGTCAAAATGACCCATTTGAGCCAACTCACGTAAGGAACGCATGATGTCGGACTGACTGTATAATTGTCCGGGTTTAGTTCGTAATTCACGACGAACAACATGTTCGTAAACACGGCTGTTTCCTTCAATATTTATTTCGTTGATTGTAGCCGGTTTACCTTCGTAGATTCTCATTTCAAAATCTATTGAATCATTTTCAATCAGTACTTCAACTGGTTCGAGTTGAAAAAACAAATAACCACGGTCCTGGTAAAGTTTGCTTACAGCATCGGTCTCACTGGTCGTAAGTCGTTCCATCATATTTTTATGATTGTAAACGTCGCCTTTTTTTATATTTAATACTGCATCGAGATATTCATAAGGATAAATTGTGTTTCCAATCCATTTAATATTCCTGTAATAATATTTTTTGCCTTCTTCAATATTTAAATATACTGAAACACTTTTATCGTCGAATGGAACAATGCTGTCTGAAACTATATATGCATCCCGATATCCTACTTCGTTATATTTTTCGACCAATGCAATTTTATCTTTTTCATATTCTTCTTTTACAAATTTTTTGGTTCTGAAAAAGTTACGCCAGTTATTGTCATTGGTTTTTTTCATTGTTTTGTTTATCTTGTTGAAAGATAAAGCATTATTGCCGGTTACAATTATTTGATGGACTTTTGTTTTCAGCTTTTTGTCCACATTAACATCCACAATTACAAAACCCGCTTTATTGGGGTCGTTTCGCTGATATACATTGGCAACTACATTCAGGAAGCCTTTTTCTTCCATGTGTTTTTGTATTACTTTAATGGCACGATCGGAAATATTGGGTGTAATCTGGTTTCCTTTCATAATACCTAATTTTTCCTGAAGGTCTTCAATTTCTCCTTTTTTCAAGCCGGTAAAATTAATTTCCGAAACACGTGGTCGTTGTTTTAGAGCAATTTCGAGCCATACTGAGTCTTTATTTATTTTTTTAGCATAAATTTTTACATCCGAAAAAAGACCTTGTTTCCAGAAGCGTTTCACAGCGTTAGTAATAGCTTGACCAGGTATATTTATAACATCTCCAACTGCTAAGCCCGAAAAACCAATGAGCACAAAATCTTCATAATTTTCAGCACCTGATACTTTTATTTCAGCAATTTGATATTTCAATGTTGCATTAGAGTACTCAATTACGGGTATTTGAGTTGAATCTTCTTTGTTATTGGTTTGAGCTATAGTCAATTGTGTGAGTAAAAATAGCAGTGACAGAGAAAGAAAAGATTTTAGTTGCATAAATTATTTTTGGCTATCGTTGAGCAAATTAATAGAGGTTTAAAATTATTTTCCAAAACGTCTTTCACGTTTTTGATATTCGCAAATTGCTTCGTAGAAACATTCTTTACTGAATTCAGGCCAATGGGTTTCGGTGAAATACAATTCGGTGTAAGCTAATTGCCAGAGCAGAAAGTTACTAATTCTTAATTCACCACTTGTTCTGATAAGTAAATCGGGATCGGGAATTGATTTGGTCGTCAAATAGTCTGAAAAAATATCAGTGGAAATATCATCTGTTGTCAATTGATTTAACTCAATATCTTTTATAATGTGTTTAATTGCATTCAAAATTTCCCAACGGGCTGAATAACTTAAAGCCAATACTAAATTTAGTCCTGTATTTGAACTAGTACTATCGATGCATCGCTGTAGTTTTTCTTCTAATTTTCCGGGTAATCTTTTTAAATCGCCAATAGCTAATAGTCTGACGTTGTTTTTATTAAGGGTGGGCGTTTCATTCTCGATAGTTTCAATAAGTAATTCCATCAATGCATCCACTTCAGTTTGAGGTCTTTTCCAGTTTTCAGTTGAAAAAGCATATAAGGTCAAATATTTTAAGCCTATCTCTGCTGCTGCCTCTGTTACTTCACGTACTGATTTAACGCCGCTTTGATGGCCAAAAATGCGGTTGTAACCACGTTCTTTTGCCCAGCGACCGTTTCCATCCATTATGACAGCAACATGCACCGGTAGTGAGGTTATATCAACTTGTTCTTTAAAAGTAGGCATTAATTTATATTGAGTTTATTTTTTTTTATTACTTAATTTGTAAGAATTTTTACAATCACATGGCCTTTCCCAAAAATCGTAACTTATTCCAATTGTATAAGTTGATAAAAGATCATTATTTAATAAATTTGTTCCGTTCAAAGGTCCCGTAATTCCTTCAATATTATCGTTTAATAATATCCGGTGTGCCCATTTCCCGTTTAAGTTTATTCGGTTACCCATTTTATATTTAAATCCTATTCCAAAGGGTATATATCCTACACCAAATGGGAATGATTTAATCGTATTTTCAGTGAGTGCTACACCATATCCTGTAAATATATAGGGTGAAAAACTTTTGCTCTTAGGTTTATAGTCTCTTTTTATTAAATCAAAGAAATTAAATTCACCACAAAAGTCAATCATATTGACTTCTGTATTTTTTTTTATTCCTGTAGGATCGTAATCGAAATTACTACTGTTCCATTCGGCATGTGCCGAAAATCGTTGGTTGAAATTATGGCGGTATGTTACACCAAAATCTATTTTTGGATTTATGAATGGAATTTCATTCATATCGTCAATCAGATATGAGCCACCACCATTAAATCCTACCTCCGCAAGATAAACCGTTTGGGCCGACAAAAAGGTATTAAACAAACCAAAAATACAATATAAACAGTATCTAATTATTTTATTAATCATAATAATTTGAATATGTGATGAAGTAATTAGATTTATAACGGTATTTTTTAAAAATAATTTTACATCACTTATCGAAATAATCAGCAACAAAAGTAATAATTATCTTTTAATCTTTTGAATTTGAAATTAGTGTGAGACTGTTATTTAACAATTAATTGCATAAATAGTGAGAATGTAGCAAAACAATCCCTGTAAGCAAAAAATGTAAAATTAATTATTCTCCTGCTTTAAGCATTTCGAGGGCTGAGTTTTCTTTCAATGTCATTTCTTCACGTAATTCAGATGTTTTATCGTCAATTCCACAAAGATGCAAAATTCCATGAATGATAATCCTGTGAAGTTCATCACCGAAAGTAGTGCCGAATTCGATAGAATTGCTTTTAACAGTCTCAGTACTTATAAATATATCGCCTGAAATTTTATCTTTCTCAGTATAATCAAAAGTGATTATATCGGTATAGTAATTGTGTTTAAGGTATAAATTATTGACTTCAAGTATTTTTTCATCGTTACAAAAAATAAATGTAACATCGCCTGTTGTTTTATTATATAAAGCTGCCACACTTTTAATCCACAAGTTAAGTTTATGCTTTTCGAGTTTCGGCATTGCTGTGTTTTCGGCAATATATTGTATCATTTTTATTGAAAAATTGATTTTTTTGAATTAATGAAAAAATAAATATCCCAGCAGTATGGCAGCCGTAATACCTACAAAATCGGCTAATAATCCACAAACCAGTGCATATTTAGTGTTTTTTATGCCCACCGAACCAAAGTAAACTGCTAAAATATAGAATGTTGTATCAGTTGAACCTTGAATAATACACGATAGTCTGCCAACAAACGAATCTGCACCATGTAAAGTCATTGCATCTACCATCATTCCTCGTGCGCCACTCCCACTTAATGGTTTCATAAGTGCTGTGGGTAAAGCATCAACAAAATCAGTATTTAAACCAGTAAGACTTACCATCCATCCTATTCCATTGGTAAGCATTTCCATTGCTCCCGATGCCCTAAACATACCGATTGCCACTAAAATAGCTATCAGATAGGGTATTATTCCTACTGCAACCTGAAAACCTTCTTTGGCTCCTTCGATAAAAGTTTCGTACACGTTTACCTTTTTTATCAATGCCATTGTTACAAAGGAGATGATTATTGAAAATAAAAGGAAATTGGCAGTTAAACTTGAGTATTGAGATATCTGATCCTTGCTTAATTGACTTAACAGAAAAATGACACCACCAATAAAAGTCATCAATCCAAGCAAAGTTCCCAGAATTGTTTTGTCTAACAAATTTATTTTCTGATAGATAGCTACACTTATTAATCCGGTTAATGCAGCAATAAATGTGGCAAGAAGTATTGGCAAAAATACATCTGCAGGATTTGCAGCACCCAATTGTGCGCGATAAACCATGATGCTGATAGGAATCAAACAAAGTCCGGCTGTATTAAGAACCAGAAACATAATCATTGGATTCGATGCTGTATCCTTATCGGGATTAATCTCCTGAAGCTCTTTCATAGCTTTCAAACCCATGGGTGTGGCTGCATTATCAAGTCCAAGCATATTGGCCGAAACGTTCATAAAAATACTTCCCAGAGCCGGATGATTTTTTGGGATATCGGGTAAAATTTTAGAGAAAAAGGGTGCCACTGCCCTGGCAAAAATCTGAATTACACCACCTTTTTCACCCACTTTCATTATTCCGAGCCACATCGACAATACTCCGGTAAGACCGAGCGATATTTCGAATCCTGTTTTTGCCGAACCAAATGCAGCTTGAACGATATCCGTAAATATCTGTGTGTTACCATTAAAAATTAACTGGAAACAAGCAATAACAAAAGAAATAAGAAGAAATCCAATCCAGATATAATTTAAAATCATTGAGTTATAATTTTATTTTTTGGGACTTTTTTTGAATATGCGGTTACAAATATACATTATTTTTATTGCAAATATTGCAGCTATTCCTGAAAATAAACTCTTTTTACCCTGCGCGATATACTTGTCAGCACTTCGTAAGGAATGGTATTCAGCTTGTTTGCTATTTCTAAATTTGTAATGTTATCCCCGAAAATTTCTACCACTTCTCCCTCTTTTGCATCAATTCCTGTGATATCAACCGTTATTAAATCCATAGACACATTGCCAATTACTTTAGCCCGTTTACCGTTAATTAAAACTTCGCCAACTCCATTACTCAACTTACGGTCGAAACCGTCGGCGTAACCTATCGGAAGTATAGCAATTCGCTTATTTTGATTTACAATTCCTTTGCGACTGTAACCTACAGTTTCGCCTTCATTTATATCTTTTATTTGTAAAATGATGGTTTTCAACGCACAAACCTGTTTCAAATGTACGTTTGGTAAAGTGCTTATTCCATAAAGTCCAATGCCAAGTCGGACCATATCGTACTGGTATTCGGGGAAACGTTCAATTCCTGCTGAATTGAGCAAATGAAGCATGATGTGATTAGAAAATTCAGAAGAAATTAAATCGGCACATTCTTTAAATGTTTCGGCTTGATGTCTTGTAAATACATCAAATTTGGACTCATCTGCTCCGGCTAAATGCGAGAATACCGAACGTACTATTACTTGATTTTGTTTTTTAAGTTTTTCAATTAATTGTTTTATATCTTTTTTCTCAAAACCAAGTCGATGCATACCGCTGTCAATTTTAATATGAATGGGATAATCAGTAATTCCTAATCGTTCGGCAGCCGCAATAAAAGCGTCTAACAATCTGAAACTGTATATTTCGGGTTCAAGATTGTTATCGAATATCAAACCAAAACTACCTTTTTCGGGATTCATTACCATTATAGGTATACGTATTCCTTCTTTTCGTAGTTCTACACCTTCATCGGCAACTGCCACAGCCAACAAATTGCAGCGGTGATGTTGTAATGTCCTTGCTACTTCCACTGCACCACTTCCATAAGCAAAAGCTTTAACCATACAAATCACCTGTGTTTCAGCACGTAATTTGGAACGAAAATAGTTCAGATTCTCAATCAATACATTCAAATTTACCTCTAAAATAGTTTCGTGAGCAATTTTTTCAAGTTTAACAGATATGTCTTCGAAATGAAATTTGCGTGAACCCTTCAGGAGTATAATTTCATTTTGAAATTCGTTAATAATTGGAGATTTCAAAAAACTTTCTGTGTCGTTAAAAAAGTAGTTTGACAAAAAGGAAAACTTTTCGGTATGTTTCGAAATTTCAGGTCCGATACCAATAAAATTTTGAACATTTTTATTTTTTATTAAATCTGCTACTGTATTATAAAGTTCATCCGGAGTTTGTCCGCTTTGCAAAATATCAGATAGTATCAAGGTTCTTTTCAGGTTTTTTGAACTTGCCTGTTGGTTCAGAAAATCGAGTGCAATAATTATTGAATTTAAATCAGAATTATAACTGTCGTTTATAATCAGGCAGTTGCGGTTGCCTTCTTTTACTTCCAATCGCATGGCAACCGTTTCGAGCAACAAAATACGTGAAGCAATTTCTTTTACAGAATAATTCAGGTAAAGCATGGAAGCGATGCAATTAATCGCATTTTCGACCGAAGCATTATCCGAATAAAGCAAATCTACACTAAAAATTTCTTTTTTATATTTTAGTGAAAGCGTTGTTTTTCCATTATTTTTATCAATATTCATAGTTTGAAGTTCCGAATTTTCACCCTTTCCCCATGAAAAAAGCTTTCCTTTGAATCCTGATTGAGCAACTGAGATATCAACTAATTTGTTATCACAATTGTAAATCAGCACATCCGAATTTTTAAATAA
>JFJP01001830.1_pt1 | contig 25699 bp, 17 predicted proteins | sample 431651 | NCBI WGS metagenome assembly JFJP01 (sample SAMN02602958, study PRJNA72255) | Microbial mat metagenome, whole genome shotgun sequencing project. | biome: fresh water; feature: sink hole; material: water; isolation source: purple microbial (photo- and chemosynthetic) mats found in...
TCGCACATGTCTTCAAAATGCGTGTAAAGGAAGCTTTCCTTGTGATGCGCCAGGCACCACTTGGCCATGATCGAGCCGCCGCGGCTGACGATGCCGGTCATGCGATTGGCGGTCATCGGCACGTAGCGCAGCAGTACGCCGGCGTGGATGGTGAAGTAGTCAACGCCCTGTTCGGCCTGTTCGATCAGCGTGTCGCGGAAGATTTCCCAGGTCAGCTCCTCGGCCTTGCCGTCAACCTTTTCCAGCGCCTGATAGATCGGCACGGTACCGATCGGCACCGGCGAGTTGCGGATGATCCATTCGCGCGTCTCGTGGATGTTCTTGCCGGTGGACAGGTCCATCACCGTGTCGCCACCCCAGCGGATCGACCAGGTCATTTTCTCGACTTCTTCCTGAATGGAAGAGCCGAGCGCCGAGTTGCCGATGTTGGCGTTGATCTTGGTCAGGAAGTTGCGGCCGATGATCATCGGCTCGGCTTCCGGGTGGTTGATGTTGGCCGGGATGACGGCGCGGCCGCGGGCAACTTCGGAGCGCACGAATTCGGGGGTGATTTCATTCGGAATCGACGCGCCGAAGTTCTGGCCGGGGTGCTGGCGGGTCATCAGCGCAGCGAGCTTGGTGCCTTGCGGGCCGGATCTCATCAGCGATTCGATGTAGGCGTCGCGGTTGTTGTTCTCGCGGATGGCGATGAATTCCATTTCCGGCGTGATGATGCCCTGCCGGGCGTAGTGAATTTGCGTCACGTTCTTGCCCGGCTGGGCGCGCAGCGGCTTGCGCTGCAGACCGGGGAAGCGCAGTTCGTCGAGCGCCTTGTCGGCGGCACGGATGCGACCGAATTCGGAGGAAAGATCGCTCAGCGATGCCGTATCGCCGCGTTCGGCGATCCAGCCGGCGCGCAGGGCAGGCAGGCCGTTGCGGATGTCGATTTTCGCCTGCGGGTCGGAGTAGGGGCCGGAGCAGTCATAGACGAAGATCGGCGGATTTTTCTCGCCACCCATGCCGGTGGGGGTGTCGGCTTGCGTGATTTCGCGCATCGGTACCTGAATGTCGGGACGGCTGCCTGCAACATAGATCTTGCGCGAATTCGGCAAGGGTTCGACGGCAGCGGCATCGACGTGGGCGTTGGAGGCGATGAATTTTTCGTTGGCGTTCATGAAATCGTTTCCGGAAAATGAAGGGTGTTGCTGAAGGGTGTTGCTTTTTACCGGCGCGTCAGCGTCACGCCGTTGCCCAGAGGGCATGGAAATGGTGCACCGGGCCGTGGCCCTGCGGTGATGAGGCAACCTGCAGGCGACCGGATTGTGCGATGGCCCGTGCCAGCCAGCCATGCGCTTCGCGCACGGCCGTTGGGACGTCGGCGCGTTGCGGCAGCAGCGCAGCGATGGCGGCAGAATAGGCACAGCCGGTGCCGTGCGTGTTGCGGGTGTCGATGCGCTGGCTGGCCAGTTCGATCATCCGGTCGCCGTCGAAAAGCAGGTCGACGAGGTCGCCGCCGGGCAGGTGGCCGCCTTTCAGCAAAACCCAGCGCTGGCCGACATGCGGCAGGATGTTGCGCAGTTTTTCGGCGGCGCGGCGCATGTCGCGGACCGATTCCGGCACCGTTTCTTGAAGCAGCACCGCTGCTTCGGGCAGGTTGGGGGTGATCACCGTAGCGAGCGGGAAAAGCGCTTCGCGCAGCATGGCGATTGCCTCGTCGGCCAGCAACTTGTCACCGCTCTTGGCCACCATGACCGGGTCGAGCACGAGAAACGGCAAATTCCGGTTTTGCAGGCCATCCGCGACCGTACGCACTACACCGACGTTGCCGAGCATGCCGATCTTGATGCTGGCGATCGGCACGTCGTCGAACAGGGTATCGATCTGCAGGCGGATGAAGTCGGTCGGCGGCAGGTGTACGCCGGTGACCGAACGGGTGTTCTGTGCGGTCAGCGCGGCGACAACGCCGCAACCGTAAGCGCCAAGCGCCGAGAAGGTCTTCAGGTCGGCGAGGAGTCCGGCACCGCCGGAAGGGTCTACGCCGGCAACGGAGACGACGTTGGGTATCACTTGCGCCGTAGCAGCGCGTTCACCGGACAATGCACCCAGAGCGGCAATGGAGGAGGATAGCGAAAAGCTGGAATGAGTGGTCATGGCGGTTCCCTACGACGGCATTACCCGTACAGGTTCAAAGGGACTGTCTCAGCTACACCGGCAACGGTGCGGCACCCCTAACGTGAGCGCTTAACTTACTGGAACTGCAGACATTAAGCAAGACTCACATGACTTTGATGATGCTTAACCGAAGTTAGTTCCCGTTGAATTCTGAAATTCAGCTAAAGTATTCCTCAGGTTTTCCGTGAAACAGAAGATGGGTATAAAAACGCATAACGGGAGTCCGCTGATGTACTTCAGGCGTCTTGCTGCTGTCCTTGTGGCGGTGGTTCCGGTCATGGCTTCGGCCGCCTGGCAGGTCGTGGTGACCGAGCAGGGCAAACGGGTCGAGATCGACCGGTCCAGCATCGTCGTGGACGCGGAGGGCATGACGACAGCCAAGGGTCGTATTGTGCTCGACAAACCGATTGTCGACCCTAAAACATCGTCGTCCTACCGCATTATCGAAGTGGTCAATCGCTTCGATTGTGCGGATCGTACCCATGCCACGCTGAAACGCAGCTACTACAAGGACGAAGACGAATTGTTGCGGCAGGAGGAGGTCAGGAATCCCTACGACATGCCGGTGCGTTCGGGAACACCGGATGACAGGATGCTGCGCGAAGTGTGTCGGCCGAAACCCGGACCGGAGGGTGCGGTGTCGGCGAGCAAGACCGCCGAGAAGGTGGACGAAGTGGCGGCGGATCTGCGCAAGCTGAATGAGGCACTGGTTGAGAAAGAGGTGAAGAAAGATTTGCAGCGGCTGAGCTCGCGTGCCGGAGCCCAGCTTTCGGGTAAAAGCGGTGGAGCTTCGGCTGGCGGGAGGAAGTCGGTGGCTTCGGCAGCGATGGACATCGCTTGGGCCTACGACGGCAATGGCGGCCCGGATAACTGGAGCAAACTGAAGGCTGAATACGCGGTCTGTGCTTCCGGGCGCCGCCAGTCTCCCCTGGATCTTCGTGACGGCATCGCGGTTGACCTTGAGCCGATTCAGTTTTTCTATCGACCGGCGTCGTTCCGGGTCGTTGATGGCGGGCGCAACTTGCAGATGTCCGTCTATGGCGGCGGCCTCAGTTTACTCGGCAAGAGTTACGAACTGATCCGGGTGCTCTTCCATCGGCCTTCCGAAATTACAGTCGCAGGCAAGGTGTTCGACATGGACGCGCAGTTGATGCACAAGTCCGAAGATGGAAAGCTGGCCATTGTTACCGTGCTGCTTGAGAAGGGAAAGGAAAATCCGGTGGTGCAGATGGCGCTGAATAATCTGCCCCTGGAAAAAGGGGGTGAAGTGATGCCGCCGGGGCAGAGCATCGATGTCGATCGCCTGTTGCCGGTCAGCCGGCAGTATTTCACGTTCATGGGTTCGCTGACCACGCCGCCGTGCACCGAGGACGTGCTGTGGCTGGTGCTCAAGCAACCGCAGCAGATATCGCCCGACCAACTGGCGATTTTCGAGCGCCTCTACAAACCCAATGCGCGGCCGGTGCAGCCAGCGTGGGGGCGGATCATAAAAGAATCACGATAAGTGCTGGTGTGGCTATTGTTCCGGCCTGATGAAGGCTGAAATTTCCGTCATGCCGATAAGGCTGGTATCCAGTACTGGAGTGGATTCGCCTTCTGGACCCCCGCCTTCGCCGGGGTGACGATTTCATGCATTTGTGGGCTGGAGCAATAGGCTACTGGTCAGTAGGAATGCCGAGCGCCGCTTCCAGTGTAGTGCGTACTTCCTGATCGATGTTGGTCAAGGTGCTGGCGTAGTCTTCCCAGGAGATTCCGTCGACCGAAAGTTCTTGCTTCCTGGTGCAGCCATCGACGGCACCGGCGGCGAGCAGGGCTTCCAGTACGCAGCGTTCGTGCTCCGGCGACCGGCTCAGCAGGCGGCCGGTGAGCAGCGATAATGCGGCGACGAGCGCAAAGGCGCCCCAGTTGGAGATGCCTGCCGGGATCACATAGTCCGCGGGTGTCGCGCAGAAAATGAGGTCGCCATGCGTAACGTGGCTTTTCAGGGCGTCGCGCAGACTTCCCAGCCCCAGTTCGTTGCCGCCGTCGCCGATGGCGATGGTCTGGAAGCTGCGCGGGAAAGAGGGCTGCAACAGATGGTCGGCAGCGGGAACGAGGTCGTCGAGCATATCGCCGCGCATCGAGTAGCAATGCCCGTCGATGGCGCTTCCCGGACGCTCGATGGCCACTACCTGGGTGGGCAGGAATGAACGCAGGAGATCATGAATTTCCTCATCGGCCTGCTGCTGGGCAGGGCTCAGGCATAACATCGGGAAGGGTGCACCGAAGACGGCCGAGCCGGCAGCCAGGAGCCCGGAGCTGTACTTGTCGGTCACCAGCACGACTTTTTTCCCAAGCTGGCGCAGAGCGTCAGCGAGAGCAAGGGTGCCCGAGAGCCCGTCGTTTTCGCCGACCATTACCGCACGGATGCAGAATCCCGTGACCAGAATGACACGCTCTCCCGAGACAAGCTTTTCCGCTGCCGGCAGCAGATGGCCCGTCTCGGCAAAGGCGGCAAAGCCGCGCTGGCCCGGATCCCTGCGCGCCAGATGTTCAATACGCCGGATGGCCTCGGCCTGTCGAAATCCGCTCACGATTGCGCCAGATCCTTGTCGCGGATGTCGGTGATGAACATGTAACCCGGCGCGTGGGTGATGACCAGATCCGGCTTGGCGCGCTTGAGTGCCATCTGGGGCGTTACCCCGCAGGCCCAGAAGACCGGAATCTCGCCCGCCCGCATTTCCGGCGGGTCGCCGAAATCGGGCTTTTGCAGATCGCCGATTCCGAGCACGCCGGGGTCGCCCGCATGGACCGGTGCGCCGTGCGCACGGCGGTATTTGGCGGTGATCGCCGAAGCCTTCTCGACAAGGGCTGCCGGGATGGGGCGCATGCTGACCACCATCGGTCCGGAGAAAATCCCGGCCGGGCGGCATTCACGGTTGGTGATGTACATCGGCACATTGCGGTCGAGTTCGATGTGCCGGACCGGAACACCGTTGTCCAGCAGATCCTGCTCGAAGGTGAAGCTGCAACCGAGCAGAAAGCTGACCATGTCGTCGGTGAAATGGTCGCGGATGTGCTCGGTTTCCTGTTCAAGTACGCCGTGGCGGTAAATGCGGTAACGCGGAACATGGATGCGCATGTCGGCATCGGGACCGGCTGTTGGCGGTGCCGTGACGCCTCTTTCGCAGACGTCGATGACCGGGCAGGGCTTCTCGTTCCGCCCGCAGAACAGGAGAAAATCGAAGGCGTATTTGCTCGGCAGGATCACCACGTTGGCCTGGGTAAACCCCGGAGCCAGCCCGGATGTGGGTTTTCTCCATTCTCCCCGCGCGATGGCCGCGCGAATGTCCTGAACTGCATTGACGCTCATGGCGCCTCCCTTTCTTCAATTAACGATAAAGGAACCGCTGTTTTGTCCGAATCTGTCGTTCCCGCGCAGGCGGGAACCCAGCTAAATCACATTCTGGATCCCCGCCTGCGCGGGGATGACGCTCCGAAGGATTTCCTTTTGGAGGACGAATACTTCAGAATTTCCGTAAAACAGTCATCCCGAGACAAGCCATTGACTTTAGCACAATGACCGTCAGTATCGAACAGGCAAAGCGACAAGGCATGTCTGTCCTCAGCCTCAGCTTGGCCGTACGGCATGCTTCAAGTGTTCAACGAGGCGCTTGGTGACTGATCCCAAGGTCAGGCTCTCCTGACTGACCACCCCCAGTTCCCTGAAAAACGTGGCTTCGCCGAGCGGGATGGCGCGGACATCCCCAGGCAGCGAGGTGTGCGGTGTAATCGGCATGAGCGCCACGCCAATCTGTCGGCGAACGGCCTGGACGATGCCTTCCATGTCGTCGAGTTCAAGCACGTATTGCGTCGAAATGTTATTGGCCTTCAGGAATTCGGTGACCTGCCGGCCTCCGAAGGACGAGCGGTCATACCTTACGAACGGTTCGCGCAGCAGGATTTCGCGCCAGTCGTCACCGGCGACTGTTTCATGGCATAGAAGCTTGAACGGATCGTGGGCCAGCGACTCCCATTTCAATTTCCGTGGAGGTGAAAAAGGCTGCTTGATCATGATCGCCAGGTCCAGTTCTCCCGCCTCGACCTGCCCGAGGAACATCAGCGAAACACCCGGCATGATCTTGATCGTCACGTAAGGGAATTCATCGCGAAACGCCTTGAGTGCCAGAGGCAACCAGGTCGATTGCACCGAGGCCACGGCGCCGATGCGCAACTCCCCCTTCGCTGGCGCGCCTTCGATCATGCCGCGAAGCTGCTCCCAGCGCTGCAGCAATTCGCCGGCCCGGGCGACCGCTTCACGACCGGCTGCATTGAGGGAAGCCGAACGTCCTGTGCGGTCAAACAGCTTGAATCCCAGGGCGTCTTCCAGGCGATGGATCTGGGCACTGACCGCGCCCTGGGTCAGGCCGATGCGTTCGCCCGCCGCAGCGAAGGTGCCGTAATTGGCCACGGCCAGAAGGGTTTTCAGTTCCCGGATCATTATTGATTAATAAAATTGATGCTTACAGAAAATAAATATCGTTATTAATATATATTTTTACTTTATACACTTGCATAACATCATCGACAAGGTGTCGCATGAGGAAGGGGCCTGATCTTTCAAACAGCCCCTGAATACAGGAAACAAGGCTAGTCAAAAAGGATACAAGACATGGAATTGACCCTCTCAGCAAAGCTCGACGTTGTACAACCTTCCCCGACCATTGCCATTACGCGCCAGGCGGCTGAACTGCGGCGCCAGGGACGGGATGTCATCAGTCTTTCACAGGGCGAGCCCGATTTCGATACGCCGGCGCATATCTGTGCGGCGGCCAAGGCGGCGATTGACGCCGGTGCGACGCGTTACACCGATGTCGATGGAACGCCTGAACTCAAACAGGCGATCGTCAACAAATTCCAGCGGGAGAACGGGCTGGCCTACGAGACGTCACAGATCACCGTGGGTACCGGCGGGAAACAGGTCATTTTCAATGCCTTTTTTGCTTCGATTAACGCCGGCGACGAAGTGATCATCCCCGCGCCTTACTGGGTATCGTATCCGGACATCGTCCGTCTGGCCGGAGGCACACCGGTTATCGTGGCGTGCCCGGAGGACGTCGCGTTCAAGATGTCCGCTGCGCAGTTGCGCTCGGCAATCACGGCGCAGACCAAGTGGCTGGTTCTCAACTCGCCGAACAATCCTACCGGCAGCGGTTACTCCGCCGACGAGTTGCGCGCGCTGGCCGATGTGCTTCTGGACTTTCCCGCCGTACATATCATGACCGATGACATCTATGAACACGTGCATTACGAAGGCTGGACAGCGAGCACGATCGCTGCCGTCGAACCCCGGCTGTTGAGCCGCACGCTGACCTGCAACGGCGTATCGAAGGCCTTCGCTATGACCGGATGGCGCATCGGCTATGCCGGCGGACCGAAGGCGCTGATTCGCTCCATCGCCACGATCCAGTCGCAAAGTACGACGAATCCGAATTCAATCGCCCAGGCGGCTGCCGTGGCGGCGCTGAATGGCCCGCTCGATTTTCTCGTCGAGCGCAACGCTATCTTCCAGACACGCCGTGACAGCGCGGCACGGCTCCTGAATGCGATTCCCGGTATTTCATGCCGCATACCCGAAGGCGCGTTCTACCTCTTTCCGTCGTGCCAGGGCCTGATTGGCAAGCGCGATGCACAAGGGAAAATACTGCGTACGGATGAGGATGTGGCCAACTATTTTCTCCAGGAAGCGCTCGTCGCCGTCGTGCCGGGTTCGGCATTCGGCCTGTCGCCGTATTTCCGGATTTCTTTTGCAACGGCGACGGAACGCTTGCTGACCGCCTGCGAGCGCATTGCGGAAGCCTGTCGTCGGCTCAAATAGTGGCCATACCTGGTCGGGTTTTCAGTGGTTTTTGTAACGAATTTGTAGACAGGAGATTCAAATGGCACGAATGCGTGCAATAGATGCAGCGGTAATGGTGATGCGCAAGGAAGGCATAACGACAGCCTTTGGCGTTCCGGGTGCGGCCATCAACCCGCTTTACTCGGCCATGAAGAAAGACGGCGGTATTGATCATGTGCTGGCGCGCCACGTCGAAGGCGCTTCGCACATGGCTGAAGGCTATACCCGCGCCGTTCCCGGCAATATCGGTGTGTGCATCGGCACCTCAGGCCCAGGGGCTACCGACATGATTACCGGCTTGTACTCGGCGTCTGCCGACTCGATACCGATCCTGTGCATTACCGGTCAGGCGCCCCGTGCGCGCCTGCACAAGGAAGACTTTCAAGGGGTTGATATTGAAACCATCGCCAAACCCGTGACCAAGTGGGCGGTCACGGTGCGCGAACCGGGGCAGGTTCCGCGCGTATTTCAGCAGGCTTTCCACGTCATGCGTTCAGGTCGCAGAGGTCCGGTGCTCATTGACCTGCCGTTCGATGTGCAGGTGGCAGAAATCGAGTTCGACATTGACACCTACGAAGCCCTTCCCGTCTATCAGCCGAAGGCCAGCCGCAAGCAGTTGCAAAAGGTCATCGACATGCTTGCCGCTGCCAAGCGGCCGGTGATCATTGCCGGTGGCGGGATCATCAATGCCGATGCCACGGAAGAGCTGGTCCGCTTCGCCGAACTGACAGGGATTCCGGTCATCCCGACGCTGATGGGCTGGGGAACGATTCCCGATGATCATCCCTTGATGATCGGCATGGTCGGAATACAGACCTCGCATCGCTACGGCAATGCCTCTTTCCTCGAATCGGATGTCGTGATCGGGATCGGGGTACGCTGGGCCAATCGTCACACCGGCTCGCTGGAGGTCTACACCAAGGATAGAACCTTCGTCCATATCGACATCGAGCCAACGCAGATCGGCCGTGTATTCAACCCCGATTACGGTGTGGTCTCCGATGCCAAATCCGCCCTCACCGGCCTGCTTGAACTGACCAGGGAAAGAACCTCTGGACTTCCCGACTGGAAAGACTGGGCCAAGTCATGCCATGAGCGCAAGCGCGAGGTGTCGATGCAGAGAAAAACGCATTTCGACAACGTACCGGTCAAGCCGCAGCGCGTCTATGAGGAAATGAACAGGGCGTTTGGCAAGGACGCCTGCTATGTAACGACCATCGGCCTGTCGCAGATCGCCGCCGCGCAGATGCTCAATGTCTTCAAGCCCCGCCACTGGATCAACTCGGCGCAGGCCGGCCCGCTCGGCTGGACCTTGCCCGCCGCTCTGGGGGTGGCCAAGGCCGACCCCACACGCCAGGTGGTTGCCTTGTCCGGCGACTATGACTTCCAGTTTCTCATCGAAGAACTGGCCGTTGGCGCGCAATTCAAACTGCCGTACATCCATGTCGTCGTGAACAACAGCTATCTCGGCCTGATCCGCCAGGCGCAGCGCGGCTTCGACATGGACTACTGCGTGCAGCTCTCGTTCGAAAACATCAACGCACCGGAAATCGGGCAATACGGCGTCGATCACAAGACGGTTGCCGAAGGACTTGGCTGCAAGGCCATCCGGGTAACGCGGCCTGAGGATCTGGGCGCGGCCTTCGCCGAGGCCAGGAAACTGATGGCACAATATCAGGTCCCCGTCGTTGTCGAGGTCATCCTTGAGCGGGTAACCAATATTTCCATGGGGGCGGAGATCAACAATGTTGTCGAGAACGAGCCCCTGGCCGAAAATCACGGGGACGCGCCAACCACTATTGCTGCAATGTATTGAGCGGAAGCGTCCGGATTTCCTGACCTTCTTCAAATCCTGTAATCCTGAAAGGTATTTATATGACAAACCGTTTGCGCGGCATACTGGCCCCGGTAGTGACTCCCTTTGATGCCGATTTGAAACCGGACGCCAGACGTTTCGTTCAGCATTGCCAATGGCTGGTATCGCAAAACGCGGGTCTGGCGTTTTTCGGGACGAACTCCGAGGCCAATTCGCTGAGCGTCAATGAACGCATTGCGCTGCTCGAGGCCCTGGTCTCTTCCGGCATTGATCCAGCGAAAATGATGCCGGGAACGGGGTGTTGCGCCTTGACCGACTCGGTCGAGCTGACACGGCGTGCCGTTGATGCGGGTTGCGCCGGCGTCCTGATGCTGCCGCCGTTCTTTTACAAGGCCGTCTCTGAAGACGGCTTGTTCCGCTCGTACTCGGAAATTATCCAGAGGGTCGGAAACAGTCGTTTGCGCATCTATCTGTACCACATCCCGCCCGTTGCCCAGGTTTCGATCAGTGCCGGTCTGATCGAGCGCTTGCTCAAAGCCTATCCAGGAACAGTCGCGGGTATCAAGGATAGCTCCGGAGACTGGAATAACACGGAGATGCTGCTGAAATGCTTCCAGTCGGAAAGTTTTGACGTGTTCTGCGGCAGTGAGGTCTTCCTCCTGCAGAACATGCGCGGCGGCGGTGCCGGCAGCATTACGGCAACAGGCAACGTCAACCCGGCAATGATCCACGATTTGTTCGTCAATTGGCAGCAGGATGACGCCGACGAAAAGCAGGCGAAAATCACCGGGATCAGACGCGCTTTCGAGGTGATTCCCCTGATCGCCTCGATGAAGTCCGTGATTGCGTGGAAGCGCAACGATCCTCAATGGGCCGAAGTTCGTCCGCCTCTGATGAGCGCGCCAAAAGACAAGGCCGAACAGTTGCGCGGCAAACTGGACGAAATGGGTTTCCAGATGCAGTTTTAAGGAATTGCTGATTTATTCGTCACCCCGGCGAAAGCCGGGGTCCAGTTCGTTGATTCTTCTGGCTCTGCACTTCCTTCGGTCGGATTCCGCTTTCGCCGGAATGACGGATTTGGAATACTTTAGCGTTTCCTTAGAGGCTGGCATCAGGATATTGAGAAGTATCCTGATGCCGGTCATTCGGCGCAGATCGTGCACTGTTCCAGGCAGCGCAGCGCTGGAATCACAGCAGATTTCAGCCACTTGGTGGGCATGGAGCCGTGTTTCTGCACCACAAGGGGGCAGTCGTCACGCCTTGATAAACAGGGCTTGGTATAGCCATGATGTTGCAACAATTAAAAAACAACGAGTTACGTTGTGGTGTGCGATTCAGGATTTGTATGGCGCATAATATGCTTTGTCTTCCCGTGAGAAACGGGAACGTTTTTGGTGCACGCATCTGCAATAATGCGTTTCAGGCTCGTGTTTTCAGCAGAGTGTTCAAATCAATTTTGAGGTACAGTATCAAGTGCTATAACGGAAACCAGTCAAATTCGCGCCAGGTTGCCGAGTCATCAGATTAACGAAAGCGAGGCGCTTGCCTCATATGGTTCAGAATTTCTGATTATTTGATCATTACAGGAGGTTTCAACAATGAAAAAGCTAACCCTTATTGCCGCCGCTCTGGCGCTTGCCGCAACGATGACCAGTCCGGTCGCCGTGGCACAACAGAAATTCGTCACCATCGGTACCGGTGGTGTGACCGGCGTCTATTATGTCGCGGGCGGCGCCATCTGCCGGCTGATGAACAAGGAAAGAGCCAAGCACGGCATCCGTTGCTCGGTCGAGAGTACCGCAGGCTCGGTTTATAACATCAATACCATCAAGGGCGGCGAACTTGATTTCGGCGTCACCCAGTCCGACGTCCAGTTCAACGCCGTCAAGGGCCTGGCCCAGTTCAAGGACGGCGGGGCACACAGCGATCTGCGCGCGGTGTTCTCGATTTACCCCGAGGTGCTGATGTTCCTGGTGCGCAAGGAAAGCGGCATCAAGAAATTCGAGGATCTCAAGGGCAAGCGTTTTAACGTGAGTACACCGGGTTCAGGTACGCGCGCCACGATCGATATGCTGCTGACCGGCATGAACATGAAGACCAGCGATTTCTCGCTGACCTCGGAACTCAAGCCCGACGAGCATGGCGCGGCGCTGTGCGACAACAAGATCGATGCCTTTGGTTATGTCATCGGTAACCCGGCAGCCAACATTCAGGATCCGACCACCACCTGTGGCGCGAAACTGGTCTCGCTGGTTGGTCCGGCGGTCGACAAGCTGGTCAATGATTATCCGTACTTTGCCCACGCCACCATTCCCGGCGGTACCTACCCGGGCAACCCGGACGCGACCAAGACCTTTGGGGTCATGGCCAGCTTCGTGACCTCGGCCAAGGTGCCGGATAATGTCGTCTATGCCATGGTTTCGGCGGTTTTCGATAACTTCGAAGAATTCAAGAAACTGCATCCGGCTTTTGCCAACGCCGATCCGAAGGACATGATCAAGAACGGCATGTCGGCACCCCTGCATCCGGGCGCCGTCAAGTATTACAAGGAAAAGGGCTGGATGTAATGGCAATAAGCGGCGGGTGAACTACTGATCGCCTGCTGATTCGGGACGGCTCCTGTGCGGAGCCGTCCTGCGTTTATGTGGTTCAGAACAGGGAGCGGCAAGTGAGCGAAAATGAAGTCAAAAAGTCGGGTATGACCGACGACGAGATCCGGCAAATGGTTGCCGAATCCGATACCGGGGGGCGCCGGCCGAGCGGCCTGTCGGCCAAGATCGTGATGTACACGGCGATGGCGTGGTCGATGTTCCAGCTCTGGATCGCCTCGCCACTACCCTTCTCGCTGGGCATTTTCGTGCTCAACGATACCCAGTCACGGTCGATTCACCTGGCCTTCGCGATGTTTCTCGGCTACCTGCTCTTCCCGCCGCTCAAGAGTTCGCCGCGGACCCGTATTCCGGTTCAGGACTGGGTGCTGGCCTTGCTCGGCGTCTTTTGTGGCGCCTATCTTTTCCTTTTCTACGCTCAACTCGCCGCACGTCCCGGACAGCCGACCGGGCTGGATCTGGCGGTTGCGCTCGCCGGCATCATTCTCCTGCTGGAAGTGACGCGCCGCGTCATCGGCCTGCCGATGACGCTGATGGGCCTGCTCTTCATCGGCTACATCTTCCTCGGCCCCTACATGCCGGACATGATTGCGCACAAGGGGGCTTCATTCGGCAAGGGCATGACGCACCTGTGGTTGTCTACCGAGGGTGTTTTCGGCGTCGCGCTGGGTGTCTCCTCGGGCTTTGTCTTCCTCTTCGTTCTCTTCGGGGCACTGCTCGACACCGGTGGCGCCGGCAACTATTTCATCAAATCGGCGCTCTCGCTGCTCGGCCACATGCGTGGTGGTCCGGCCAAGGCAGCGGTGGTCTCCTCGGGTCTGACCGGCCTCATTTCGGGCAGTTCGATCGCCAACGTGGTGACCGTCGGCACCTTCACCATCCCGCTCATGAAGCGTGTCGGCTACAAGCCGCACATTGCTGCTGCCGTCGAAACCGCGGCCTCGGTCGATGGCCAGATCATGCCGCCGGTGATGGGTGCAGCGGCCTTCCTGATGGTCGAGTATGTCGGTATCCCCTACACGCAGATCATCAAGCATGCAGCATTGCCGGCGATCATGTCCTACATCGCCCTGTTCTACATCGTGCACCTGGAGGCGTGCAAGTCCGACATCCGCGGCATAGTGCGCGAGCACATACCACCTGTTCTGAACCGCATCATCAGCTTCCTGATGTCGGTCAGCGGAGTCGTTATCCTGGCCAATGTCGTCTATTATGGTCTGGGCTGGATCAAGGACGTGGCCGGCGACTCTTCCATTATCGTCATCGCCGTGCTGATGCTCGGAGCGTACATCGCCCTGCTCAAGTACGAGGCGAAATATCCCGAACTGCATATGGAGGATCCGAATTCGCCTATCCTCAAGCTGCCCGAACCCGGGCCGACGATCAAGAGCGGCCTGCACTTCCTGCTGCCGGTCGCCGCCCTGATCTGGAACCTGATGATCGAGGAGCTTTCCCCGGCACTGTCGGCGTTCTGGGCAACGATGTTCCTGATCTTCATCCTGGTCACGCAGCGTCCGCTCAGTGCCTGGTTCCGGGGTCAGCGCGAGATCGGGGCCGACTGGGCGCAGGGCTTCCAGGATCTGAAGACCGGGCTGATTGCCGGCGCACGCAACATGATCGGTGTGGCCATCGCTACCTCGACCGCCGGCATCATCGTCGGTACTGTTACACTGACCGGCATCGGCTTGGTGCTGGCCGAGGTAGTCGAGCTGATTTCGGCCGGCAACCTGCTGCTGATGCTGTGCATGGTCGCGGTTGCTTCGCTGATCCTCGGCATGGGCGTGCCGACGACGGCCAACTATATCATCGTGTCCACGCTGATGGCGCCGGTGGTGGTCGAACTCGGCGCGCAGAGCGGACTGATCGTGCCGCTGATCGCCATCCACATGTTCGTCTTCTATTTTGGCATCATGGCCGACGTGACGCCGCCGGTCGGTCTGGCGGCCTATGCCGCGGCGGGAATCGCCAAGTGCGATCCGATGCTGACCGGCTTCACGGCGTTCTGGTACAGCATCCGCACCAGCGTTCTGCCGTTCATGTTCATCTACAACACCCAGCTTCTGCTGATCGGTGTAAACAGTATTCCGGAATTCCTGCTGATTGTCGTCTCCGCCGTCTCCGCCAGCCTGATTTTCGTCGCCGCGTCGCAGAACTGGTTCCTGACGCGCAGCAAATGGTACGAAAGCGCCATCCTGCTGCTCATCGCCTTCAGCCTGTTCCGTCCGAATTTCTGGATGGACATGGTCTATCCGCCATACAGCAAGATTGCCCCGACCGAACTGATGCAGGTCATTGAAAAAGCGCCGGCCGGTGAGTTGTTGCGCGTGTGGATCGAAGGCGAGGATTTGAAGGGCAAGCTGATCAAGAAAGGCATGCTGGTTCCTCTGACCGAAGTCGGAACGGCGGCCCAGCGCCTTGAGCGATTCGGCTTGCGTCTGCTGCCGATGGGCGATCAGCTCGATGTGGTTTCGGTCAAATTCCGCAGCAAGGCCGACAAGGCAGGCTTCCAGCAGGGTCAGAAGGTGACCGCTCTGGAGGTCGAGAACAAGCGTCCGGCAGCGGAATGGATGTTCTTCCCGACGCTGGGCGTGCTTGGGGTGATCGTATTCCTGCAGCGCCGGCGCATTGCGGCCGGTGCACCGTCCTGACGGCCGTACTCCGGCTTCGCGAAAACGCTGCCTGCGGGCAGCGTTTTTTTTCGCGTTTGGTCCAAAGAGTATTGGCTTGTACGGCAGAATACTCTTACGATGACAGTTGATGGTTGGACCCACGGTTCGGGAATCAGGTCAGCGATGCAGACGCCAGACAATTTGTTCATCAGCATGGATCAGCTCAAGATCGGCTTGTATGTTTACCTCGATCTGAAGTGGTTCGAGCATCCCTTTGCCTTCAATAATTTCAAGATCAAGGACGAAGAGCAGATCAGTCTCATCAGGAGCCTCGGGCTCAGGAGAGTGCGCTACGACCCGCTGCGCAGCGATCTCAAACCGCCGCCGGGCCAGCCGGAAAGAAACAGCGAAGGGCAAGCCGCGGAGACGGTGCTGAAGGAGCACCCGGCGCTCACCGCCAAGCGCGCGCTGATCGAAAAAATACAACTGCAGCGCGAGGCGGCAGCGCGTATCGAAACGGCCTTTGTCGATACGGCCAAGACCATTCACAGTGTCGATAAGAACCTGCTGACCCATCCGGAGGCTGCGGTCGAGCAGGCCAGCAAACTGATCGAGCAGATTGCCGATTCGATACTTTCCGCGCCTGATCTGGCCTTGCACGTGATGGGCGACAAGCTTGGTGGTGAGGAACTGTATTTTCATTCGCTCAACGTCACCATGCTGTCGCTGATGATGGCGCGCGACATCGGGCTGACACAGGAAGGGGTTCGCTTTCTGGGGATGGGTGCGCTGTTCCACGACGTCGGGTGCCGGGAAGTCCCGGCCAGGATCCTCATGAAGATGGAGCCGCTCACCCAGGCCGAGCACAATTATTTTGAGCTGCATTGCCAGTACGGCATTGAAATCGGCAAGCGACTGAAATTTCCCGCGCCCACCCTGGCGATCATTCGTGAGCATCACGAGTTGTACGACGGCAGCGGTTATCCGCAAAGACTCAAGGGCGAAGCCATCGACCTGCTGGCGCGCATTGTGGCCATCGCCAACCATTACGACGAGCTGTGCAACCCGCTGAATATCGCCCATGCGCTGACCCCGCACGAGGCGCTGTCGACCATGTTTGCCAGGCTGCGCGCCAAATTCGATCCAAAACTCCTGCAGGTCTTTGTGCGCTGTCTGGGTGTCTATCCGCCGGGAACCATCGTCCAGCTTTCCAATGGGGTGATCGGCATGGTGGCCACGATCAATACCGCCAGGCCGATGAAGCCCATGGTGGTGGTCTACGATGCCGAAATCCCGAAGGAGGAGGCTATGCTGGTCGACATGGAAAGCGAGACGGACGTGAATATTGCCAAGGCTATCCGTCCGGCACAGTTGCCCCGGGAAATCTACAATTACCTCAGCCCGCGCAAGCAGGTCAGCTACTACTTCGACGCCAGTGCTCCGAGCAAGGCTCTGGCAAAAAAATGAGCCGTCTCGAACGTATTCTGCTTGATCAGGCAGAACAGATGATCCTGCTGGTCGAGCCGGACAGCCTGCGCATCGTCATGGCCAATCGTACTGCCGCGCACAGCCTCGGCTACGACGAGCGCGAACTCCTCGAAAAAACGATTCTGGACGTGGAATGTTCTCTGCAGGACGTTTTTTATTGGCAAGAAGTGCGCAGCGGTCAGTACTCGAACATCGAGTCGCAGGAGGGCCTGTATCTTTGTGCCGACGGCGCGATGCGCAAGGCGACCAAGTCGGTCAAGGTGGTCGAGGACGACGGAAAACGCTGGCTGCTGATCCAGGCCAGGGAAGTCCACGATGAGCACGTAATCGAGGACGATCTGGCGCTGGCCACCTCGCAGCTCAGGGCGACGCTGGAATCGACCGGTAACGGCATTCTGGTCATTGACTGGCAGGGGCATATCGCCAGCATGAACCGCCTGTTCAGTTCGATGTGGCAGATCCCCGAGGATCTGCTGCTCATGGAGGACGATAAAGCCATCCTCGAGTTTGCCTGCAGCCTCGTTGTCGATGCCGGAATAATCAAGCGGCGCCTGCGCGAGATCGTCGAAGGCAATGCCACCGAGGATATCCTGCACCTCAAGGACGGCCGGGTATTCGAGTGCAAGTCCTTGCCGCAGTATCTTGACGAACGGATCATCGGGCGCGTTTTCGGTTTCAATGACATCAGCGAACACATTCGCATCGAACAGGATCTGATCGCCGCGCGTGAAAAGGCCGAATCGGCCAATCAGGCCAAGGCCGCATTTCTGGCCATGATGTCGCACGAAATCCGTACTCCGATGAACGGGGTCATGGGGATGACGACGCTGCTCATCGATACCCCTCTCGATGCCGAGCAGAAGCGTTATCTCGACATCATCCGCGCCAGTTCGGAGGCGCTGCTGGCCATCATCAACGACATTCTCGATCTGTCGAAAATCGAAGCGCAGAAGATGTCGCTGGAAACGCTGGACTTCAATCTGCTGACCCTGCTTGAAGATCTTGCCGACCTGAACAGCTTGCGTGCGGCCGAGAAAGGCCTTGAATTTGCCTGGTTGTTGGTGTTCAACGCGCCTTACATTTATCGCGACGGCAACCATGCGGTGCTCGCGACCTCACCCAAGACTTCGCCGGTGCTGCGCGAGCTCAATGAAAAGCTGGTCAAGACCGCCAGCATGCGTGTGATCGGAACCTTCTACCGCGGCGCCCGCCAGATGTCGACGAATTTCGCGGTCACCTCGCCGGCCGACCTCAAGGGCAAGAAAATCCGCGGTGTTCCGCTGCAGCTCTGGCAGACGATGATTCAGGGCATGGGCGCGATCCCGACGCCGGTCGAAATCGCCGAGCTTTATACCGCGCTGATGTCGGGAATGGTCAGCGGCCAGGAAAACCCGCTCACCAACATCCTCGCCCTGAAATTCTACGAGGTGCAATCGCACGTCATCATGACCAGCCACATGCAGTCGGTGCTGTCGACCTTCATCAACGAGAAGGTCTGGCAATCGCTGTCGGAAAAGAACCGGGCGATCTTCGACGAGGCGATGGTTGAAATGGCCAAGCGCAGCCTGTCGTGGGCTGAAGGCGACGCCAAGAACGCGCGCGCCCAGCTCGAAGCCAAGGGAATGAAGTTCATCGACGAGAGCAACGGCCTCAACAACAAGGCTTTCCGTGAAGCCGTCATGGTCAAGATGGCGCAGGATTTCCCGAACTGGAAAGACTATATCGCCCGCATCGAGCAGATCAAGTAGTGATGGTCTGCGGTGGGTCGGTTGCTGCGGCTGCCGGCTCACCGCAGCCTCGTGTTTGGTAGAATGCGAATCCATGATCAGATTACGCGATGTCGCCGAACGCGCCGGAGTTTCCGTCAGCACCGTCTCGAATGTGGTCAACGGCAGAACGGGAACGGTCGGCGCGGATATTTTGCAACGCGTCCAGGAGTCGATTGCGGCTCTCGGCTATCAGCCGAACCGCGCTGCCCGCTTCCTTAAGACCGGGCATACGCCGCTGATCGGCTTGCTCGTCCCTTCGGTTGCCACGCCGAGCTGGGGTCTGCTGGCGCGCTCGGTCGAGATCGTCGCGCAGAGCGAATTCGGTTTCCGTATCCTGGTTGGCAACACCGACCGCGACCCGCAGAAGGAAATGAGTTTCCTCGGCGATCTATGGTCGCATGGCATACGCGGGGTCATCATTGTCTCCCCTTTGCTGCAGCAGAATCATTTCCGGGACGCGATCAAACGCGGCCTGGTCGCCGTATGTCACGATCAGTGTCCGGTTCCGGGCAGCACGCTCAACGTCGATTACGTCTCGATCGACCACCGCGAAGCGATCAGCCTCGCCGTCAATCACCTGATTGAAAACGGGCATCAGCGTCTGGCTTTCGCGACGGCTTCCGGCAAGAGCGTGAGCCGGCAGGACAAGATCGAAGGTTTTCGCGCGACTGCGGCCAGGGCCGGGCTTTCCGCCACGGCAGACATCATCGAAGGCCACGGTTCGACGAGCTATGGTGACGACGAGATGCTGCAACTCGGGCGCAACATTGCCGAGCAGATCGCCGCGCGAGCGCCGCGCCCGACCGGTGTAGTGGCCTTGAACGACATGCTTGCAACCGGGCTCATTCTCGGCTTCCAGAGCCTCGGTCTGCGCGTGCCCGACGATATATCTGTGGTCGGCATGGACGACCTGCCGATTGCCGCTTTTATTCCGCCGGCGATCTCGTCGGTGCGCTCGCCGATCAATGAAATGGCCAGGAAAATGGTCGGACGCATCGTCGAGCGGCTCAACAATCCACAGCAGAAGGTTGAGAAATACATCTACTCGCCGCTGCTCGTTCGACGCGGTTCGGTTGCCGATCTGACGAGATCCTGACGAGTGGTCGTATCGGGTGTTGCAGGGCAATTGCATGAATGTTTTTGTCATGCCGATATGGCTCAATGTTGGAATGCCAATCAAATTGGCATCAGCAAGGTGAATTTAGCATCGTCATTCCGGCGAAAGCCGGAATCCAGATTTTTGGGGCACTAACTGGGTCCCGGCTTTCGCCGGGACGACACTCACTTTGGATAAATTGGCGCAATCACCCTGACCAGTGTTGCCGCTTGACGGACTGTGTTCAGGCGGATATATTACTGACCGGTCAGTCATTATTAACCACGATGAATAAACCTGCCTTTCCATCGCCAGCCGTTTCCGCGACCCGCGCACCGCGTCGTCGGCGCAAGGATGCGCGGCCTTCCGAACTGACTGCCGCCGCGCTTGAGCTCTTTGTCGAGAAAGGCTTTGCCGCCACTCGGCTCGACGATATTGCGGCCCGTGCCGGGGTGTCCAAGGGCACGCTGTACCTCTATTTCGACAGCAAGGAAGCGTTGTTCAAGGCCGTCGTCGAAGAAGGCATCGTGCCGCTGCTGGCGGCGGCCGAGCAAAAGATGGCCGAATACCAGGGGTCTTCAGTCGACCTTCTGCGTCTCCTGCTACTCAGATGGTGGGAGCAGATTGGCGAAACCCGGCTGGCCGGAGTGCCCAAGCTGATCATTTCGGAGTCACGCAATTTTCCCGAAGTGGCGCAGTATTACCACGACAACGTGATTTTGCGCGGCCGTGCGGTGATGCGCAGCGTTTTGCAGCGCGGCATGGACAGCGGCGAGTTCCGGGTGCTGGATATCGATACGGCCATCGATGTTATCTTTTCTCCTTTGCTGATGCTCGTCGTCTGGCGATTTTCCCTGTATTTCTGCGGACAGAAGACGGATCCGGCAACTTTTCTGCAAACTCATTTTGATCTGCTGGTACACGGCCTGTGTCCGCAGAAAGGCAAGCCATGAAGGCATTCGTTTTTCGCGCCGGCATTCTCCTTGTCGCACTTCTGCTCGTGGGCGCCTGTGGCAAGCCGGTTCCGCCTCCCGAGCCTCCACGTCCGGTGCTGACCCGCATTCTCGGTGCCAGCGCCGGCAGCGCCGCGGCGACCTATTCCGGCGAGGTGCGTTCGCGTTATGAGACGCAACTCGGCTTCCGCATTCCCGGCAAGATTTCCGCACGTCAGGTCGATGCCGGCGCGCTGGTCAGGGCCGGTGACGTGCTGGCGCGGCTCGATCCGGCGGATACGGCCCTTTCGGCCGCGGCGGCCAACGCGCAACTGGAACTGGCGGAAGCCGATGCGCGCCGTTACCGGGAATTGCGCGAAAAGAACTTCGTCAGCCAGGCGGCGCTCGATGCCAAGGAAACGTCATACAAGGCGAGCAAGGCGCAGGCCGATTTGGCGCGTAACCAGAGTTCCTACACTGCGTTGCGGGCCGATCAGGCCGGGGTGGTCGAACTGGTCGCGGCTGAAGTCGGACAGGTGGTCGCCGCCGGCCAGACGGTGATGCGCGTGGCGCGCACCGATACGCTGGAAGTGGCGGTGGCCATTCCCGAGACGCAGGTGCCGGAAGTGCGTAGCTTAAAGAATGCCGAAGTCAGCCTGTGGGCCGACGAACAGGCGCGCTACAAGGGCGTGTTGCGCGAGCTGTCGCCGGTAGCCGATGCGCTGACGCGCACTTATGCCGCACGGGTGTCTATCCTCAAGCCGGATGCACGCATTTTGCTGGGCATGACGGCCAGCGTGAAATTTGTGTACGATAAAGCGGACGCCGAAGCGCAATTGAGCGTGCCCTTAACCGCCATTTTCCAGCAGGACGGCAAGCCGGCGTTGTGGATTGTCGGTGCCGACCAGACCCTGAGCCTGCGTCCCGTAGCCGTGGCTTCCTATGGCGAAGTCTCGGCCGTTCTGGCAGGCGGGGCGCAAGCCGGCGAGCGGATTGTCATCGCCGGTGTGCATAAGCTGACCGCCGGCGAGAAGATCAGGGCCGTCGACCAGAAGCCTGAATCGGCTGCTGCCACCACCGTTACCCCCACGCCAGTCCGATGACGCAGATCAATCTTTCCGAGTGGGCGCTGCGCCATCGCTCGATGGTCGCCTATCTGATCATCGTGCTGATGCTCGGCGGTGTCCTTTCGTACTTCAAGCTGGGGCGTGCCGAAGACCCGGACTTTACCTTCAAGGTCATGGTCGTGCGTACGCTGTGGCCGGGGGCCACGGCGAGCGAAGTCGAACAGCAGGTGACCGAGCGCGTCGAGAAAAAGCTGCAGGAAGTGCCGTGGGTTGATGTCATCCGTTCCAACTCGAAAGCCGGCGAATCGCTGGTGTTCATCATTCTCAAGGACTACACGCCGAAAAAGGAAGTGCCCGAGGCCTGGTATCAGGTGCGCAAGAAGATTGGTGACATCAAACAGACCTTCCCGGCCGGGGTGCAGGGGCCGTTCATCAACGACGAATTCGGCGACACCTTCATCAATCTCTTTGCCCTGACCGGCGATGGTTTCGACCTTGCCCGGCTGCGCCAGGAGGCCGACCGCATGGCGCGTGAGTTGCGCCAGGTGCCGGATGTCAAGAAAGTCGAGCTGGTCGGCGTTCAGGACGAAAGAATCTACGTCGAGATTTCGCATGCCAGGCTGGCGACGCTCGGCCTGGATCCGCTGCAGATCTTTGACGCGCTGCAAAAGCAGAACGCCATGGCCCCGTCCGGGTTCTTCGAGACAGCGTCGGACCGCGTGCGCATCCGGGTGTCCGGTGATTTCACCGCGCTGGAAAGCGTGCGCGCGATCGGTATCCAGGCCGGTGGCCGGTTCTTCCGGCTGGGCGATATCGCCGCCGTGAAACGCGGCACCATCGATCCGCCGGCGCCACGCATGCGCGTGCAGGGTCAGCCGGCGGTGGGCATTGCCATTGCCATGAACAAGGGCGGCGACGTGATCCGCCTGGGCGACCGCTTGCGCAGCGAAGTGGCGCGCCTGCAAAGGGATCTGCCGACGGGAATCGATATCCACGTGGTGGCCGATCAGCCGGAAATCGTCCGTCAGTCGATCAGCCTGTTCATGTCCTCACTCAGCGAAGCGGTGGTCATCGTGCTCGCGGTTTCCTTTCTCAGCCTGGGTTTGCGCACGGGTACGGTGGTCGCGCTGTCGATTCCGCTGGTGCTGGCGATCACCTTTCTGCTGATGGAAGTCTTTGGCATCGACCTGCAGCGCATTTCGCTCGGCGCCCTGATCATTGCCCTCGGCTTGCTGGTTGACGATGCGATCATCGCCGTCGAAATGATGGTGGTAAAGATGGAGCAGGGCTGGGATCGCTTTCGAGCGGCGACCTTTGCCTATACCTCGACGGCTTTCCCGATGCTCACCGGGACCCTGGTCACGGCGGCCGGCTTTACGCCGGTCGGTTTTGCCCAGTCCAGCGCCGGCGAATACTGCTTTTCGATGTTTGCCGTGGTGAGCATTGCGCTGGTGGTTTCCTGGGTGGTGGCGGTGGTGTTTACCCCTTATCTGGGCTACAAGATTCTCGATGCCAAAAAACTGCTGGCCAAGGCACAGCAGCATGGCGAAGACATTTACGACACGCCCTTTTATCGGCGTCTGCGCGCCGCGGTCGTGTGGTGTCTGCGCTGCCGCTGGCTGGTGATAGTCGCCACGCTGGCCGCTTTCGCGCTGTCTCTCGTGGCTTTCAACAAGGGTATCGAGAAGCAGTTTTTCCCGCCGTCGGCGCGTACCGAATTGCTGGTCGATTTGTGGCTGCCGCAAGGGGCGTCGCTCAAGGCTACCGAAACACAGGCGATGAAGATCGAGCAACTGCTGCTCAACGAACCGGAGATGAAGAAATCGGTCCTGCACTTCTCCAGCACCATCGGCAACGGCAGCCCGCGCTTCTATTTGCCGCTTGACCAGCAACTGTTCAACGACAATTTTGCCCAGTTTGTCGTGGTCACTCATGACATCCGGGCGCGCGAGGATCTGAAGCGCCGACTGGAAGCGTATTTCGCGTCCGAGAATGCTGACTGGCATTCGGGCATGGCCAACACGCGGGTACGCGTACTGCGCCTGGAAAACGGTCCGCCGGTCGGCTTCCCGATCCAGTTTCGCGTCTCCGGCGAAGACATTGGCGAGTTGCGCCGTGCCGCCGAAACCGTGGCCACCGTCATGCGCGCCAATCCGCATGTGAAGGACGTGAATTTCGACTGGAACGAAATGGGCAAGTCGGTGCGTCTGGAAATCGATCAGGATCGCGCCCGGGCGCTTGGCATCAGTTCGCTCGATCTGTCCAATTCGATCAACCTGATCCTGACCGGAACGACGATCACGCAGATGCGCGAGGCTGACCAGTTGGTCGATGTCGTGGTGCGTGCACGCGGTGACGAGCGCGCCCGCATTTCAGCCCTGGCCGACATCAACATCCGCACCGCTGGCGGACGCTATGTGCCGCTCGCCCAGGTGGCAAAAATTCATTACGAACTGGAAGACGGTCTGATCAGCCGCCGCAATCGACTGCCGACGGTAACGGTGCGCGCGGATATCCGCGACAACATCCAGGCACCGGTGGTTTCGGCGCAGATCAACCCGCAACTCGATGCGGTGCGTAAGCAACTGCCGCCCGGATTCCGTATCGAGCTCGGCGGCGCGACCGAGGAGTCGGCCAAGGGCGAAGACTCGATCAAGGCCGTGATGCCGATGATGCTGATGGCCGTCGTAACCCTGCTCATGATGCAGTTGCAGAGCATCGGACGTACCGTGCTCGTGCTGCTCACGGCGCCGCTCGGCCTGATCGGCGTGGCGATTGCCCTGCTGGTGTTCAATGTGCCTTTTGGTTTCGTCGCCAATCTGGGCGTGATTGCGCTCTCCGGAATGATCATGCGCAACTCGGTAATTCTCGTCGACCAGATCGAACAGGACGAAAAAGCCGGCAAAGCCACCTGGGAAGCCATTATCGGTTCGACCGTGCGGCGCTTCCGGCCGATCATGCTGACTGCGGCGGCGGCCATTCTGGCGATGATTCCACTGACGCGCAGCGTTTTCTGGGGGCCGATGGCGGTCGCCATCATGGGCGGCCTGATCGTGGCCACGCTGCTGACGGTATTTTTCCTTCCCGCACTTTATGCGGCCTGGTACAGGGTAAAGGTATAATCAATGCCTATCGAACTAATGTATATTAGTTTGTGCTAATATAATCTTTGTGGCGGGGAATACTATGGCCGTGGCGTCGATGAACACTGAACAAGCGCGTTTCAACATGATCGAGCAGCAGATTCGTCCCTGGGAGGTGCTCGATCCGGTGGTGCTGCATCTGCTGTCGGTTGTCAAACGCGAGGATTTCGTACCGGCAGCCTACAGGGATCTGGCTTTTGCCGATGTCGAAATACCCTTGGCAGCCGGCAAAGAGCCAAGCCAGACCCTGCTGGCGCCAAAGATGGAAGCGCGCATGCTGCAGGAACTGGGGATCAGGAACAGCGACACCGTACTCGAGATTGGTAGCGGCAGCGGTTATATGGCCGCTCTGCTGGCGGCCAGGGCCGAATATGTTTACAGCATCGAAATTGATCCGGCACTGGCCGATATGGCGCGCAAGAATCTTCAGCAGGCCGGTGTGGCCAATGTCAGCGTCGAAACCGGTGACGGCGCGCAAGGCTGGGCTGCGCAGGCGCCCTATGATGTGATCGTGCTTTCCGCTTCGACGCCGGTACTGCCCCCCGCGCTGCTCGGCCAGCTCCGGGTCGGCGGCCGGCTGGTGGCGGTGGTTGGCGAGGCGCCGGCCATGCAGTTGCAACTGGTCACGCGCACTGATGAGAGCGCGTTCAATACGATCAATGTTCTCGAAACCGTTGTTGCTCCGTTGATCAATGCGCCGCAGCGCGACAAGTTTGTTTTCTAGTTTTTTCACTGAGGTTCGCATCATGCGTTTTAAGCCATCGACAAATCATCTGACCCTCCTGCTGGGAGCGCTGTTCTTCGTGTCGCCGGCGTTTTCGGCCGACCTCCTGCAGGTCTATCGCGATGCCTTGGGCAATGACCAGCAATATGCAGCAGCCCGGGCAACGGCCGAAGCGGGGCGCGAGAAAGGGCCGCAGGGCTTGTCGGGTTTGTTGCCGGTTGTCGGCGCCACGGCAAACACGACCTGGAACGATAATAGATCCCGCTTGAATGACCGTGATCCGACCTTCAGCAAGAGTTACAACAGCAACGCGTACAACGTCAATCTGTCGCAGCCGCTGTTCCGCTGGCAGAACTACGTACAGTACGGTCAGGGCAAGTTGCAGGTGGTGCAGGCCGAAGCGATTTTTGCGCAAGC
>JFJP01037569.1_pt1 | contig 25696 bp, 15 predicted proteins | sample 431651 | NCBI WGS metagenome assembly JFJP01 (sample SAMN02602958, study PRJNA72255) | Microbial mat metagenome, whole genome shotgun sequencing project. | biome: fresh water; feature: sink hole; material: water; isolation source: purple microbial (photo- and chemosynthetic) mats found in...
AAAAAATTTCGTGTTCTTCGTGTTTTTCGTGGAAAAAAATCGAACATTGATTTCAGATTTAACACAATCTAATTTCAAAGTCTTACTTAGAGGTATCAAATCAACCTTATTACCTTATTTTGATTCATGAATTTTTAAGGTAATAATCCAAAATTATCTTGCATTAAATTTGAAATTAATGTTCCAATGAATATGTGCTTGTTCTTCGTCCCATCAATAAAACTAAAACAAATAGACAGATGAAAAAACTATGTGCCTATGTGTTTGTAGAGGCCAAAACAATAACAAAAACTAATTTTAGAAATTTACTTGCAATTGATTTTCAATTGGTTAAAAGGCAGAAGATATAAATAAGGGCCAGGCTTCTTGCACCCTTAGCGCCCCGTGGACTTGGATTTTGGCCAAGGGGCCGGCTTTGGGCGCCGCTCCCAAAGCCCTGTTCGCCGCATGAGCTGGGATTTGAAGCACCGCGCCTCGGCTCTCGCATCCGAGCCTCTTGTCGAGTTTCGTCGTGGCCTTCGGCACCAAGGCTTGTCCGAGCCAGGGCGGAGGCTGCGAAAATTTTGGCCGGCCCGTGGCCAAACAGACCTTAAAAGCGCTAACTTAGCCCGATATTCATCAAAGAAATGGAGAAAATAAGCATCGATAACTTCGCGGGCATCAAATCGATGGATTTCGAGTTCAAGCCCATCAGCGTGCTGGTCGGGCCCCAGGGCTCAGGGAAAAGCGTCGTGGCCAAGCTCCTTTACTATTTCAAGAGTTTTTTTGGTCAGATTGTCAGGAGCATTGATGCTGACGAAAACAAGCGGGAACTTGACCAAAAGCAAAAACAGAAGTTCATGACCTTTTTTCCGAAGGATTCTTGGCCCAAGGGAAACTTCAAGGTAGCCTACGACATCGACAAGACGACAATGTCCATCGAATGGGTTGGAGGCCCCCTGAAATTCGAGTACTCCGACAACTTGAAAAAAGCCATCAACAAGGCCCGAAAAATATCCTTGGAAGAGAAGAAAAGAATCGCTGAAGATCCCAAGCGAAGCTCCTACTCCTTCAAACGGCTGCTCCAGGAAAGGCTGGAAAAACATTTCATGGACGAAATCTCGCCCGAGGCGATGTTTAGCCAATTTTTCATTCCGGCGGGGAGAAGTTTTTTTGCGAACATCCAGCGGGGAATTTTTTCATTTCTGAGCGACAATCGGTCGCTCGACCCCTTCTTGATCGAATTTGGTTCGTTTTATGAAAACCTGAAGAGGATCTATGCGCCGGAGGCAGCCAATGACAAGAGGGGAAGCGAGTTTGAAGCCATCATTTCACAAATTCTGAACAGCAAATACCTCAGGGAAAAGGAAAAGGACTACCTTGTGCACGACGACCACCGGAAAGTGAACCTCTCGAACGCCTCTTCCGGGCAACAGGAAACCCTCCCCTTGGTGGTCATACTGAGCGTTTTGAACAAATTGCGCTTTTCGGGCAAAGGGGCCACGATCTACATCGAGGAGCCGGAGGCCCATCTGTTCCCGACCGCGCAAAAAGCGATGGTGAAACTGCTTGCCCGGACCTTCAACAACGAGCAATCCAGCTTTCAAATCATCGTTACGACCCACAGCCCTTACATCCTGGCTTCTTTCAACAATCTTCTTCAGGCGGGAAGGCTCGCGAAGCTGAAGCCGGATGATGAGGAAAACATTTCAAAAATTGTTTCTGGATCGGAGCGGATCGCGCCGGAAGGTTTCACTGGCTATGCGTTGGGCTTCGGTGAGAAGCATGAATTGATGGACGATGAGTCGCAATTGGTCGCGCAGACGATGCTCGATGGGGTTTCCAATGAAATCGCCCTTGAGTTTGGCAAGCTGCTGGACATAGAATTTTAGCCCATGAAAAATTGCAGGACAACTTCCACGAACAAGATTTTCACGTTCAGGGAGCAGTCTGGCGCTTTGACCCTAGAAAGCCAAACGCTTCAGGAGCCTGTTCAACGCGAGGCTCGTGGTCAAGTCCAGCCCGCACAGCGAGGCGTATTGAGGGCCCCTCAGGCGCCCATCTTTTCGAGCCAGGCGATGGCCTGGCTGACGTCCTGCGCCAGGTCGAGGCGCAGGGAGAGCTTGCCGCCGGATTCCTTCATCTGGCAGTGGCGGTGCTGGCGCTGCACGAAGCCGAGCACCTTCTGGAACACCGGCGAGCTGTAGAAGGGCGACTGCTGGTTCGAGACGAAGTGGCAGATCAGCGCGCCGTTCTTGAGCATGACCTTCTCGATGCCCAGGCCCATGGACAGCCAGCGCAGGCGCACCACTTGCAGCAGCTCGGCGCTTTGCGGCGGCAGGGCCCCGAAGCGGTCGCGGAGCTGCTCGGCGAAGGTGGCCAGTTGCTCGGGCTTCTCGATGTTGTCCAGCTCGCGGTAGAGCTTGACCCGCTCGGCGATGTTCTGGATGTACGACTCGGGGAAGAGCAGCTCCAGGTCGGTGTCCACCTGGCAGTCGCTCACGAAGCGCGCCTGCGCGAAGTGGGCCGGGCTGGCCTGGCGTTCGCGGCCGGGGCCGTCCTGCGCCAGGCGCTCTTCGAGGAAGAGGCTGTCGCGCAGCTCGAGCAGGGCCTCGTCGAGGATGCGCTGGTAGGTCTCGAACCCGATGTCGGCGATGAAGCCGCTCTGCTCGCCGCCCAGCAGGTTGCCGGCGCCGCGGATGTCGAGGTCCTGCATGGCGATGCTGAATCCGCTGCCCAGTTCCGAGAAGTTCTCGATGGCCTGCACCCGGCGGCGGGCCTCCTGCGTCAGGGTGGCCAGGGGCGGGGTGAGCAGGTAGCAGAAGGCCTTCTTGTTCGAGCGGCCCACGCGGCCCCGGAGCTGGTGGAGGTCGCTCAGCCCGAAGTTCTGGGCGTCGTTGATGATGATGGTGTTGGCGTTGGGGATGTCCACGCCCGACTCGACGATGGTGGTGGCCAGCAGCACGTCGTAATCCTCGTTGATGAAGGCCAGCAGGTTCTTTTCCAGCTCGGTCCCCTCCATCTGCCCATGCGCCACCACGACCCGGGCCTTGGGCGCGATGCGGCCCAGCATGTCGCGCACCTGGGGCATGTTCTGCACGCGGTTGTGGATGAAGAAGACCTGCCCGTTGCGGTCCATCTCGTACTGGATGGCCTCGCGGATGACCTCCTCGTTGAAGCCGTGCAGCTCCGTGACGATGGGGTAGCGGTTGGGCGGCGGCGTCTTGATCACCGACATGTCGCGCGCGCCCATGAGCGAGAACTGCAAGGTCCGCGGGATGGGCGTGGCCGTCAGGGTCAGCGTGTCCACGTTGAGCTTGATGTTCTTGATCTTCTCCTTGACCCCGACGCCGAACTTCTGCTCCTCGTCCACCACCAGCAGGCCCAGGTCCTTGAACTGGATGTCCTTGCCCACCAGGCGGTGCGTGCCGATGATGATGTCGGTCTTGCCCTCGGCCAGGAGCTTGAGGGTCTGGCTCTGCTGCTTGGCGCTCTTGAGCCGGCTGATGTAATCGACCGTGCAGGGCAGCTCCTTGAGGCGCTCGCGGAAGGTGTTGTAGTGCTGGAAGGCCAGGATGGTGGTCGGCACCAGCACCGCCACCTGCTTGCCGTCGGCCACGGCCTTGAACGCCGCCCGGATGGCCACCTCGGTCTTGCCGAAGCCCACGTCGCCGCAGACCAGCCGGTCCATCGGCATGGGCGACTCCATGTCCTGCTTGACGTCCACCGTGGCCTGCCACTGGTCGGGCGTGTCCTCGTACAGGAACGACGACTCGAGCGCGTGCTGGAGGTACGAGTCGGCCGCGAAGGCGTGCCCCCGCAGGGCCTTGCGCTGGGCGTAGAGCTTGATGAGCTCCTGGGCGATGTCCTTGACGCGGCTCTTGGTCTTCTGCTTGAGCTTGGCCCAGGCGGGCGAGCCGAGCTTGTTGACGTGGGGCGCCTGCCCTTCCTGCCCGCGGAACTTCGAGATGCGGTGCAGCGAGTGGATGTTGACCAGCAGCAGGTCGTTGTTGAGGTAGAGCAGTTGGATGGCCTCCTGCATCTTGCCGTTGACCTCCGTGCGCACCAGCCCGGCGAACTTGCCCACGCCGTGGTCCACGTGGACCACGTAGTCGCCCGGCTGGAGGTTCAGGATTTCCGACAGCGTCAGGGCCTCGCGGCCCGCGTCGCGCTTGTCGCTCTTGAGCTGGAACTTGTGGTAGCGGTCGAAGATCTGGTGGTCGGTGTAGCAGCAGACCAGCGCCTGGTGGTCCACGAAACCCTCGTGAACCACGGCCAGCACCGGCTCGAACTCGATGCCGTCCATGCCCTTGGCCTCCTCGGCGAAGAGCTTGCGCAGGCGGTCGATCTGCTTCTGGTCCTTCGAGAAGACCAGGTTGCGGAAGCCTTGCCGGTGCTTCTCGGCCAGGTCGGAGGCCAGCAGGTGGAAGTTCTTGTTGAAAGGCGGCTGGGCCTCCATCTGGGCCGCCAGCTTCGCCTGCGCCGCGAAGAACGGCCGCGCGGCCAGCTCCACCACCGCGAAGCGCTCCAGCGCGCGGGCGGCCTCCTCGGCCCCCAGCAGCGCCTGTCCCTCGGCCGAGCCCTCGTCCTGCCCGAAACTCTGGCGCACCTGCTCGATCTTGTCCAGGGCCAGCCGCGTGTCCGCCACCCAGAACACGCTGTCGGGCGGCACGAAGTCGAAGATGCTGTCCCACTGGCTCACCAGCTCCGGGTTCTGGAGGTTGGGCAGGATGGAGACCTGCTCGAACCGCGCCACCGAGAGCTGGCTGACCACGTCGAACGAGCGGATGCTGTCCACCTCCGGCCCGAAGAAGTCCACCCGGTACGGATGGTCGCTCGAGTACGAGAAGATGTCGATGATGCCGCCCCGCACGGCGTACTGCCCGGCCTCGAAGACGAAGTCCACCCGCTCGAAGCCGTACTCCATGAGCACCTCCACCAGGAACTCCTGGCTGACGCGCTCGCCCTGCCGCAGGCTCAGGCTGTGGCTGCTCATCTGCTGCCGCGAGGCCACCTTCTCGCTCAAGGCCGAGGGGTAGCACACGTAGAGGCCGCCTTCGGGCTGGCGCTGCATGTGGCTGAAGGCCTCCGTGCGGGCGATCAGGTTGGCGTTGTCGAGCTTGCCGTGGGCCTCGCGGCGGGTCGAGCGGCGGTACGACGAGGGCAGGAACAGGGCCTTGTCGGGGCCCAGGATGCTGTTCAGGTCGTTCAGGAAGTAGGCCGCGGCCTCCTTGTCGGGCAGGACGAAGAACTGCGGCCTGGCCATCCTGCCGCTCAGGGCCGCCGCCAGGAAGGCCAGCGCCGAGCCCACCATGCCCGACAAGGCCAGCTTGGCCGGGCCTTGCCGCAAGGCGGGGGCCAGGGCCTGGGCCAGCGGATGGTCTTTGAAAAGTTCGGGCCAGTGGGTTCGCGAGGTCATGGCTTTTGGGTTTCAGCCCTGCGAAATTAAGCAAAAAAAAGACTTCCGCCCCGCCGGGGGCGGCCTCAGTCCTGCCCGGGCAGCTCGCGCAGCTTGGCGAAGGCCTCGGCCGAGCGCAGGTGCGCCAGGGCCTGCGCCGCGGGCAGGTGCCTTTGGCAGAACCAGAACAGGTTGGCCGGATGCCCGACGAAGCCCGGCTCCTCGAAGCGCTTGTTGATGGCCTTGTCGTGCGGGGTTTCGAGGAAGCTCACCAGGCCGCCGCCGGGCCCGGAGATGCGTTCGCCGCAGAGGTCGCAGATGGGGGGTCTCATGCTGTGTTTTTTTTTTGGGATGATGGGAATTGGGGAGGGAAGGCCTGGCCGCCGCGGGCGGCCAGGGGCCAATTTGGCGCGAAAAGGGCAGACCCTTGCGGGCCGATGCCGGAAAAGGCGGCTCCGTCCGCCGCGCCGGCCCCAAGGTGGGGCAGGGGCGAGGGACGGAGCCGAGGCGCGTGCGCGGGGAAGCCGGGCTTAGAACACCGGGTCGTGCGAGTAGGTCGGGATCAGGGAGCCGTCGGAAAGGAACCACTCGAGCAGGCCGAAGCGGAAGCGGTTGGAGCCGGCTTCGATAGGCTGCCTGCCCAGCAGCTTGTTGGTGACCATTTCCTCGACAGCCCTGTGGATGTCCTCGGCCAGCTTCGGGCGGTTCTTCTCCGACTGCTTGTACTTGTCCATGGCGCGGTCCACCAGCTCGTCCACGCTCAGCACGTGGCTGTCGGCGCGGAAGCTCTTGCGGATGAACTTGTGGAGCTCGGGCGCGTTCTGCACCTGGGGGTCGGCCTTCTTGACCTTCTTCTTCTTGCCGCGGCGGTTTTCGGAAAACTCGGTGCGGACGTTGCCATTCTTGAAGAACCACTCGGGCAGGCCGTAGAGGAAGTCCTTCTCTTTCTCGGACTTGATGCGCTGGATGTCGCCTTTCTTGGCCAGGCGGCTGAAGACCGGGGCGAGCTGGCGCGAGATGTACTTGCGCTGGACGTCGTCGAAGCGGAAGCGGTTGACGACCATGTCCGTGACGTCGGAGATGCGGACCACGTGGCCCAGGTCGCGGAGGGTGTCCATGACGTAGTTGGTCCAGTGCAGCTTGGGGTTGCCCTTGTCGTCGAGCGGGCTGTCGTCGTCGAAGTCGCCTTCGAACTCGGCCTCGAAGCCGGCCAGGGGCGAGCTGGCGCCGCTCTTGCGTTCATCGTCCTGGTCCTCGTCGTTCTGGCTTTCGAAGTCGCCCGGCATGGGGGGCAGGTCGATGCCGTGCGCCTCGGAGATCTGGGCCAGCACGGTACGCACTTCTTTCTTGCGCTGGTCAAGCTCCTTGATGCGCAGGTCGAGCTCTTCCAATTCCTGCTTATACTTGGTTATGATTTCCTGGTAAACCAAGTCATTCACTGCTAGATTTTTCATCTGAAAAAAGGGATTAACGGTTCTTTGAATTTTGATTTCGAATAAGGTAACTTCCAATGGCACAATCCAAACAGCGTTGCGGCTCGCAATAGCTTTTCTTCAATTCCACCAAGGCCAAAGATTCGCCCAAACTTCCAGCTTTGTAGCCAGCGCTTTCCCAAGCACGGACAATGGAGTTGCTTTCTGCCGGCAGTTTGTCCAAAAAGTCGAACGCGGTCTCAATTCTGTCTGCTTTGTCTCTACTTTTTCCGTAAACGAACAAGAAAGGGACGATTGCATTTGCAACAATACGATAAAAAGATGAAATTCCCAAACGTTTGCTTTGTTTTTTTGATTTTTTTCCGAAATGGTGGTGGCTTTGCCAATATTCTGAAGCCTCCACGTCGAACAGTGGCCACAACTCTTCCGGATTTTTTGCTTCCATTGCCTTGGAAAACAAGGAGTTGGACCTGTGAGTCAGCGTGGCGAACAACGCGATGCGGAGGGTGGGGAAGCCCGAGGGCCGGAGCTTCGAAAATTTCCACCACGAACCGTCAATCGGGCGCAAACCGTACTTGTGGGCCAGGAATTTGTGCTCGCGCCGGAGCGATTCTCCGTACTCGTCCAACGGATTCGCTGTTTCGAGCAGGCCCGACTGCCCAAACAGCAAGGCCTCCAACTGCATAGGCTGGTCTTTGTGCTTGGCCAGGATCCTCTGCGGCAACGACTTGGCCAGCGCCTCGAAGGGCATGCTGTTGGTCCCGAAGCCGAAGCTGCGGGCCAGGAAGATGTAGAAGCTCTCCTGCCAGTCGTTCCGCGTGTCGTCCAGCAGGCGGAAGATCTCCTCGGCCTTCTTCTGGCTCTTCTCGACCATCACCTTGTCGAGCCACATCCGCGCCCGGAAGGCCGGCACCTGGGGCAGTTGCTGCTGGCAGGCCACCCAGCCGTCGTTGTGGCGCAGCCGCTCGTAGTTCTCCCACAGCGCGGGGTCGTGGCGCAGCTCGCAGGTGGCCAGCGGGCGCCCTTGGCTGGTCAGCGCCGGGCGGTCGTCCTGGCCCACCACGTGCAGCACCACGCCGTCGTAGGCCGGGTCGCTGTCGTGCCCGTGCCGCGCCCAGTCCGAGCCCCGCAGGTGGATCTCCACGTTGCCCGCCCAGAGCGTGTCGCCGACGCGCAGGCGCGCCCCGATGAAGTCCGGCCCGGCGTCGTAGTTGTGCGTGCCAGCCGACAGCACCTCCACCGGCTCGCCCTCGCGGGTGCGAAGCCCCGGGCCCAGCAGCCGGTGCTTCCAAACGAAATGCAAGAATTCCTCTTTCAACTTGGCGCCTTGTCTTTCGCGGGAAGCCCCTGCGGCTCGGGCCGAGGCTTCCTGTTTTCAAGAAAATGGGAGCACGGCCAAAATTGACGCCCTCCTCCGGGCCATGCTAACGCGGCGGCGGGCCAAAACACCCGAAAGCGTTCGAATTATCTTGGCATCGGGCTATGCTGATCCAAAAATAAGGCAATATCCTTACAGTTTTGCTCCGATTCGTGTTTTTTTTGACAAATGGAGAATGCTTGCCTGGCGCTATCTGCTGCTTTTCCACGGGCTGCGCGTTTTCCTGCCCTTGGGTTGGCGTCCTTGGCCCGATTTCCTGCTGTTGGCAAGCCCTGACAGCCGCGATTGGAGCGCGTTGGAAGCCTTTTCCGCCTCCGTTTCCATCCCAAACCCGCATAGCTGCCCCAAGGGTTTCACCCGCCCAGCGCCTGCGCTGGGCCTTGGCTTGTTGCTGGAAGGCCTTGTCAAACAAGGATTTGCATCGACGTGCTTCCCCAGGCCGGATCCTCGAGGGCCCGGGCTGGGCCGAGGTCAGGCCGGGCCAATGCCATTTCCCCCTGATTCGATTTTCGCCGCCTGCCGCCATTTTCTGGGCAGGCAGGTCTTTTCCAAAAAACAAGAAATCCCCGCACAAAGGCGCCGCGGGCGCGCGCCGTTCGAAACACCCCTCCACCGCCGCCGGGCGCCGCTGGCTTGCAATGCCAAGCCGCCTCAGGGGCAAAGCCCAGTTTCCACCGAAGGGGGAGAATGTCTGAGCTCGGTCTGTCATGCGATCGCGGGGCCGCGCCCTTTTCGGACGCGCGGGCAGGCGGTCGTCATGGGTCGAGGAAGATGTCCTCCTTGAGCCTGCCCATGGGGTCGAAGGCCACGCGGCGGGCCAGGGCGATGGTCAGCAGCACCGAGAAGGCCGTCGAGGCGAAGATGGCCAGCAGCAGGGCCACCTGGTACTTCACGGCCACCTCGGGGCTGCTGCCGCCCACGATCTGCCCGGTCATGGTGCCCGGCAGGGCGATCAGCCCCACCACGGCCATGCGGCCCACCACGGGGTTGAACGACTTCTCGAGGGCCTGGGCCAGCAGCGGGCGGGTGGCCTCGCGCAGGCTGGCGCCCTGGCTCTGGGCCAGCCGCAGCTCGTCCTGCCGGTCGCGCAGCCAGCGGAAGTACGACTCGAAGGCCACCACGTTGGTTGACAGGGCGTTGCCCAGTATCATCCCGGAGATGGTGATGAAGTAGCGGGCCTCGAACACCCGCTCGAGGCCGATGACCCACGACAGGAAGAAGGCGTCCACCACGGCCAGGCTGGCCAGCGAGCCGATGAACACGGGCAGGGCCAGGTGGCGCAGCCGAAGGCCGGCGCGGCTGCTGATCGTCTGGGCGCCGATGCCCAGCATGGCCAGCACCCAGGCCAGGTTCAGCCAGGGGTTGTCGAGCTCGAACAGGTAGCCCAGGTAGAAGCCCAGCAGGTAGAGCTGGAGGCTCATGCGCAGGGCCGCCACCAGCGTGGAGCGGAAAAGCCGTGCGCCGACGAGCCAGAACAGGGCCGCGGGAACCAGCACGGCCCCATGGGCCAGCAGCAGGCGGGCCCAACTGATGTCGATGATGTCAGGGGCTGGGGACGGCATGGTCGAGCGTGAGTTGGTGCGCGCAGCGGGCGGCCCAGGCGTCGTCGTGCCAGACGCCCAGCAGGGTGGTGCCCGGGAGGCTGAAGAGCAGCTCGTGGGCGGCCTCGGCGCCCCGGGCGTCCAGGCCGGCCGAAAGCTCGTCCACGAGCCAGACGGGCCGCGCCAGCAGGTAGGCCTGCGCCAGCGACAGCTTGCGCCGCTCGCCGCCCGAGAGCTCGGCCATGCGCCTTTCGAGGCAGTCGGGCCGCAGCAGCAGCCGCTCGAACAGCCCGGCGAGCTTGCCCGCCGTGGGCGCGAGCTGGCGGTTGGCCTTGAAGCCGAAGGGCAGGTGGAAGAAGTCTCGGGCCGTGCCGCTGGTGGGCGTGTGCTGCGGCAGCCAGGCCACCTGCCGCCGCCAGGGGCCGATGTTCTGGGGCGAGAGCGGCCTTCCTTGCCAGAGGATGTCGCCGGCCGCGGGCTGGGCGAAGCCCAGGAGGGCCGCCAGCAGGCTGCTCTTGCCCACGCCGGAGGCCCCGCGGATGGCCCAGCGGCTGCCGGCCTCCACCCGCCAGTCGAGGCCCGGCCCGGCCAGCAGGCCGCCGCAGTGCTCGAGCCGCAGCCCTCGGGTCTCCAGCAGCGGGCTCACGCGATGTGGTTGATCAGGTGGATGACCTTCTGGACCTTGCCGTTGCCTTTGAGCACCGGCGAGAAGAAGCACTGGAAGACCTCGTCGGGGCCGCTTTCGGGGCGGCGGCGCCATACGAAGCTGTGGGAGTTGCCTTGCAGCACCGAGCGCCAGACGGCCTCGAAGTCGCCTTCGAAGTAATGGTGCAGGAAGTCCTGGATGGGCCTGCCGACCGGCGTTGGGGCCCCTTGGCCCAGGAAGTTTTCCGAGAAGCGGGGGTTGGCCACCACCACGCGCCCCAGCGGGTCCAGCTCCACCCGCGAGGCCGCGATGTCGATGGTCTGGAGCAGCACTTGCAGCTCGCTTTCCGAGTGGAAGTTCTCGCGCTGCATATCCTTGAGCTCCTTGATGTTGCGCAGCATCTCCTTTTTCTGGACCTTGCGCATCTGGCCCAGCAGCTCCGTCTTCTCCTTGTAGAGGGCCGTGTTGAAGCTGATGGCCAGGTTCTCGTTGACGGAGGCCAGGAACTCGAGCGGCTCGCCGCCGAAGGGGCCAAGCCGCGCGAGCTCGACGATGCCCACGAGCTGCTCGCCGTAGGAGAAAGGGAACATGAGCAGGTGCCGGGGGGCTACCTGGGCCATGCCGAGGGTCTCGGCGGTGAACTCGGGCGGGAGGTTCTCGAGCTGCAACGGCTCGCGGCGCTGGGCCACCTCGCCGAGCAGGCCCTCGCCGAAAGGCACGAACCGCCGGGCGGAGAGCCTCTTGGCCAGCTCGTAGCTGCCGACCATCTTGAAGCGCTTGGTGTCGTGGTTGGCCAGGTAGAGCACGGCCATTTGCGAGGCGGTATGCCGGGCCAGGAAGGCGATGGAGTTGCGGGCGAGCTCCTCGACGCCCTGGTTGCCCTTCATGGTGTCGAACAGGCCGTTCTGCCCCTGTTGGATCCAGTTGCGGCGCTGGTTCTGCAGCTCGGCCAGTTGCAGGTTGTGCCGGAGCGCCTCGCGCATCGCGACGATGGCCCTGGCCAGCTCGCCCAGCTCGCCTTGGCCGGTGAGCAGCTTCCTGCCCAAGGGGACAGGCTCGTCGGTCTGGGCGGCATCCCGGGCGAAGGCGTCCAGCCTCCGCAGGGGGCGCAGCGTCCAGGCCAGCAGCCCGAAGAGGACCAGGGCGAAGGCCAGCAGCAGGGCCAGCGCCAGCCCGAGCAGCCGCCTCCGGCCAAGGACGAAGTCCTCGAGCACGTTCCAGACGGGCAGGGCCAGGGCCAGGCTCCAGCGCTGGCCGGCCCTTCCGACCTGGAGGGGCACGCTGGTCAGCAGCACGCGGCGCTTGGGGTCGGGCTCCTGGCCCATCTGGATGAACCGCTGTTCGGCCAGCACGCATTGGTGCAAGGAATCGCGCATCCCGCCCAGGTCTTCCGGGCCCAGGGCCGTGAGGGACTTGCCCCAGAACGCCCGGTCGGGGTGCGAGAGGATGCGGCCCTGCTCGTCGGCCAGCACCACGGTGGCTTGGGCGAACTCCGAGAAGGCCTGGAGCCTCCGGTGCAGGTCCTCCTGGCCGATGTCCACGCCCACGGCGCCCAGGAACTGCCCGTCGCGGACGATGGGGGCGACCAGGCTGGCTACCCAGATGGTGCCCTGCTCGATCGCGTAGGGCGTCGGCGCGACCAGCGTCTGGCGCAGGTCGCGCCGGGGCAGGAGGTAGTATTGTCCTTCCGCCGGGTCTTCGAAGCCGCCCAGGAGGTGGAGGTCGATCGCGCCGTCGGCGCGGTGCCAGTAGAGCGAGAACCTGCCGTCGGGCCCGTAAGGCTCGGCCCCGGCGTGGAGCCCGTCGTCGTCGAAGGCGTAGGGCTCCCAGACGGACCAGACGCCCACCAGGTCGGGCGAGTCCTGGGCGACCCGGCGCATCCACTGGCTGAAGGCCTCGCGGTCCACGTCGCCGGCCTCGGCCTGGGCGAGCAGGCCCAGGGCCAGGGCCTGCGCGAGGTCCAGCTTGGCCTCCAGCTCGGCCGAGAGCTGCTCGGCCATTTGCACGTTGAGCTGGAGGGCGCTGGCCGCGATCTTCTCCTGGACGACCTTCTCGACCAGGAGGCTGTCCACCCAGGCCAGGGGCGCCAGGCAGAGCAGCAGGGCCGCGGCCCCGAGCGCGGTGATGCGGGCGGTGACTCTCATGGGGCTCAGTCCTCGTTCTGCCGCTCGGGGTCATGCTCGCGCATGTGCTGCTCGAACATCTTCTTCTGCTGCTCGGTGGCGGCGTCGAAGGCGAACTTCTCGCCGGCCTCGGTGGTGGTGGACTTGTCCTTGCCCTTCTCGTCGGAGATGGGCTTGACGAACTCGTCGGCGAAAGAGGAGACGGCCAGCAGTTGCTCGCCGCTGTGCTGGAAGTAGAACCACTGTCCGGCGTTGATCTGGAGCAGGATCTTCAGGTAGTCCTCGGTGCGGCTGTTCTTGATTTCGATGTAGCCGCCCACCTCCTTGTTGATCTGCTCCTCGCCGATGTTTCCGACCGAGATGGGCCCTGTTGACATGAAGGAGCCTGTGGCCTCGTTGTAGAACATCTGCACGTTGGTGAAGACCAGGGTCTGGTTCAGCTTGTTGGGGATCTTGCGGTAGGCGAAGTACTGCGTCCACTCCTCGTTCTGGATGCGCAGGACCTCCTCCTCGGGCAGCAGCTCGGTCAGGGCCCTGACGTTGCTGGGCTCGGTGAGCTGCGAGGGGTCGAGGCCCATGACGTCGCGCAGGTGCTCGGCCATGAACTTCTGGGAGTTGGCCTGGAAGATGGGGAAGTTCACGGCCATGAAGACGCTGAAGGAGGTCTTTCCGGTCTCGAGGTCCTGCGTAGCGTTGCCGATGGTGGTCAGGCTCACGCCCCCGAGGTCCACGCCGAAGTCGAGCACACCCTCGCCGCTGATGATGCAGGCGCCCGGGCTCAGGCTCATGAAGGTCCCCCTCTTCTCGGGATGGGCCAGGCGGAGGGTGTCGGCGATGTCGTAGCGTCCGTTCTCCTTGTTATAGACCAGGAAGCCCTGGCCTTGGAGGAGGGTGCTGTCCTTGTAGCTCTGCTTGGGCGAGAGGAAGCTGGAGTAGATCTTGGTGGTGTCGGTGGAAAGGAACATGGAGGCGAAGATGCTCTCGCCCTTGGCGTCCTTGAGGTTCTGGCCGATGGGGATGCGCAGGTCGAAGGGGTCCACCTGGGCGTTGAAGTGCAGCTTTCGCTTGGGCAGGTTGGAGCAGGCGTGGTAGATGCTGGTGTTGCCGTCGAACTCGAGCAGCTCCTGGTGGCCGCGCAGGCGCACGTTGCCGTCGAAGGTGAAGGCCGGGCTGAGCATGAAGCGCTGGGTGCTGTCGATCTTGCCCTGGCCGATGCTGGCATAGACCTCCTGCCGGCTGTTGCCGATCCGGACGGTGTCCAGCTCGGCGCTGATCGCGCGGAGCAGGATGGTCTGGACCGAGTCGATCTCCGTCAGGAAGTCGAGCTTTCCGTTGGTGGCCACGTAGCCGTACTTGCCCAGGATGTCCACGGTGGTCTCGTAGATGCGGTGGGCTCGGTTGAGGGTGTCGGCCATGATGACGGCGTTGGTCAGCGGGCGGATGTCGGCCTTGGCGTAGATGACCACGTCGTCCTCCGGGTCGGGGAAGATGGAGCAGTCGGCCACGTTGATGGAGTCCACCTCGTAGCAGGTGAGCGTGGAGCTGGCCACGTCGAAGCCGGACTCGTAGGAGACGAAGCTCAGCCCGTCCTGCAAGGGGTGGGTCGAGACGTACTCGGAGCCGATGCGGTCGCCGTCTTCGTTGTAGAGGGCCTCCTCGCTACCCACCGAGACCTCGTTGCGGTTCATGTCCCAGGTGGCCAAGTCCATGAAGCAGCGGTACTGGTTGATGGGGAAGTCGATGAAGCCGCTCTCGGTGGGCCGGAACTCGCCCTGCCCCTCGTAGAAGTCGATGTGCGCCTTGGCCCCGTAGATGGCGAAGGCCGTGTCGCGCTCGAGCTCGCGGGTGATCACGAAGTCGCAGGAGTCGGAGTCGAAGATGTGGTGCTTGAAGGTGAAGCCGACGGTGTCGGAGCGGATGGCGGCCTGGCTGAAGCGGAAGTCGCCCCGGCCTTCGAGCCCGGTGGGCGAGATTTCCAGGGTGCCCAGGAACTGCGAGGGGAACCCGACCTCCTCGTACATCAGGAAAGGCTCGGCTATCCGGTTGGCTGCGCTTCGGTCGCGGATCTTGTCCTTGATCAGCTCCCAGCCGTAGGCCTCCTGGAAGCGGATGCCCGAGGCCACGTAGAGCGTGTCCTTGAACGGGAGCCAGTAGGCGAAGGCGTTGCGGCTGGTAACGCTCGGGTATTCCGGGTCGCTCTCCTGCGGGTCGATCAGGAAAGAGTCGGAGACGGCCGTCATCTCCTCGGGGAAGAAGAGGAAGTCGTCCGAGAAGGTCTCCGAGGTCATGAACTCGACCACGCCCGAGCCGCGCAGGCCCGCGTTGCTGAGCTTGACGCCCATGTTGGCCATGCCCTTGGGGCCGCTTTCGCTGGGGTAGAGCGGGTAGCGCTCCATGTTGGGGCGCTCGAAGCCCAGCGAGACCACTTCGTCGATGCGGTCGAAGTCCTCGTTGTAGATCGAGTCGATCTGGATGGACAGGGCGTCCTCGATGTCCGGGAACACCGTGGACTTGAAGGTCCCGGGCAGGCTCCAGGCCTGCTGCGAGGTGGTGTCCACCTGGCGGATGTCCAGGCCTCCGAGGTCGCGCACGGTGAAGGGGTCCACCTCGAAGTAGAACTGCTCGCGGTTGTACTCGCCGCCCAGGATCTCCACGTCGCGCCGCTTGAACAGGTCGTTGCCTACCTTTTCCTGGTAGGTGTCGTAAAAGACCCGAGAGGTCGATTGGCTCTCGAAGATGGGGAACTCCTTGAACAGTTCGTCGGACTTTCCTGACTTGTTGCCGGGGTCGTTGATCAGCAGCTCGCCCGAGACGCCCACGATGACCGACTGCACGTAGGTGTTGCGGATGGTCGGCCTGCCGTTGGTCATGATGGGCTTGCCGAAGTTGTCGCGCACGGTGTCCTGCCCGATGCGGATCCGGAGGAAGGCCACGCTGTCGAGCTCCATCTTGAACTCGTCGTAGTCGAACTGGAAGTCGGTCCCCTCGAACTCGAGGCTGCCGGCCACCATGATGCCGTCGAACTGCATGTTCCGGTCCTGCTCTAGGGTTACGGTGAAGGCGTTCGGGTTCAGGTTGTCGAGCTTGCTGGCGTCGTAGGTCAGCGGATCCATAGAATAAGGCGTGTAGTCGCCCGTGGGGGCGGGGTGCATCGACACGAGGCTCTCGTCGAGGCCCGTCTCGGCGTCGAGCTGCGGGGGCGAGACCTCGAGCTGGCTGACGCCCTGGATGTTCATGTCCATGGTGTTCAGGTCGATGGTGCCGATGCGGCTGATGCTCTGGTCAACCATCGAGAAGGGCGACTCCATGCCCAGGGTCTGGGCGTCCGAGTTGGCCATGGCCAGCAGCTCCCAGTGCTCTCGGCGGATGCTGTCCATCGAGTTGATCTTGATCACGTCGTAGTCAACGTCCGGGTAGTGCGTGGCCTCCAGGTAGAGCACCATCTTGTCGAGCACCGTTACCAGGCCGCTCTGGTCGTCGAAGCTGATGTAGCCCTTGGTGGCCAGGTCGTAGAAGGTCTGTATGGCCATGCCCGTCTCCTGGTAGTAGAACTGCCGCACGGGGTAGCCCCGGTACTCGCCGTTGCGCCCCAGGATGACTTTGAACAGCATGTCCATGCGGTTGCTGTAGTCGTGCATCTGGAACATCCGGTAGTTGTCGGGGTCGAACGAGTTGACCGACTCGAACACGGCGTCGGACTTGAAGTAGCCCCGCTGGCCTTCCAGGGTCATCATGTTGTCCTCCAGGTGCCAGATGATCATGTCCACGTTCATCTCCACCCTGTGGTAGCTGTTCACGAAGGGCGCCTTGCCGGCGTTGGTCTGGTCGCGCAGCAGCGTTATCTGGTCTGAGGCCGTGTTGTAGCGGAAGAAGGCCCCGGGGTGGTAGATGGAGTCGGACTGGCCCAGCCGCACGGAGGTCTCGGCCTGCTCGGAGGTGATCTCGCTGTTGCCGATGAAGCTGAACACCCTCGACTTCGAGGTGGCCACGATGCTGTCGCCGTGCAGGATGTCGATCTCGGCCATCACGTTGCCGCCGGCGTAGCCGTCCAGCCGCGCGCCCAGCAGCCGGAAGTCGCCCCGGTAGTTGACGTTCGGGATGATCTCTTCCACGCTCACCGAGTCGTAGGCCATGAACTCGGGGTAGCGCCGCGAGCTGGGCAGGTCGTCGCTGTAGTCCTTCAGCATCTCCTTGATGCGCCCCTTCATCATGTCGTCGATCCGGTGGTGGTACATCATCGCGCTGTCCACCGTGAACTCCATCTTGTCGAGCTCGAACCTGTACTCCGGAGGCAGCTCGGCGTAGGCCTCGCTGTGCGAGAGGCCCGTCCGGTCCCAGTAGATCGTCCCGCCGCGGCCTTCCCAGATGAGCGAGTCCTGGAAGAACATCCCGCTGGCGCCGTGGATGACCCCCGTGTCGCCCCGGGCGTAGTAGCCCAGGTCAACCGACGCGAACTCCACGCCCAGCCGCTGGCCCACCCGCTCGGCCGGGACGACCACGAAGTCGAACTCCCCGTCGTAGGCCCAGTTCATCGAGCGCGAAAGGTAGAGGTGCTTGTTGTTCAGGAGCGAGCTTGCGGCGGCGAACATCGGCTCCAACTGGTTGGCCCGCAGCTTCCGAACCTCGGTCGCGTGGAGGATGTGCGCTTGCCAGGTGTCGAAGTCCGAACGGTCAACCCCGCTCTTCGAGAAGGCCACCACGGCCTCCATGTACTTGTAGAGGGTGGGGTAGGGGCGGGCCCGCATGCTCTTGTGGAGCTTGTCGATCAGATAGATGTATATTTTGTCAATTTGTTCGCCCGAGAAGTAGCCTGACGACTCGGCCGTCCGGAACTGGGCCAGCATGTCCTTGCATTCCGCCTTGTTGGCTTCGGCCCCTTCGATGACGAAGTCCAGCCGCTGCGGTTGGGTCATGGCATTCCAGGCGTCGAGTTCCCGGTCATTCATGACCTCGAATTGCCCCAAGGCTTCTCCCCAGAACAGCAGGGCCAGCATCAGCAATATGGTTCTTTGTGTGTTCATGTCAGTTTGGTTTTGGGTTCATGCGCCAGGCTCCTCGGGCCGGGCCTCACATCCAGTCCATTTCGGAGAAGCTGCTTTCCAGCTCTTCCATGAGGGCCGGGTCTTGCCTGGGGAAGAAGTCGATGCCCAGCATCCGCTCCAGCTCGTCGATGCTCAGGGCCTTGCTGAACAGCTCCGACTCGCTGTCGCCCTTGTTCTCGAGCACGAAGGCCGCGCCCTTGTACCCGCCCTGCTGGCTGATGTCGAGCACCACTTTGTAGTAGCGCGTCGGCACCGAGACCTCGTTGGGCCCGATGCGCTCCGAAATCTCCGACAGCACGGGCCCCGTCACCACGAACACCGAGTCGTTGGCCAAGGCCCACTCGCGCACGCGGCTCTCCAGCCGCTTCCAGATGCCCCGGTTGAAGGCCGGCACCTGCGGGCTGGCGTTGCTGTAGTAGAACGACTCGTTCATCGCGGCCTCCGACCAGGCCATGTCCGCCGCCGGAGCCAGATGGCCGCGGTCGTAGCCGCTGCCGGTATAGTCCTCGTTGCTGGCCGATCCGGTGCTGTTTTTCAGGTTCGGGTCCTGCTCGAAGCTGCTCTCGCGCTCTTCTTCGCCTTCCTCCAGCATCCGCCGGGTCAGCAGGTAGCCCACCCAGTCGGCCTGCTCGTGCTCCTCGATGTAGCGCAGGCGGAAGGCCGTGTATTCCAGCACCTGGCCCGCCGGGCCGCCCGACGGATCGCCCATCGAAAGGCTGCTGAAATCCAAGGCGCCTACGACTTTTTCCTCCTCTTCGCAGCGCCAGAGCACCAGCGCGACGACCACCGCAAGGGCGATGCTCAAAAGCATTTTGCGGCTATCTTTTTTCTTTTCCATTTTTTTCGCTTTGATTTCAAATTTAGTCAATATTCCTTGGCGAATTTTTTTTTTCTTGCTTGTAAAACGCTTTTTTTGTCCAAAAAATGACAAGTGGGAAGCCTATTCGGGCGCCTGGCCCCAAACTTTCGGGGAGATGCCGCGAAAGCCCCTGGCCCGCCGACCTTCGCCCAACTCCCTCATCTCCAGACCAATATCCCATGAAAAAGACCCTATTCATCGCCCTTCTGCTGCTCAGCCTGCCCGCATGGGCCATTCCCGGCCGCCTGCTGCTCGTGGGCGGCGGCACCGAACGAAGCCAGGAGACCGCCTGGAACGCCCAGCCCTACCAGTGGGCCGTCCAGAACGCCCAGAACAAGCGCGTGGCCATCGTGGCCACCGACGCCGAGGACGACCCCTGGCTGCGCGAGTACTTCCTTTCCCTCGGAGCCCACTGGTGCTCGCACCTGGCCCTCGGCTCGCGCGCCGTGGCCGACAGCCCCGCCACCTACGACACCCTGTCCACCTACGACATGGTCTTCCTCAAGGGCGGCGACCAGTACGAGTATTACAGCTACTTCAAGGGAACCCGCGCCCAGACGGCCTTCGAGGAGATCTTCCAGTCGGGCGGAGTCCTGGCCGGCACCTCCGCCGGAATGGCCATCCTTTCCGAGGTCATCTTCACGGCCCAGAACAACACCGTCTATCCCGACGAGGCCCTCGAGGACCCCTTCAACTCCTACATGACCCTGGCCGACGACCTGTTCGACTTCATGCCCGGATACCTCTTCGACACCCACTTCGCCGAGCGCGGCCGCCTGGGCAGGCTCCTGGCCTTCCTCGGCAACCGGCACATCGGCAGCCAGCAGGCCCTGGTCGGCATCGGCATCGACGACCTGACCGCCCTGGCCATCGACACCTCCAACATCGCCACCGCCTACGGCACCGGCGCCGCCACATTCCTGCGCCTCGAAGCCGACGCCAGCTTCCAGCAGCAAGGCCAGGCCCTGACCGCCAGCGGATTGCGCGTCACCCAGCTCCTCCACGGGCAGTCCATCGACCTCGACAACGGGCAGATCCAAGGCTTCGAAAACCAGGCCCAACTGCCCCAAGAATGGGAAGCCCCGCACTGCCCCATCCTCCTCAGCGGAGGCGACCTCCTGCAAACCAACGCCGACATGCTCGCCAACCTCGTCCTGCTCAAAGGCCAGGCGCAAGACCCCATCCTCATCGTTACCGGCCCCGACGACAACAGCGCCAATGCCTTCAAGGACAAGCTCTTGAGCCTGGGCGCCACCGACGTCCGCGTCCTCCGGGCCATCGCCCAGAACATCGACGACAGCCAGGCCCAGGCCGACATCAGCGCCGCCCGAAAGATCCTCTTCCTGGGCAACGACCCCAGCATCCTCACCCTCGACTTCCTCGAACAGGGCGCCGCCGGGCAGGCCCTGGCGCAGGCCCTCCAACCCGAGCAGCCCATCGCCTGCCTGGCCTTCGTGGGCGACAACAGCCGCCTGGCCGGGCAGACCCTCGTGGAGGGCTACGACGACGAAGGCGCCTCCTACTACGCCGAGACCACTTTCGCCCAAGGGCTCGCCCTGCTCCGCTCCGCCGTGGTCATGCCCCGCTCGTTCGAGGACGCCGACTGGTTCGAGAACACCCATACCGGAGTGCCCTACGCCATGGTCCAGAACAACCTGCTCCACGGCTTTTGGCTCGACAAGCGCAACTACCTCGAAATCAATCCGCAAGGCGAGTTCCTGGCCTACGGCAGCCTGCCCGTCATGCACCTGGCCGCGCAAGGCGGAGGCATCGGCGTCTCGCGGCATACCGCGACGGGCAGCTCCGGCAGTCCGCGCCAGATCGCCGGGTTCGAGCACATGGAGCTCGAGGCCCTGCTCCTGCCCCAGGCCATCTCCGCCCTGCCCAACGCTCGGCCTTCCGACGTCCGCCTCTGGCCCAACCCCGCCACCGGCCATTTCCAGGTCGAATGGCCCGGGGCCACCTTCACCACCCAGGCCCACGACCTGTGCGGCAGGCTCGTGTTCCAACTGCCAGCGCACGAGGGCGTCCTGCGCGTGGCCCCGCGCGCCCAGGGCTGGCTCCTGCTCTCGCTCCGCGACGTCCGCACCGGCCAGGTCCGCCACCTCCGCGTCTTCGTCGATTGAGCGGCAAGCCCTCGTTCCCCCAAAGGGCTCGCCAGGGCAATGGCATCCGGCCAGTTTTCGACAAAATCGGGCGGCTTTGCCCATCCCGAAGGGATTGAATGTGGATAGCCCCGGATGAAATCCGGGGGAGCAGAGAACCACCGCGAACCAGAACCCCGTAGGGCTTCAATGCGAAAACCAAGACGTTTCGAGTCAATCTAGCGCGTTGGATAGCAAATTGGTATCAGTTGTGTTGAAACTTGGATGTTTCATTCAACCGTGTTGTAAGCGGGTTGCTCCTACTGTGAATCGAATTTGCGCTACCCACACACTCTTATAAAGAACCTTGGTGGCTCTTTGTAAGAGCGAGTAGCCAGCGCAATGGGGTGGACCCGCATCGCCTTGACCGCTTGCGCGATGAAGCGCTCGAACAGCATCCCGAATCCGCCCCACCCGCGGGGCCTTCGCCCGCCCTATCTTGCCTCCTTCAGTGGACTCACCAGCGCGCGTAGCATACCGCCCACGAGTTCAAAAAACGCCAAGGCGCTTGTTTTTCCAAGGTGCAGTTGTATCTTTAGGCATCGTCAATTTCAAACCCCCGATGATCAAGCCATCCTTCAAAACCGCGGATCTCAAGCGCCAAAGCCGGCAGCCGAACTTTCAAAACCTGTCGATTCGAATTTTGATGGATTGGCGAGGCTTCTGGAGGCGTCCGTTTAATTCCTAATGCACAATGGTTCTCTTGGGTAAGAATCGAGGTTGGTGAAAGTAATGGCGTTATGTGCAATTGAAAAATCTGACACTATTCCAGAAGAAAGAACACAAAGCAAAAAAGATGTAATTTTGCAAAACAACCTATTGATAAAAAAATCGTGAAATGAAAAATAAAAGAACAATAAAAAAAGGAAGTTCTGATTTTAAAACAATCATTGAAGACAATGGCTATTTTGTCGATAAAACAATGCTCATAAAAGAGTTTTTTGAAGACAGTAGTTACACCCTACTCATTCCTCGCCCAAAGCGATTTGGTAAAACTTTGAACTTGTCAATGATAGAACATTTTTTTGATATTCAAAAACCCGAAAGTGCAATGTTGTTTTCGGAATTTGCAATCTCAAAAGAAACTGATTTCTGCAAAGAACATCAAAACAAATATCCTGTTATAAATATTTCATTAAAAAGCATAAAAGAAACAAATTGGGAAAAATGTTTCGATAAATTTAGAAGTCTGATGTCGAAATTGTATCAGAATAACAATTTTTTACTAAGCTCAGATAGGCTTTCAAATATTGATAAACAAAATTTTGAAAATATTATTTCGGAAACGGCAACAGATGCAAAACTTAAAGAAAGCCTTGAACGTTTAAGCGGATATTTGAGAAAGCATTTTAATCAAAAAGCTATTATTTTAGTTGATGAATATGATGCACCAATCATTACAGCATTTAACAATACCAATAGCCCGATAAAATCGCCGGATAAGGAAAATAAAACATACTATGAACATGTAATTAATTTCATGCAAGGTTTTTTAGGGGAAGCCTATAAAGGAAATGACGACAACTTAAAAAAAGGATTGTTAACTGGTGTAATGCGTGTTGGGAGAGAAAGTATATTTTCGGAATGGAATAATTTTGACGTTTTCGGAGTAACCATACCTTATTATTCAAATAGCTTTGGATTTACGCAAACTGAGACAGAAAAAATATTACAGGATTTTGGCTTGTCAGATAGATTGGAAGAGGTAAAAAGGTGGTACAACGGTTATAAATTTGGTGATTGTGATAACATCTATAATCCATGGTCAATCGTAAATTATATCTCGAAAGAAAAAGCCGGCTTTAAACCGTACTGGGTAAATTCAGGAGATTATTCCTTAATCAAAAGCCGAATAATAGAACTTGGAGTAAAAGAAACGATACAAAATTTAATTGAGGGTAAGACTATTGATAAAGAACTGAAGGAAAATTTCATTTTTCAGGATTTTGAAAAAAATACAGAACTTTTATGGACTTTGCTAACGGATAACGGATATTTGACACAAGTAGAAGAAAGCAAATATGGTAACTATAGATTAAGAATACCAAACAATGAAGTAAAAATTGTATTTACCGACATAATCATGAGTTGGCTCAATGAAGAAGTCAAGATTACGAGAGATTTGCTAATCGCCACTTCTGAAAACCTGATAAACAATAGAATTAGAGAATTTGAAAACGGTTTTAAACAGATCATAGGCGATACAATAAGCTATTTCGATACTGCCAAAAAAACAGATAAACAAAGTAAAGAAAAACTAATTACACATGAGCAAATCTATCATGTCTATACACTTGGTTTGCTGACAATTCTTGTTGATGATTATATTATAAAATCGAACAGAGAAAGCGGACAAGGTCGGTATGATATAATGCTCATTCCGTATGAAAAGAATAAAAATGGAGTAGTTATAGAAATTAAAAGCATTGAAGGGCAAAAAGACAATGAAGAAAAAACAAAATTTAACCAGAGAGTAAACCATGAAATAAGCGAAGCATTAAACCAAATTGAAAAAAATAAATACTATGCTGAATTGATTGCAAACAAATTAAAGCCTGAAAATATAATAAAACTTGCAATAGTTTTTGCAGGAAAAGAGCCTTATATCATGAAAATAAAGGATGAATAAAAGATAAAAATGCACATATCATGCTATTGGACTGTTTTATATCCGCTTCGCACACAAAAAACAGTCTCAAAAGATTGCCGTCATTCGAATTTTGACAGATTGGTGCGGTGTCTGAAGCTGTGCATAAAATTCGTAATGCACAATGGTGCTTTTGGGTGGGAATTGAACGGTGGAAGCAATGACGTTGGCTGCAACAAAAATGACTTTGAGAATGATTTGCTAGGATTTGAATAAAACAACAAAAATCATTAAATTTGCATAAAAATAAAATATATGCAAGAATCTGAAAATAAAATAGGAATAAAAGAAAAATTCATAAATCCATTCACGGATTTTGGATTTAAAAAAATATTTGGTTCAGAGCCAAATAAAGATTTATTGATTGACTTTCTAAACGAACTTTTGAAAACAAAAGAGAAAATCAAGAATTTAACTTACAAAAAAACTGAACATTTGGGTTCAACCGACGCTGATAGAAAAGCCATTTTTGATTTGTATTGCGAAAATGAAAATGGTGAAAAATTTATTGTGGAATTACAAAAAGTCAAACAGCAGTTTTTTAAAGACCGAAGTTTGTATTATGCAACTTTTCCAATTCAGGAACAAGCGATCAAAGGAGAATGGAATTACGAACTAAAAACTGTCTATTGCATTGGCATTCTTGACTTTGTATTTGATGATCAAGACAAAAATAAATTGGTTGTTGATGAAATAGGACTAATAAGCAAAAAGACAGGAAAAGTATTCAATGACAAATTATCTTTTGTTTATGTCCAGATGCCAAATTTTACAAAAACAGAAGATGAATTGGAAACTCACGAAGAAAAGTGGTTTTATTTGTTGAAAAATTTACATAAATTCGATAGAATACCTTCAAAACTACAAGATAAAATATTTAAGAAAGTATTTAAAATTGCTGAAATTGCAAAGTATTCAGCAGAAGAAAAACAAAGATACATTGATAGTTTAAAATTCTATCTTGACTTAAAGAACTCATTGGATTATGCAAAACACGAAGGGAAAATTGAGATAATCATTGAAATGATCAAAGAAGGAATGGACAATGAATTGATCAAAAAATTAACAAAGCTTTCCTTTGAAAGTATTGATAAAATTCGCAATCAACTGAATATCAAATGACAACAACATTGCATGAGATGTTTGCGAACTTTTGCGGTCAATTTGCGCGATGAAGCGCTTGAACAGCATCGCGAATCCGTCCCACCCGCGGGGCCTTCGCCAGCCCTATCTTGCCGCCTTCCTTGGACGCACCAGCGCGCGTAGGATACAGCCCACGAGTTCAAAAAAAATCGCCAAGGCGCTTGTTTTTCCAAAGTACAGTATGTATCTTTGGGCATCGTCAATTTCAAACCCCTGATGAACAATCTACCCTTCAGAAACGCTGATGTCCAAGGCCAAAGCCGGCAGTCCAACTTCCAAAACCTGTCGATTCGAATTTTGACGGATTTCGGGGTTTCTGGAGTTGGGCATAAAATTCGTAATGCGCAATTGTGCTTTTGGGTGGGAATTGAGGATGGTGTAAGTAATGACGTTAGGCGAAAGGTTGAAAATACCCAGAATCAAAGAAAAGACCCTTCGAAATATTAACTTTGCGTCAAGAAAATAAATAAATGACAGATTTAATAGTACATAAAATAAACATAGCTCATTATAGACTAATTGAGTTAACCAAACTTGCCGACCAAGCCAAGCCTTTCTATGATTGGATAGAAAAGCATGCTAAAATTGTAACCGGTTCACACAAATCTTTTAACGAAATCATATTTAGTTGTACTAAAGAACAACTAAAAGATATTGTTCAAGATTGTTATCTAGACACCAATGATGAAAAGCCGTTTCTGTTTGACGGAATTGGGAGAGTTTACAATCATTCAAAAGTTTGCTTTTATTTTTTTGCTTGGATAATAAGAGATGCCCCTCAACAAAGATTATCTCCACTAATTTCTAGAATGCAAAAAGCCAATGATGTAAAGAAATTTAATGCAGAAACAGACTCTTTAACCGAACTAATATTTGAGTACAGAAGCATAGTTAAAAACTTTGAATGGGCAACAGTAAGAGAAATTGTTATCGACCGTCTTGAAGGTTCAAGAAGAAGCATAAGTGGACACCACATTGAAAGTAATGTAAGAACAGGATTAATTACAGCAATCCAAAACTTCTTTTCAATTTACAATAACTACGGAAAATTCAAAAAAGTAGAAATTGCAGACAAACAAATAAAGGTTGGAAGACATACTGTTGATGTTTCCGCTAAGCTCTATCCCAAAAATGGTAGCGAAGCAATAAATCTTCTGATACCCGTAAAAACCAGAGAGACAGAAGGCGGTGGTCACTCGCACATTTTCTCAAGAGATATACTATCAGCAATAACGGATATAAAGAAGGAGCTTGATAATTATCAGATTGCAGTAATTAGGGTCTGCTGAAAAGCCCGCAATCGACTAGATTTCAAGAAATTAAGTCCAATTTTCTTTGGCCAAGTGCAAGATTATTGGTATCT
>JFJP01037571.1_pt1 | contig 25681 bp, 29 predicted proteins | sample 431651 | NCBI WGS metagenome assembly JFJP01 (sample SAMN02602958, study PRJNA72255) | Microbial mat metagenome, whole genome shotgun sequencing project. | biome: fresh water; feature: sink hole; material: water; isolation source: purple microbial (photo- and chemosynthetic) mats found in...
ATACTGATCGACAATCCGGGTATGAGGGAAGTGGGTATAGCCGATTCTTCAGGGGGATTGGAAACTACTTTTAACATGATCTTCAAGCTTTCCCAAAATTGCAGGTTCAAAGATTGCACCCATACCCGGGAAGCGGGCTGTTCCGTTCGTGAGGCCGTTGAAAGGGGAGAGGTTGACAAAGAATCGTATGAGAACTTCCTGAAAATGGAAAGGGAAAAGGCCTTCTTTGAATTGAGCCTTGTGGAGAAACGCAAAAAGGATAAGGCTTTTGGGAAGATCATGAAGAACTACAAAAAGGAAACGGGTAGGAAATAGGCAGGAGTTATTTTGCCTTCACATACCACATAAACCTCTTGTAATTCAAAAATCCCCTGATAAACTCATCAAAAAGTACAGTGATGAAAACGCCTTTAAGATCCATTTTAAATACGAAAAGGAGCGTTGCCGAAACCGTAATGGTGAACAGAGTGCCAAACGACTGGGTGTAAAACATCCATTTTGTGTCTTTCATACCACGGATGGCATTGCCAATGATAACATTCACAGCAACGGGGAACACAGTTATGGAAACGATATTCAGCAAACGGGCCGACTCATTGATCATGCCTTGCTCGGAAGTGAACACCGACAGCAGTTCTTTGGGATAAATAAGGAATACCGTTGATGCGATGAGGCATAAGCCAAGGGCATATTTCAGACTGATGAAAGTAACCCGAAATGCCCCTTGTCTGTTTCCCGCTCCCATTTCCTGTCCAACCATGATCATTGTAGCTCTTGCAATTCCCAGGTAAAAAAAGAAAGTGATTGCCTGTATCCTTGTGATCAGCACATATACTCCCGCTGACAATTCACTGACTTCGTTCAGCATCCTGATGATAATAATCTGTCCGAAGGTCCAGAAGATCGCTTCCAATCCATAAGGCAATCCAACAATAACATTTCTTTTCTGTATTCTCCAGCTTGGATTAAAAATTCCAGCCAGTGTGGGTTTGAAGGGAAGCCGCTTTGTGAAGATATAGGCAATAATAAGATAAACCATTCCCATGAAGTTTGCAATGGAAGTGGCCACAGCCGCCCCTTTAATTCCCATAACAGGAAAACCAAGGTGGCCGTATATCAAAACCCAGTCGAAAAAGACGTTTCCAATAGTAGCTATTATAGCGGCAACCATTATTGCTCTGGTTTTCCCAACTCCCTGTAAAATAGCAATAAAAGAGAGCTCAATTCCCAGAAACAAGGCTGAGAAGGAAAGGTATTTCATGTATTGGGTGGCATATACATTTATTTCTTCCGATGTGCCCATCCAGGTCATCAAGGTATTGGCAAGCAAAAAAAGAATCAGGAAAAAAGGAAGAGAGACCAGTATATTGAAAAAGAAGGAGACTTCCGCATACCGCCGGGCGCCCATCAGCGATCGGGCCCCTACGCTATGGGAGATCATTACTGTTGCTCCTGCACTGAGAGCTGTCAGAAATGAGATGATGATATTATATGGATAAAGAACATTGCCTACCGCCGAAAGATATTGTGCATTGAACCGACCCAGCATAGCCATATCCACCTGAATCTGAAAATAGTGAACCAGGTTTTGGACAATAATGGGAGAGGCAATGGCAAATAATTTATAGTGGAGGTTCTCCTGATTGAATCTCTTAGACATCAAATGAAATTTGCTACAAAATTAGACTTTTAAATACTGAGATTCCATTCACTCCCCGAAAAATATAATTCTACTTAGACAGATTGGCATATTCACCCCCTTTCCCAGCCATCTACTGCGCTTTGCTAAAGCTTCGTGGCAATAAAGAAGGGAGCAGGCAAAAAAATCAGCCTGTTCCCTTTAGGGATTTAGGGTAAAAACAGGCCGGTTTTTCTAATCTGGCAAAGCAGATACGTATTGACTGAAAAATCTAGAAATTGGGTTATTGATCAAATTTCTTACTAATCAGTACTTTGTCAATTTTATTTCCGTCAATATCAACAATCTCAATACTATAATTTTTAAAGATTACTTTATCGCCAACCTGTGGTAACTTGTTTAAATTATTAATAACAAAACCAGCAACTGTCGAATAATTATTCTGGTCGAAATCAACCTGGATATCCGACAAAATCTCGCTAAGTATTTCGATAGGTGCGTCACCGCTTACTAGAGTTGATTTGTCGTCCCTTACAAATACATCAGGCTCGTAAGTTTCGCCTTCATCGGGTATTTGACCTACAATATTCTCAATAATATCGTGAAGTGTAATAATTCCTTCAAGACCACCATATTCATTTACAACGCAGCAAATATGAGTCTTATTCTGTCTGAGCAATGAGAGAACCTTTTGCGCATCCATGTTTTCTGGAACAAAAAGAGGTTGTGTAACAATTTCGCTGATAGTAAAGTTTGCTGAAATTGAATATTTCAAAAAAAAGTCTCGGACATGTAAAATTCCTACAACATTATCAAGGTTATTGCCATCGCAACAAACTATTTTATTATGTTCCGATTTCAGCAAAACATTTTTAATCTGCTCATTTGTTTGATTTATATCAAGCCACTCAATTTCCGTCCTGTGAGTAATAATATGTTTAGCTTTCTTGTCGTAAAAATAGAATACTTTTTCGTGAATTTTGTTTTGTTCCATTTCAATAACACCTTCATTTGAAGCAGTTTTAAGCATTTGACGCAATTCAGCTTCGGTTATTTGTTCGGAATGATTTTTTACTCCAAGCATTTTATTTACAAATAAGGTTGAAAGAGATAGTAGACGTACAATTGGGTAAAACGACTTGCTAAAGTAATATATTAATGGTGCTACTATAATAGCAATCTTATCGGGGTTGTTTAGTGCAATTGTTTTTGGAACCAATTCTCCGATTACAATCGAGAAAAATGTTATTGTAAGTATTGTCAATGTTAAGGAAATCTCTTTTGCAAATAGCGCAATGGATTCAAACTGTTGAAAAAAGGGAGTAATATCATCTGCAATATTCAATCCCCCATAAACACCTGTTACAATGCCGATTAAGGTAATACCAACCTGAATGGCGGAGAGAAAATTCTCGGAATTCTCGAGTAATTTTAAAGCTAGTTTTGCTCCATTACTACCAGAAGCTTTTTTTTGTTCGAGTTTTGCTTTTTTACTTGATACTAATGCAATTTCTGAAAGTGCGAAAAAAGCATTTAACAATATCAAAAAACCCAATATTATTATTTCCATTTTTATATGTGGGGGGATGATTTATCGAAATATTTTTATGATGCAAAGGTATTGAAGTATTTTGATAATAACCGGGATGAAAATGGGTTTAATAAAAGAGTAACATAAAAACATAATACAAATCCCTACATTTTGCGGGGAACTGTCTTTGCGCATGAATAAGTGGAAGGTCCACTTTGTATGGCTATCCTAGCAGCAATATGCTTGAAAAGGAGCAAAAGAGTTAATCCGGTAGCTGTCCTTTCACAAACTTTTAAGTGATGGTGAACCTGATGGCGATGGCGTTTTTATCCGGGTTAAAAGTGATGTGCGAAAAATACAATGGGGTAGGAGTGAAAATTTTCATTGCATTTTCATTGTATTCAATAATAAATGCTAATTTTGATATAACAGTGTAATTTATTGACCTAATAACCATCTTATCGTTCATAACAGATTTCACTGGTAATTCAACAATTGTGTTTACCAGAGCCGATGGCAGCATCCTGAACGATCCCTTTAAAATTAGTTCTGGTGGCAATTTTGCATTGGGAGTTGGATATAATTATAATGAAAGAATCAGTTTTGAAATGCGGTATCATACAAAACGCAATGTTCTCAATCAGTATGTAAATTGGAGTTCTGAATACGAAACATTTTCAGTGATTCTTGGATATTCATTGTTTTAGGTTTTGGTTTGACGACGGGGTAAGGAAGTGGTGGAGTGACGACGTGACGGGGTGACGACGATACTTAGAAAGGGGATGGTAGTTGGGTATGTAAATTTTTATGAGCAGGCTTATTGGGTTGCTCGACAGTTAAAGTTGTAGCTAATTTTATCAACATATTTAATAATTTAAATTTTTATTCACTGCTAAGTCATATAATTGATTGTCATTAAGAACGAAACGAAGTGAAGTGAGGAGTCTGTTCATAATTAATATTTTTTACCGGACAACAATGGTTTTTTTTATGAAAAAGATTCTAGTGCTTGTCGTTTTAAGTTGTTTGTTTTCATTCGGATTTTCTCAGCAGGATTCATTGTTGCGTACTAAAAGTGGCAAAGTGATCTTGCCTCAAAAAGGTGATTTTTCAATTGGAATTGGAACTAATCCAATATTTGATTATTTGGGAAATATGTTAAGCAGTTCAGGAAGCAGCCATTTCCGATTGGATTTATTATCCGGTACTGTAATTTTTGGCAAATACTTTCTTACATCTCAGAGTGCAGTTCGGGTTAAGTTAGGAATATCCGATGTGCTCAAGGGGAAAGAAAATCCAAATACCATTTCTAAATAAGCAGCAAATATTTTTTTCCCGAAAAAAGATTTTACTTTTGCTCGATAAATGTAAGATTCTATATATATTCAGATATGAATAATGAATGGTTGGTCTTGTTCTTCCTGGTAGGGGCAATATTTGTTGGGGCGGTGCTTGTTTTCTCACATTATGCGGCCCCAAAATCCTCTAATCCCCAAAAGGCAGAACCATACGAAAGCGGCATTCCTACGCAGGGCGTAACATGGTTGCAGTTTAATGTGGGCTATTATCTTTTTGCGATCCTTTTTCTCATCTTCGATGTGGAAACCGTATTTCTTTTTCCCTGGGCTGTGGTGATGAAAGAAGTTGGGATGGTTGCCTTTGTTGAAATTGTGATTTTCTTCTTTATCCTGGGCCTGGGATTGCTTTATGCCTGGAAAAAACAAGCACTCAAATGGGAATAAAAGGTATGAAAAAAGAAGATTTCAAGGGAAACGAAAGCCTTGAGCTTCTTAAGGAATCGGGAGCAAATGTTTTTGTTACCTCGATTGACGATGTGATTAACTGGGGAAGAAAAAACTCGCTTTGGCCACTCACTTTCGCAACCAGCTGTTGTGGGATTGAAATGATGGCTGCCGGTGCCCCGCGCCACGATTTCGCCCGCTTTGGCATGGAAGTGTATCGTGCAAGTCCACGACAGGCGGATGTAATAGTAGTAGCCGGAACTATCGTAAATAAAATGGCCCCGGTACTCAAACGCCTCTACGATCAGATGTCGGAACCCAAATATGTAATTGCCATGGGAGCCTGCGCTATTTCGGGAGGTCCGTTTTTCCTGAACTCCTACTCTGTTGTGAAGGGAGTTGAACATGTTATTCCCGTCGATGTATACGTACCGGGTTGCCCCCCTCGCCCGGAGGCATTGTTATATGGAGTGATGCAGCTTCAGAGAAAAATCGAAACAGAAACTGTCAGGGGACGTCGTAAACGTAATTCCGAAAATTTATAAACAATGGATAATATCCAGATTGAAAAATTTGTCAGGCAACAAATCCCGCAGGCCGATATCAAAGTCGGCAAGCAGTTCATGGAAGTTACTGTTCCTGTCGGTTCACTGCATGAGCTATTAGTGACCCTGAGAGATTCAAAAGAAACATTGTTCGATTTTCTTTTCTGCCTTACCGGGGTCGATTTTGGTCAGCAACTGGGAGTGGTATATCACCTGCGATCAACGGTTCACTCGCATTCCGTTGTTGTAAAAGCGATGTGTGGCGACAGGGTCAACCCGGCTTTGCCAACCGTTTCCGACATATGGATAACAGCCGAATTTCTCGAAAATGAGGTGTACGATCTTCTGGGGATTCATTTCAGCAGTCACCCGAAGCCCCGCCGCCTCTTCCTTGCTGAGGATGACGGGTTCCCTCTTCGAAAGGATTTTTCTGACAATATTAACGTCGTTAGCAAATAAGTATGGAAAACGTGCTAAACTCTACGGTTGAAGAACAGCAGGAATATATAATAAATATGGGGCCTCAGCATCCCTCTACACATGGGGTGCTGCGTCTGGTATTGTCGCTCAAGGGAGAGACGGTTCTGAGTGTTGAGCCTCACATCGGTTATATTCACAGGGGAATTGAGAAAATGTGCGAAAGCATAACCTATCCCCAGATAATCCACCTAACCGACCGCATGGATTATCTTTCAGCTCACATTAACAATGAGGCGGTTTGTCTGGCTGTTGAAAAAGCACTGGATGTTGAGGTTCCCGAGAGGGTAAAATACATTCGGACCATCATGGCTGAGCTAACCCGGATCCAGTCGCATCAGCTCTGGTGGGCCTCATTCGGCATGGACCTTGGGGCATTGACCTGCTTCTTTTATGGCTTGCGCGACAGGGAGAAAATACTTGATATTTTTGAGGAAACCACTGGTGGCAGGATGATTGTGAGTTACAACTGTCCGGGTGGTCTGATGTACGACATTCACCCGAATTTTCAGACCCGGGTAAAAGAATTCATAAGTTATTTCCGCAAGATTCTTCCTGAATACAACCAGCTTCTTACCGACAATGTCATTTTCCATGAGCGTTCCAAAGGTATGGGGGTTCTTACCCGCGAAGATGCAATTGCATTTGGAATCACTGGACCATCGGCAAGGGCATCTGGGTTTTCGTGCGATGTAAGGAAGCATGAACCTTACAGTGCTTACGATAAAGTGAAAATCAATGAAATTATGTATTCAGCCGGGGATACTTTTCACCGTTACACAGCGAGGATTGATGAAATGTGGGAATCCATGAACATCATTGAGCAGCTTATTGATAACATACCCGAGGGTCCATTCTTCGTCAAAATGAAACCTGTGGTTAAGCTTCCTGAGGGGGAGTATTACCAGCGGGTTGAAACCGCCCGTGGTGAGTTGGGAGTTTATATAATCAGCGATGGAAACAAAAACCCCTATCGTATCAAATTCCGTTCTCCCAATTTCTCGAATCTGTGGGTCATGAATCATATTTCCAAGGGTAATAAAATTGCCGATCTGGTTGCAATAAGCGGTTCACTTGACCTGGTTATTCCCGATATCGACAGGTAAAAACAGAATAAACCTATTTTAAGCTATGTCATTCAATATATACGACCTTACCTCATTTACCGAATGGATCCACAACAGCCTTAGCCAGGCAATGTCGCCGGGTTGGGTAACAGTTACAGAGATGGTTATTGTAGGAGTTGCATTCCTTACTTTCTATGCAATAGTAGGACTGTTCCTCGTTTATGCGGAAAGAAAAGTCTGTGCGTTCATGCAGAACAGGCTCGGGCCAAACAGGGTAGGACCTTTTGGCCTTTTTCAGACAATTGCCGACCTTACAAAACTCTTGTTTGTTGAGCTGGTATCGATCAGAAAGGCTGATAAAGTTCTTTTCAACCTAGCACCCTTTATTGTTATAATTGCCTCTTTTATGGCAATCGCGGCAATTCCTTTTGCCAAAGGCTTGCATGCCATCGACCTCAACATCGGAGTGCTCTACGTGTTGGCGGTTTCTTCATTGGGAGTTATCGGGATTCTGCTTGCCGGATGGTCGAGTAACAATAAGTACTCTCTTATTGGGGCGATGAGAAGCGGGGCACAGGTAGTAAGTTATGAGTTGTCGGTGGGACTGTCTCTTCTAACAATTGTTGTTCTGGCCGGTACCATGCAACTTTCAGAAATTGTAGAGGCTCAGCGGCATGGTTGGTTTATTTTTACCGGACACATTCCCGCCTTTATAGCATTCGTTATTTTTATCATTTCTTCAACCGCCGAAACAAACCGCGGTCCCTTTGATCTTGCAGAAGCCGAATCGGAATTAACCGCCGGGTTTCATACGGAATATTCAGGGATAAAATTCGCGTTTTTCTTCCTGGCAGAATATATCAACATGTTTATCGTTGCCTCCATTGCATCAACCTTGTTCCTTGGTGGATGGATGCCTTTGCATATCGGAAGCTGGGAAGGATTCAACAATGTAATGGATTTTATTCCTCCTTTCTTCTGGTACCTTGGGAAAACAGGTTTTATTATTTTTATTATGATGTGGTTTAAATGGACTTTCCCGCGCCTGAGAATCGACCAGCTGCTTAAACTTGAATGGAAATATCTTCTCCCCATTAACCTGGTGAACATATTGCTGATGGCGCTAATAGTACTATTGGAGTGGCACTTTTAGGGAGAACCTGTAAATAAATTATAAGATGAAAAGTATACTTAAATATTTCAGTGAGATCTTCTACGGAGTAAAATCACTTCTTGGAGGAATGAGAGTCACTGGATCCTATTTCTTCAGGCCTTCAACCATTGTAACCCAAAAATACCCGGAAAACCGCGACAGTCTGGTAATGTTTGACCGCTTTAAAGGGGAAGTTGTAATGCCGCATAATGAGAAAAACGAACACAAGTGTACCGGATGCGGCATTTGTGAGATTAATTGTCCTAACGGAACCATTGAGATCATAAGCAAGATGGTTGAGACTGAAGATGGCAAGAAGAAAAAGGCAATCGACAAGCATATTTACAGGCTTGGAATGTGCACATTCTGTGGTCTCTGTGTTAAAACATGCCCTTCAAATGCCCTTGCTTTCGGACAGGAATTCGAACATGCTGTTTTTGACAGATCTGAGCTTATAAAAGTATTAAATCAACCCGGTTCACAATTAGAAAAAGGAGTAGAATAATGGAAATGAATCAGATAATATTTATACTATTTGCAGCGATAATTGTGGTTTTCTCCATTCTTACCGTTACCAGCAGGAGAATCCTTCGCGCTGCCGTGTCGCTTTTGTTTGTGCTGGTTTCAACCGCCGGGCTGTATTTTATGCTCAACTTCGCATTTCTGGCAGCAGTTCAGCTTGCCCTCTACGCAGGGGGGATAGTTGTTTTAATAATCTTCTCCATCCTGCTTACAAGTCATATAAGCCAGAAAATGGAAGCAGTGGATTTGAAGAAATCTGTCTTTTCGGCGCTTGCAGTTATCCTGGGTATGATACTCACAATTACTACTATCCTTCAGTTCAGTTTTCAAGCCACCACGGCTGCTGCTGCGGAGATCAATATGGAAGTTATTGGAAAGGCCATGCTTTCCTATGAGGTTGATGGCTTTGTGCTCCCATTCGAGCTGATATCGGTGCTACTGCTGGCTGCAATGGTAGCTGCCATTATTATTGCTAAAAAGGGAAGTCCTGTATCCGACGCGCCAAACCCTGATAAACCCTGATAAACCCATAACCCATAAACCCATTCACCAAAAATGAACAACGGCATCCCTCTCCAATACTTTCTCATCCTGGCTTCAATTATGTTTTTTGTGGGAATATATGGATTTCTTACCCGCAGAAACCTTATCGGTATCCTGATGTCGGTTGAGCTGATTCTGAATTCCGTAAACATCAATTTCCTTGCCTTTAACCGATACCTCTATCCCGATCGTCTTGAAGGCTTGTTTTTTAGTTTGTTTATAATTGCTGTGGCTGCAGCCGAGGCAGCAGTGGCTATTGCCATTATTATAAATATCTACCGGCGGTTCAGCACGGTAAATGTTGAGCATGTAAATGAAATGAGATTCTGATTCTTTAATCCCAGAAATAATTATGACAACAGATTTCGGATATGCACTTTTAATTCCCCTGATACCACTCCTCATGTTCCTTTTGCTTGGACTTGCAGGAAACCAGCTGAAAGCCAGATTATCGGGGCTTCTTGGAACCATTGGCTTGGGAGTTGTGTTTGTTTTGTCGTATTACACGGCTTATAAGTATTTCTTTGCAACGGAGAAAATTGCAGGAGCATTTTCGAAGATTACCGCATTCGACATGGTATGGCTGCGCTTCTCCGATTCGCTTCACATCAACATGGGAATACTGCTGGATCCGATCTCGGTGATGATGTTGGTGGTGATTAGTACCGTTTCCTTCATGGTGCATATTTACAGCCTTGGATACATGAAAGGGGAGGTGGGCTTCGAAAGGTTTTATGCTTTTCTTTCCTTGTTTAGTTTTTCCATGCTCGGGCTGGTACTGGCAAATAATATTTTCCAGATGTATATCTTCTGGGAGTTGGTAGGCGTTTCGTCATTCCTACTGATAGGTTTTTACTACCAGCGGCCTACAGCTGTTCTGGCTTCCAAAAAGGCTTTTATAGTTACCCGTTTTGCCGATCTGGGGTTTCTGATCGGGATTTTGTTGCTTTCATTCAATACCGGGACTTTTGATTTCAGCATCCTGTGCGATCCTCAGGGTGCTGCGATAGCTACCGGAAGTGGTGCAGCATTTCTGGGTTTATCGGTAATGACATGGTCGTTGATATTTGTGTTTATGGGAGGTGCCGGTAAATCGGCCATGTTTCCTTTGCATATCTGGCTTCCCGATGCCATGGAAGGACCTACACCCGTTTCTGCGCTTATCCATGCCGCAACCATGGTAGTTGCAGGCGTTTATCTGGTAGCCAGACTTTTTCCGGTTTATATAATTTCTGCTCCCGATGCCTTGGTGGTAGTTGCTTACATTGGGGCTTTCTCTTCAATTTTTGCCGCTGTAATTGCCTGTACCCAGACGGATATAAAGCGGGTGCTCGCATATTCCACCATGTCGCAGATCGGACTGATGATGGTTGGCTTGGGCGTTTCAGGATATGGAGGTCACGAGGGACTTGGTTATATGGCTTCAATGTTTCACCTTTTCACACACGCAATGTTCAAAGCCTTGCTCTTTCTTGGGGCTGGTGCCATAATACATGCGGTACACAGCAATCACATGACCGAAATGGGGGGACTGAGGAAGTACCTTCCTATAACTCATATTACATTCCTCATTGCATGTCTCACCATTGCCGGAATCCCACCCTTTTCAGCCTTTTTCAGCAAGGATGAGATTCTGGTGGCAGCCTGGCATCACGACAAACTGATCTTTGCGGTGGAATACATCGTTGCAGGGCTCACGGCCTTTTATATGTTCCGTCTTTATTTCAATATTTTCTGGGGAAAAGAAACCCATTACCATCACACACCGCACGAGGCTCCCGCGGTTATGACTATTCCCCTGATATTCCTGGCTTTCTTATCCGTTTTTTCAGGGTTTATTCCTTTCAGCAAACTGGTAACCACTGACGGAATTCCTTTCGAAGGACATATCGATTGGTCGCTTGCCTTGCCATCTGTATTTATTGGATTGGTTGGAATTATCATTGCCATGGTAATGTACAAAAAGGAGACTTCCCTTCCCGATAAAGTGGCCGCCACCTTTAAACACGGGTACAAATGGGCTTTTAACAAGTTCTATATGGACGAGGTGTATATGTTCGTGACCAAAAAGATCATTTTTGCTTATATATCAACTCCTGTTGCATGGTTTGACAGGCATATAGTCGACGGAAGCATGAACGGCATTTCCCGGCTTACGAATGCCTTTTCATTCCGCATCAGGGAATTCCAATCGGGTCAGTTGCAGAAATACGGTTTTGTTTTTATTTCGGGCGTGTTGCTGCTGACCTTTTTGATGGTTTATTTGTGGAATTGATAAAACAAGAAGTTAAATTATTGAATTATGAATATTTTAAGTTTACTGGTTCTGATACCGCTCCTTACTATTGCAGGAATTCTTTTTCTGAAGGATACTCAGAAAACACGCCTTGTGTCGGCAATAGGCATGGGTATTCAGCTTATTGTTGCAGCTGTGCTTGTGTTCATGTATTTGTCAGAGCGAAAAGCGGGAAACACGGATGAGATGTTGTTTGTGAGAAGTTATGAGTGGTTCAAAAGCCTTAATATCTATTACACTGTAGGTGTGGATGGTATTTCGGTAGCCATGATCGCACTTACTTCAATTGTTGTTATAGCCGGGATTTTCGCTTCCTGGCAGGTTGAGAATCTCACCCGGGAATTCTTTATTTCGCTTATCCTGCTTTCATCAGGAGTATTTGGTTTTTTTATCTCCCTCGACCTCTTTACCATGTTTCTGTTCTATGAAGTGGCAGTTATTCCGATGTATCTTCTGATTGGTATCTGGGGAAGCGGTCCAAAGGAATACTCGGCCATGAAGCTTACACTAATGCTTATGGGCGGGTCAGCACTTCTGTTGGTAGGAATCCTGGGTATTTATTTTAATTCAGCTCCCGGGGGAGGGGAACTGTCGTTCAATATCCTTGAGATCTCAAAAATTCAGATCCCTATTGAAGCCCAGCGCTTTTTTTTCCCGCTAACCTTTGTGGGCTTCGGGGTTTTGGGCGCATTATTCCCTTTTCACACCTGGTCGCCCGACGGCCATGCCTCTGCACCAACTGCCGTGTCGATGCTCCATGCCGGGGTATTGATGAAATTGGGCGGATACGGCGCATTCAGGGTGGCTATGTTCCTGATGCCTGAAGCGGCAGACGAAATGGCTTGGATATTCATCATTCTTACTTCAGTAAGTGTAGTTTACGGAGCCTTCGGTGCCATTGTGCAAAAGGACCTTAAATACATCAACGCCTATTCTTCGGTGAGCCATTGCGGATTGGTGCTTTTCGCGATCCTTATGATGAACAAAACTGCCATGACCGGCGCAATACTGCAGATGATCTCCCACGGACTCATGACAGCGCTTTTCTTTGCCCTCATCGGCATGATCTATGGCCGCACGCATACCCGTCTCATTCACGAAATGGGTGGACTTATGAAAGTGATTCCTTTTCTCGGCGTAGTTTATGTAATCGCTGGTCTTGCGTCACTCGGACTTCCCGGCTTAAGCGGGTTTGTTGCTGAGATGACGATTTTCTTCGGCGCCTTTGAGCATACCGACCCTTTTCACAGAATTGCAACACTGGTAGCTGTTTCTTCGATTGTTATTACCGCAGTATACATACTTAGAGTTGTTGGTACTTTGTTGCTGGGCCCGATAAAAAATGATCATTTCAACCATCTTGAAGACGCCACATGGTTTGAAAGAATATCAACAATTACATTGGTAGTGGCAGTTGCAGCAATTGGCGTAGCCCCGTACTGGCTATCGACCATGATTGGCGACAGCATGCTCCCTATTGTGAACAAGTTGCTAACTGCAAATCCATTTTAATTTCGATAAATCTATCCGGATAACGATATGAGTTTACAAATTTTTTCTTTGATGCGACATGAACTGTTACTTATTGCAGTTCTTCTGCTGATTCTGGTGGCGGAAATATTCTGGGATCCTGCCCGGAAAAAGAATATCAGGATCTTTGCGGTGATTCTCTTTGGGATTATTACTCTTTTAGGGTTCCTGCCCGTGCCCGAAGGGAGTCTTTTCGGAGAGATGTATATAGTGACGCCGGTTCGGCTTATGATGAAAAACATCCTGAATATCGGGGTTCTGATAGTTCTTCTTCAATCTATTACCTGGCTGGGAAAAGAAAAGAACTCGGATAAAATTAGCGAGTATTTTATTCTTCTGCTGTCAACACTGACCGGAATGAGCTATATGATCTCCTCCGGGCACTTCCTGATGCTATACCTGGGTCTGGAACTGGCAACGATTCCTTTGGCCGCGCTTGCCGCATTCGACCGTTACAGCAATAATTCGGCAGAGGCAGGTATTAAACTTATTCTTTCGTCAGCATTGTCATCAGGAATATTGTTGTACGGACTTTCAATGATCTACGGAACGGTAGGGAACCTCTACTTTACCGAAGTTGCCGGCTTGTTTACGGGAAGCAATCTTGCCCTGCTCGGCTTTATTTTTTTCTTCACGGGAATGGCATTCAAGATCTCCATCGTGCCCTTCCACCTATGGACTGCCGATGTTTACGAGGGGGCACCGGTCAATGTAACATCATACCTTTCGGTGATTTCCAAGGGAGCGGCTCTGTTTATTTTTATAATTGTATTGTTCAGTGTTTTCCCTGCCATTTCGGTGGTGTGGCAGAAAATGATTTATGTTTTGTCGATACTTACTATGACAATTGGCAACCTTTTTGCCATCAGGCAGCAGAACCTGAAACGTTTCCTTGCTTTCTCGTCCATTTCCCAGGCTGGATATATCCTTTTGGGTGTCATCGGTGGAAATGAGCTTGGCATGGCTTCGGTTGTTTATTACTTACTGGTCTACATTTTCTCAAACCTTGGCGCTTTTGGAGTGGCAATTGCTATTTCAAATGCAAGTGGCAAGGAAAATATCGACGACTACAATGGACTCTATAAAACCAATCCGGGTCTTAGCCTTATCATGATGCTGGCTCTTTTTTCACTGGCAGGGATTCCCCCGGTGGCCGGCTTTTTTGGAAAATTCTTCCTGTTCACTGCTGCAGCGGAGCAGGGGTTTTTCATTCTGGTGTTGATTGCCATTCTGAATACGATTATTTCACTGTATTATTACCTGCTGGTTATTAAGGCAATGTTTATCAACAAAAGCGAAAATCCCATTCCCCCGTTAAAAAGTGACTTCCCAACCCGACTGGCGCTGACTTTATGTGTCGGGGGCATTGTTATTGTTGGATTTGCAAGTATTATTTTCGAGTATATCCGCAACATGAGTTTCGGAGTTTAAACCTAAAAGAAAGAAGGCATGTCGCTCAATAATGCAAAACATAGTATAGCTGAAATCGATGGGGTACGATGTACCCTCATTGAAACAGGAATCACTGCTGAACGAATGGCATTTCTTAAAGAGCTTCTCGAAGCAAATTCGCTGCAGGTAAAGGTGAAGGAAGAGACTTCAGAGCCGCCTGCAGAAGGATTAAAATACAGCCTTGGTGTTACCGATCTGGTATTTAACCCTGTATTTGCCATTTACGAAAGGAGCCTTAAAACGAGGGATGGGCTGATCGTTTCGCCTGATATATGGAATCAGAAAGCCGACAAGTACATCAGGGAGTATTGGGCCAGGTAATAAGTGACCGGCCATCGAGTCTTTTCATGGTATTGCATACCTGTCTGGGATTGTCTTCAAACGTTAAGTATGCGATCTTTTGAAGGGGCTTGACTCATTTTTTATGACATTATAAAAACAGTACTCTGCGCGCAGGGTTTTCATGATTTGTTTTTCTTGACCTTGGAAATCTCTACGGGATGGCCATTCTTGCCACTCGTAGCCTCAAGTCGCGGGATAAAGCATGGGTAGAGCGAATGGTTCAAATCACATATACCCGTATTTATGCCCCTATGCCCAATCACAATAACATACGTGTTGCGCAGTACTATCAATAATCCCAATCATAAGAAACCCAACGACACATGAAATCCAACAATTAATGCAACTGCTTAGATTCCCGGGTATGAAAGCTGCTTACGAAGGCATTGTATCAACAAAAAACCTGCAATTCATCGGCAATGATGAGTTGCTTAACCTTTTGATGCAGGTCAAACAGGTATGAGTAAAAGCTATATTGCTTCTGCACTTGGTCATCAGGCCGGTCAACTTGGTTATAGGGTTAATTAATTTATTGCGCAAAAATTATTCGCGATGCTCCGTATGTCGAAAGCTTTCGTATCCAATGTTGAAGTTTGGTGCGGTTATTCCTGATTGTTTTCCATATTTTGCTACCGTCATATCGCTCTCTAGCTGTTGTGGAATATTCTTAAACATCAGCCGGGTCATTTTTTCTCAATCTATCATGACTTTTCTCCGGCAAAAATAACAGCCAGGATCATGCCTTTATAGATGGGGTTGCCGGGGCGGATATTTTCTTCCCCTATAAAAATTTTGAGTATTTGCAGTATTACAAATATTCATTTATATATCTTTGCGCGTTTTTGTCCTATATCCCGGGACATGATAATACAATATGATGAAAACAGGATCACATAAAAGTTCGGCCATAAACAAGGTGTCTCTCGCCGGACTTGTAATTACCCTGGGAATCATTTATGGAGATATCGGTACGAGTCCGTTGTATGTTATCAAAGCAATTACCAGCGGAGCCAATGATAACAGTCCTTTGTTAATGTACGGCGCATTATCCTGCATTATCTGGACGCTCACACTTCAAACTACCGTTAAGTACATAATAATTACCCTACGCGCCAATAATAAGGGAGAAGGAGGGATTTTCTCGTTGTTTGCCCTTACAAAAAAGAAGAGTACCTGGGTTGCGATTTTAACTATGGTGGGAGCTGCTACCCTGCTTGCCGACGGAATCATTACACCCTCCATAACTGTTACTTCTGCAATCGAGGGATTACATTTGTTCAATCCCTCAATTCCGGTTATTCCAATTGTTATTCTCATTCTTACTGTATTATTCTTTATTCAGCAATTTGGCACCAATTTTATTGGAAGGTATTTTGGTCCGGTTATGGCGCTCTGGTTCTCCATGCTCGCATTCCTGGGGATTGTTCAGATTTCCCATTATCCTGAAATAGTAAGAGCCATAAATCCTGTTTATGCAATAGATTTCCTCGCTACTTATCCAAAAGGATTTATTCTGCTTGGAGCTGTCTTTCTGTGCACCACCGGAGCGGAAGCTCTCTATTCCGACCTGGGTCATTGCGGAATCAAAAACGTGCGTATTTCATGGATTTTTGTTAAAACCGCACTCTTGTTAAATTATTTCGGTCAGGTTGCATGGGTATTGCAAAATAATCAGGAGAGTATCAGCACAAATCCTTTTTATGCTGTAATGCCCTCATGGTTTTTACTGCCTGGCATAATCATCTCCACTTTTGCTGCGATTATTGCAAGTCAGGCGCTTATAAGTGGTTCATATACACTAATTAGTGAGGGCGTTTCACTGAATTTCTGGCCTAAAATCAGAGTTTTGCATCCGACAAATATCAAAGGTCAGGTTTATATTCCTTTTGTCAACTGGTTTTTATGGGTTGCCTGCTGTTTTAGTGTTCTGTTTTTCCGGGAATCTGCCAATATGGAGGCTGCATATGGATTGTCAATTACCCTTACCATGATCATGACAACGCTTCTTCTTACCCGCTACATGTTGCAAAAGCACATTAACAAAATACTTGTTTTCGTTATTTTTACATTGTTTTTGACTATTGAGGGATCTTTTCTGTTTGCAAATCTTCATAAGTTCACCAATGGAGGGTATTTTACCATTTTATTCGGATCAGTATTTTTTCTTGTAATGTATGGTTGGTATTTTGGCCGTAAAATCAAGAATAAATATATCAGTTTTGTTAAGCTAAACGACTACTTTCCATTATTTACAGATTTGAAAAATGATGCTTCCGTTGCTAAAATCTGCAGTAACCTGGTATATATTATGAAGGCAAACCGCCTTGATGAAGTTGAATCAAAAATCATGTACTCAATATTTAACAAGCAACCCAAGCGTGCCGATAAATACTGGCTTTTGCATGTAAATACGGTTGATTCACCCGATACTTTTACCTATAAAGTCCATCACCTCATCCCCGGAACCTTGATAAAGGTTGATTTTAACCTGGGATTTAAAATAGAAAGGAGACTTAACCTGTATTTCAGGGAGGTGTTGGAAGACCTTGAGGAATCTGGTGAAACAAAGTTGGTAAGCGGTTTTGATTCATTGAAAAAGCGGGGCTATCAAGGAGACTTCCTTTTTGTAAATATTGAAAGGATCATGACTCGCGATTATAAGCTCACCCCATGGGAAACTTTTGTGATGAATTTGCATTATTTCACCCGTTTACTGAGTATCAATGATGTAAAATCCCTTGGACTTGATTCATCCAGCATAATTGAGGAGAAAGTTCCTATTGCCATTGAACGAAGCATCGACAGACGCATTCAGCGGTTTGAATCAAACGAATAGCCGCCCCCGATACACTCATACTCTGAATTAAATCAATCAATAGTATATCAAAGTCTTTTGCTTGCGATTGCTTGAAATCTTTAACAAAAAACCTCTGGTAAGTAGTTAGGCTTTCCATTTACCGCAGACCCATAATGTACTCTTCGGTAACAAGTTCTGAAAGACCCTTTCATAAAATGCTTTTTGCCTTTGCAACAACTCCTTCACGGGTATTTCGGGCAATTTCATTACAGTCCTGACCAACTTCTTGGGGAGCATGAAGCTAAGTTGCCAAATCGAAACGGTCGTCTCGAAGCAAAAAATTGTTATCCTTTTTCGCCCTGACTTGTCGGTACTTCAATTACAGCCTTGGGGTTATTGGTCTGTTTTTTAACCCTCTGTTTGCTGTCAACGAGAGTAGCATGAAAGCAAAGGTGGGTCAGATCGTTTCCCTGGATATGTGGAGTCGGAAAACTGATCGGCTCATCAGGGAATAGGGGCCAAGTGCCTTAGGGTTTGGCCATCGGACATTCAGGAACCGGACAGTTATGTATTTTATGCTCCCGGTTGTCGGCAGGTTCCCATCCCATTAATAGGTACAGAAAAAAGAAACCTATTATGTACGCTACAATTACATGCCATCCGCTTTTTATCCACTTTACAACATTTCGGGCTTCAGGGAATTTGTTTGTGATAGCAACACCGGCGGAGGATCCAAACCAGATCATCGATCCCCCGAAACCTACTGAATAGGCAAGCATTCCCCAGTCGTAATGTCCCTGATCGAGACATAATTTTGTTAGGGGGATATTATCAAAAACAGCCGAGAGGAAACCCAGTCCAAATGCAGTTATCCAGGATGCATCCGGAAGATCCTCAACAGGCATGAGCGAGGCACTGAAAACCAGGCAGAGCAGGAAGATTGTTCCTTTAATTGCGCCTGGCACCTCTTTCCATGGGATCGGACTGAACATAGCGCCAATAAGTATAGCTATCCATACTCCGAGAGCCGGCATATCGTAAACAAAATTGGAAACAATTGCAAAAATAAGCATGAATCCGACAAGCATAAGTTTTATCCATGAAATTTTGCTTTTGGGATTTGCATCTTTCTGAATTCTCTGGAATTTGTCCTGCTGGTGAGATGCAAACCATGCAAAGAAAAGAAGGGCGGCTCCGGCAGCAACAAAAGCATGAAAAACATTCAGAGGGCTAACACCATCAATCCACATCATGGTTGTTGTTGTATCTCCGACCACGCTTCCGCTTCCGCCTGCATTGCTTGCGGCTACAATAGCAGCAATATAGCCGATATGCACTTTACCTTTAAACACAACCAGGGCAATAGTCCCACCAATAAGTGCAGCAGCAATATTATCAAGGAATGCTGAAATAATAAAAACGAAAATCAGGAGAACAAAGGGTCCTTTCCAGTCATTGGGAAGATATTTTGGAAGCGCTTCAGGTACGCCTGATTCTTCAAAAACTTTGGCCAGAATTGCAAATCCCAGCAATAGGCCTAAAAGGTTTAACACTATTCCCCATTCACCCTGGCGAAGCCCTTTATCCATTAATTGCTCTATAAAGGGAGTCTCTCCAAACAAATGCTCCATAAAATGAAATCCCGGGTCAAAAATGAACTTGAAAAGGAGCAAAACAGTTAATCCGGTAATAGCAACCCAAAAGGTCTGGTTATGGAAGAGAGCCACTCCAAACAGAATCAAAGCAAAAATAATAAACTCGATTCTTACCGAACCAATTGAAGGGATAGTACCCGTTGAAGCGGAAACCGCAACAGGCAATAGAAAGAACATTAGCAGGAGAAGAACTTTCTTGGAAGTTCTTGTCATGGATCTAAGAAATGCGTATGACATAAATTGGAGTATGAATTGGTTAAAAATAAAACAGTCTATTCCCTAGGCTTAAACTCTCATTACTGAAAATGAAGAAGAACTGCGCGAAAAAACCATACTTAAAATCAGCGTGCGAATATAATGCGTAATCGATAGATTTCTTATATTTTTAGTTGGGTTTTTATGTAGGAAAGCCTTATTCAGAATCTTTATATTTATGCGACTACCCTTTTTGTCTCAAGGTACGCAAATATGAAAAAGCTCTTTTTGAACTTCAACCAGGAAAGTGTATTAAGTGGGAGTAAGAATGGAGAGTGGGGAAGTTTTGCAGGTCTTCACTCCTTCTCCCCAAACAATGCAAATGCATAAGCTCCCAGTGCAATTGCCTCGCTCGCTCCAATGCGGCTGGTAGCAATTGCCAATCTTGGAACCGGATCGTAGGTAAGGGTTTTGTTTGTTCCGGGAACCGGAATCTCTTTTGAATAGCTCTTGCAAAAGGCAGCCTCCTCATCGGCATTGTCGAGATTGAAAATCTTCTGCACAAGCCGGGGAAGCTCATTGATATAGGAAGGATAAAAGTTATTGTTTAACTCTTGTATCACTGATGGCATGTAAAGATCCTTTGCCCCGGTAATTCCTCCCCCGATAACAATTATTCCGTCGATAAGGGTAAAGAGATTGGCAATTGTGTCGCCAAGAGCCCTTCCGGTTTCGTGATAGGCTTTTAGTGCGGCATCTCTGTTTCCTTCCCTGTTGCCCGTCGCGATTTCGTAAATATCTTTTGGCATCAGCTCGTTAGGGTATTCAAGACCGGCATTTTTAGCATAAACTCTCTGCACCGAACGCGTGCTTACAACATCCTCAGCATTAACCTGAGGAGAAAAGCGGTTGCTGAAAAGCCAGACCTCAGCAGCAGCAGAATTATCGCCAATGAACAGCTGGTTTTTTCTTACAATTCCGGCTCCAATCCCTGTACCCAGAGTAAGACCTACGAGGTTATGGTATCTTTTTTTGATGCCTGCCGATTCCAGCTTACTGTTTATTTCGGGAAGTATGCCCCCAAGCGCCTCACCGTAAGCATACAAGTCGCCATCGTTGTTGATATACACCGGAAGATGAAATTCCTCTTCAAGTATTGCCTTAAGAGGCACCCCGCCACGAAAAGCCGGGAGGTTATATAAATCTCCGATTATTCCATTCGGATAGTCGGCCGGACCGGGGAATGCAAAACTGATAGCTACAGGTTTTCCGACAATAGCCGCAATAACCTCCCTGAATCCGGTTTTCATCGTTTCAATGCAGAGGTTGAGATCATCACCATTGGCGCGCCTGGTTATGTCTTTAATCATTGCTTTCCCTCTTTGAAGGGCATTGAAAACAAAATTAGTCCCCCCCGCATCCAGGGTAAGCACGATACGTTCGTCTGAATAGATGTTCATTATTTCTGCTTTGCCAGGTTAAGAGCAATTATGAAAACATAAAGCATGCACGCCATAGGTACAAAGAATCCGGCCATTAATCCAAACTGATCGGCGGTAATACCGAAGAGAATCGGAACAATAGCACCGCCTATGATTGCCGTTACCATGAGACCGGAAATCTCATTGCTCCTTTCGGGCAGGGCATCAATTGTAATTGAAAAAATGAGTGGGAAGATGTTGGCAAATCCCAATCCGATTACAAAAATAAACACAAAAGCAATTAAGGGACTTGGGGAAACGAACAAACCTGCTATGCCAGCCATTGAAAGCACGCTGGTTATAATGAGGAACTTCTTGGGAGAAATCCAATTCAGAACCACTCCACCCATAAAGCGACCCGTCATGAGTGAGATGAAAAAGAAGAGGGTGCCAAACAAGCCCTTCTCTTTTATGTTGAAGTCGAATTTGGATTCCAGATAGTTGGGAAGTTTTGCGCTCATGCTGACTTCAGAGCCCACATATACAAATATCCCGAGTACCATTAACAATACAAGCGGATTCTTGAGGAGTCCGAGGCAGGATTTTAAGCTTGCAGGGGTTTCTTTTAGGGTTTTGTCTTCTTTTATTGGAGTAAGGAAAAGGTATATGATCACGATTAAGATTACAATTCCATAGATGGGAAACAAGACTTTCCAGTCGAGCCCGAAAAATCTCGCAACGAGTATCGGGATCAGAGAGCCGGAAAGCGATCCGATTGCTTTTACAAATTGCGCGAAAGAAAGATTTCTGGAATATTTTCCTTTGGGAGATACATCCCTCATAATGGGATTGCCGGCAACCTGCAGCAATGTTGCCCCGGTGCCCATAAAAAGCAGTCCGCCAAGGATCATTTCAAAAGACTCGTATCGGCCAATAATCGGCAATGCCATTCCAATGAGGGCAGCGATCAGACCCAGGGTAAGCACATGTTTTCTGCCTTTTCGTTCCTGGTAGATTCCCATGGGAATAGAAAGAAGTCCAAACATTATAAAAGCCATAAAGGTTACCAATCCCGCTTGAAAATTGCTCAGGTCAAAATCGTTCTGCAACTGGCTGGTTAGCGGTCCCGATACGTCGCCGAAACCCATGATAAGAAATGTCAGAAAAATTGGAATGGAAGCGAAATTGGTATTCTTCATTGCTGTAGGTATTTAAATGCTTGTTATTAATGAATATCGGAATAGTTGCAAAGAAAGGAAACATCCATTAAAAACGGATTAATCAAAAATTAATATCGGAACCAAATATAGTTAAATTGTGGAAAAATTACCTCACAGCCTGAAACGCTTGCTTGAGTATGAAGGGCCGCAGGTACCAATTTAGAAATAGCATTGAAGGAAATCAAGATATTTCTTATATTTTTGATGCAGATATCGGTATTGCTTTGGCTGATAATAAATGAAACTTCCATCCACAATTTTTATTTAAGTTGGAGGAGGCACAAAAGGACATGAACTTAGCGGAGCGATCTCATGAACGAAGTGAACAAAATTAACGATAACTCAGGAAGTTGGGCGCATGTAAGTTCCATGCGGCCAATTAATTAAATAAACTGGTTTCGAATGAAAAACAACAAGCTTTCTTTTATCATGTATTTAATTCTCCTGGCGATGTTAACTCTGGGCTCTGCCTGCGCATCACAGCAGAAGCACAAAAAACATAAGGCTGTTCCGTGCCCTTGCGAAACCCGGCATAAAGTAAAACATTAATATCCCAACCCTTTTTGCTTTAATCGGCAGCGCATGGAATCCGGCAAACCGCCTGATTGCAGCGAAATCTATGCCGTTATCCGTTCCAATTCCGCCCCCACAATTTCTTTTTTCATTTCAAGGCTTGGTCGGTAGTTTATTCCAAATTCAAAGTTGTTGGAAATAGTATTTTTAGCGCCTTTCGTTTTTTCTTTTTTGGTGGTTACAAGGGGGAAAAAGGTTCCTATTGCACCGGTTTGTACAATATTGCCTTCTTTGAGTTCCTGTAGGAGGAATTCTTGCAGAGAATACATGAAATGGACAATGTTTGCTTTCGAAAATCTTTTGTATTGACTGAATTTCTCAAGAAACACATCTGGCGTAATGATTTCATTTATTACAACTGAGGGGCGCAATAACACTTTCTTTTTGTCTCTTGACCCGGGATTGATTGAGGGTATTAGTTTATATGAAACGGCCATAGTTAATAGGTTTTACGTTATTTAAGCAGCTTTTCAGGATTTTGAGAATTTTTTATTTTGGATCCGTTTTTCTGCGGACTGGATTTTCACCTGTGGAAAATTATTTTCCACTCATGGAAAAAAAATATCCATGAGTGGAAACTTTTCCGGGTTAAGCAGGAAATTTTTCCTGAATAAATAGGGCAAAATACCTGCTGTTTTAGGTTTAAGGACTTATACTTTCTCGTATTTTATGGCACTCAAAGTCTCTTTAATGCGTGTGCCAGGGGTAAATATGATGCTTGCTCCTTTAATGGCCGAAGCCTTAACTTCTTCGGGAGTAGCTTTCCCCTCGGAACTAATGGATGTTCTCAGGCTTCCGAGATCGCCCAAACGGACAATGGTTCCCTCGGCGAGACTGTCGACAGCAACATCCACCATAGCATACAGTACCGCACGGATGTCGGCGCCGCTCACGGTACAGGTTTTCTCAATAGCTTTGGTTAAACCTGCCAGGGTTAATTCGCCATCCATTACCGGAGTTGCATAAAACTTCTTTTCGCCTCCTCCGGCTACGCCAGGTTGGCCTTTTTCGATAACTTTAAATTTAATTGCCATTTTGTAAAAGGTTTAAAATTAATAATTAAAAAAAACAACCGTTTCTTTATATGTTTTTGGGCGCTGCTTTAAAGTTAAGGCAATGGTGGTTATTGGAAAACTGTTGGTTACTAAAGGTTTTCAGGCTTATTTTAATTAAAGGTAAAATGTTAGAATGAAAAATCCAAATTAAAATATGGAATGATTTTTAACTTGAGGGAGAAGTGCTAATATCCCAGGATCTCCAAAAGCCCTTTTAGTGTTTTTTCCGAGGGAATAACAATCTCCCATTCATATTTGGCAATTATACCTGATCTGGCGAATTTGTGATTGTCATAGTCATAGCCTCTTCAATTGTGTCTCCAATTAATTTGGGCTGGTTTGGATATGCATAGAACATTTTAAAGTAACGCAGAACTAACCTATCCACGCAAGAGGCTCTGGTAAGCCATGGTCATGAAAAGGAATCTCCAAGCTCCCTTCACAGAATTTCTATATCAAATACACTTAAAAAATTGTTGTGATTAACCTATAAAAACAATTTCATTTCTCAATGAATTGATTTCTAAATCAAATATCATTGTTGTCCGGTAAAAAATATTAATGATTAACAGATTCTTCACTTCACTTCGTTTCGTTCTGAATGACAGTCAATTATGTGTCATGACAGGAGTTGGTTGGGGTTGGTTGGCAGCGAAGCTGCCAACCAACCCCAACCAACTCCTGAAACTCGAAATAGCTTGTCATTCCGATCTGCCTTAGGCGGAGAGGAATCTCAAATCTTTTACCGGACAACAATGATCAAATATATTACTTTAGATACTTATTTTTAAATGACCCCAATTCATGACCTTCCAGAATATCCTCGCCAAATACCGTAAAATTTCATTTTCAGAACGTGACAAAGGCGATCGCTTTGAACGATTAATGCAGGCCTATCTCCAAACTGACCCCAAATATTCTTTTCTTTTTACGAGAGTCTGGATGTGGAAGGATTTCCCGGGAAAAAGTGATCTGGGATTTTCTGATACAGGTATTGATCTTGTTGCATTGACTCATGAATGGGATTATTGGGCAGTGCAGTGTAAATGCTATCAGGAAAGCTCAATTATAGATAAACCGTTTCTTTCCACTTCAAGCCGGGAGTTTAAGGATGAGAATTTAAATACGGCCAGCTTAGCGCATAGATTTATAAATGATAATTAGACCTTCAGATTATTTATTGAAATACTTAGCAAATATTAAAATAATTATTAATTTTATTTGAGGACCATAAATTAGACCTAAATACCAATATTGGAAATATAGGTGCTACTTTATGAGATCTATAAATAGGTTACCAACCATACTAAGTATGACTTTCCTGATAATAAAGTTCCCAAATTGAGAATTATTTTTTATCTTTGCATAATTCAAAATAAAAAATGGAGCGAATTTATTCAAAAAGTACATTAAGAGAATATTGGGAGAAACATCCTAATTCTGAGCAATATTTAAAGACGTGGTATGATACAGCAATGAATTCTGATTGGAAAAACCCAAGTGATATTAAGTTGACATATGCAAGTGCAAGTATTCTAAAGAATAGCAGGATTGTTTTTAATATTAAAGGAAATTCCTACAGACTTGTAGCAAAGTTTAATTTTGAAAAACAATGGATCTTTATCAGATTCATTGGTACACATGCAGAATACGATAAAATTGATGCCAACATAATTTAAAACATTAAAAACATGAACATAAAACCTATTAAATCTAAATCTGATTATCTGGAAGCATTAAACAGACTTGATATCATTTTTGACGCGAAAATTGGTTCACCTGAAAGTGACGAAGCAGACGTGCTTGGTTTAATGATCGATGAATATGAAAAAAAGCATTATCCTATTGACGCACCAGACCCAATTGAAGCTATTAAAATCAGAATGGAAGAAATGCAATTAAAGCAAATAGATTTAATTAATGAGA
>JFJP01037572.1_pt1 | contig 25677 bp, 22 predicted proteins | sample 431651 | NCBI WGS metagenome assembly JFJP01 (sample SAMN02602958, study PRJNA72255) | Microbial mat metagenome, whole genome shotgun sequencing project. | biome: fresh water; feature: sink hole; material: water; isolation source: purple microbial (photo- and chemosynthetic) mats found in...
GCTTTTTTTTTAAATATTTCTAATTTGTCTGTTTTATTAGTTCAGAAACAGGTTTAATAAGTTCAAAATTATCAAAAAAAACAAGCAAAGACATTTTTTTGAGTTTGCACTTTTCAATCTAAAAGAAAATTGCATTCTAAATAAATTATTAAGAGAAACAATTTAGTATTATTAAAAAAAAATCTACTCCATTTTATATACAATATTTCTAACCAATTGTGCCCATTCAGCCTGTGTTTTCGATTTGTCGAAAGTTTGCCAGGGTATGGGGCTGCCTACTTTTATTGTAAAATGTTTACCCCTTTGTTTAAACAATTCGTCAGGAAGGTACATCATTTCTACATTGAATTTTATCTTGAAAAATTTGCGAATGTTAGCCAGACGATAGAAAAAACTCGAATTCCTACCTTCGAAATACAGTGGAATCACATCTCGTTTATACTGTACTGATTTTGTAATAAAATTCTTTTTCCACTCCAAATCTAAAATTTTCCCATTTATTTTTCTTGAACACATTCCGGCGGGAAAAGTAATGAGATGATTCTCCGATTCGTAAAACTGCTGCATCAGTTGCACATGTTCTTTGCTTTGTTGTCCCACTTTATTTACAGGAATAAACACTTCCTTTATCGGTTTCAAATTAACAAGAATGTCGTTCGAAAAGAAACGCACTTTATTTTCATATTCATTGCCGATTAAATAACCGATTGCAAGGCCGTCTAATCCACCAAGAGGATGATTTGAAACAAAAATATATTTTCCACCCTGAGGTAAATTTTCTTTGCCTTTTAATTCGGCAGTAATTTCGAGATGCTTCAGTGTCGCTTTAATAAATTCCAAATTTTTTAATTCACCATATTTAGCCAATATTTCATTTACATCATCTTCATGTACAACCTTTTTTAAATAGTTAATAATAAATTGTGGAATTTTTTTATTGGGAGCTTTTGATTTTACAACCTCAGCAACATCGATTTTCATCAGTTTGGGATTATCCATTTTTATCCGATTTATTTTATTTAGAATGCAAATTTATCAAAATTTGTGAGATATACAGTGTCGAAACTTCCAACACTCAGCAAAAATTGATATTTTTTTAAAAAGTTTGACAAACTACTGAATATTATTCCCCACTTTGCCACTATATTTGCATAATAATTATTTACCAAGTTATAATAATCAATTATACTGTATTTTAAAAAACTAAAATCAATAATTATTCTGTTAATAAGTTGTTGATAAGTGGTTAATAAGCACCGTTAATCGGTTTAAAAATCAGTTGATAAGTTTTAATGGGGGAAAGTGGTGGAATTAAAAATATTATTATACTTTTACCGTTGAAAAATAATATCCGAATAATATGTCAACATTTATAGGAAAATACGAAGCAAAAGCAGATGTAAAGGGCAGAATTTTCATTCCTGCCGTTTACCGCAAACTTTTACCCGAAGGTGAACGTGAATCTGTAGTAATGCATAAGGATGCCAAGAATGATTGTATTATCCTTTATCCGGAGCATGTATGGAATGCAAAAGTAACTGAATTCAAATCGAAACTTGATGAATGGAATTCTGATGATCAATTGCTGTTGATGCAGTTTGTATCTGATGCCGAATGGTTAGACATTGATTCGCAGGGACGCATTTTATTATCAAAAAAGCATTTGTTATCTATATCCATTGAAAATTCAGAGGTTTTGTTTGTAGGAATGATTGACCGGTTTGCTGTTTGGAGTAAAACACGTTACGACGAAGTAAAATTGGCAGCTCCTGATTTTTCAAAATTGTTAAATGAAAGAATGATGAAAGCACCCCTAACCCCTAAAGGGGAATAAGAGAAAGAATTAACGCCAATCCGCCAACTGACGTAGGATAAGCAATATGAAAGCATGATGAAAGAGCGTAAGAATAATAAACAAGTCAAAACCAACTCAATCAACAAATTGGGTTCTGGAGAAAACTCCCCTTTAGGGGTTGGAGATGAGTTTGGGGTTTATCATACACCTGCATTGCTCAGCGAAACTATTGTTGGGCTGCACATTAAACCCGATGGTGTTTATGTTGATGTGACATTTGGTGGAGGCGGTCATTCCAAAGAAATGCTGAAACATTTGAATAAGAATGGCAAACTTTTGGGTTTTGATCAGGATTTAGATGCTATAAAAAATATTATTGATGATGAGCGTTTCATTTTTGTAAGAAGCAATTTCAGATACTTAAAAAATTTTTTGCAATATCACAACATTGAAAAAGTAGATGGAATTCTGGCTGATTTAGGGGTTTCGTCCCATCATTTTGATGAAGCCGAACGGGGTTTTTCATTTCGGTATGATGGTGAATTAGATATGCGAATGAACACAACATCGACCTTAACAGCAGCTCAGGTTTTGAACACATATTCTGAAGAAAAGTTGGCTGATGTGTTTTTTCTTTATGGTGAACTTCACAATTCGAGACGTATAGCTCGGGCGGTAGTGCAGGCTAGAAACAATGAAGCCTTAAAAAGTATTTTTTCATTTTTGGAGATTTTGAAACCGTTTTTTTCACGGGAAAAAGAAAAAAAAGACATGGCACGCGTTTTTCAGGCTTTGCGTATTGAAGTAAATCATGAGATGGATGTTCTGAAAGCATTATTGGAACAAAGTCTGCAGGTTTTAAATCCGGGAGGTCGATTGGTGATACTCACCTATCATTCGCTCGAAGATCGGTTGGTTAAAAATTTTTTTAGGAGTGGAAATTTTGAAGGAAAAATAGAAAAAGACTTTTTCGGGAATATAATTTCACCATTAAAAGTGATTAACAATAAAGTGATTGTGGCGGGCTCCGAAGAAGTGTATAAAAACCCGAGAGCCAGAAGCGCTAAATTAAGAATTGCAGAAAAGATTTGAAGTTTGTGAAGTTTGTAAAGTTTATAAAGTTTGAAAGGTTTTTTAAGAAAAAAAGCATTTCGTTTTTTCAATTGTAAATCGTAAATTTCTAAATCGTAAATATAATCATGAAATGGCTAAGCAACATTATAGAAACAATCAGAGGAAACGAAGATATCTCGGAAATTAAATCGAGCAGTTTCCGTGATTTTTTAAACGGGGCTTTTTTTACCAAAAATTATTTTCGAAAACAAATATGGTTAATAATAATGATTTTTGTTTTGGTTGTTTTCTATGTTGATAACCGATATTATTGCGAAAAACAACTTTACACGATTATCAAAATGGAGCGAAAACTAAAAGATTTGAAATATGAATCGCTTACCATCTCGGCTCATTTAATGAAAATCACACGCCAGTCGAATATAATTAAAATGGTCAATGATCGTGGTTTGAACTTGAAAACAACTAAAACGCCACCAATTGTGATTGACACAATAATGAAAAACGAGAAACCTCAAAATTGAAAGATATTAATATTGAATAAGTAATCAGATGACGGACAAACGATCAAATATTGTTTTTAAGTTTGGAATCGTATATTTTTTTATATGTTTTGCATTCATCCTCGTGATTTACCGTATAGTGGTAATTCAGGTGATAGAACGTGCAAACTGGCTTGAACTATCTGAAAAACAAAAGAAAACCGATGTAATTGTAAAACCCAACAGAGGGAATATTTTTGCTTCAGACGGTCGTCTAATGGCAAGTTCGATTCCAACTTATTATGTTTATATGGACATGCGGGTACCGGCGCTCAACGAAGATACCGGAAAACTTTTTTATCAAAATGTCGACACACTTTCGCTTGAATTGGCTAAGTTTTTTAAAGATAAAACTCCTCGCGAATACAGAGATATGCTTAAAAAAGGATTTCGCGAACAAAAAGCTGAGTTACGATTATACCCCAAAAAAATTTCTTATTCTGAACTGAAAGATTTACGACAATTACCGCTTTTTAAACTGGGACGAATCAAAAGTGGTTTAATAACAAAAGAAATGTTTCAGCGGGTTCGACCATTCGGATCATTGGCATCGCGTACTATTGGCGATATTTATGCCGACGAAGCCATGGGAGGAAAAAGCGGATTGGAATTATTTTTTAATAAAGAATTGCTGGGAATACCAGGACTTTCGACCAAACAGAAAGTGGCCAATCGTTACGAAGAAACAATACAAGTTGAGCCTACCGATGGCATGGATATACTTTCAACGATTGATATTGACTTACAGGATATAGCTGAAAAAGCATTGGTCGACAGTTTAAAATCGTTCAATGCAGCTTCAGGTTATGCTATTTTAATGGAAGTTCATTCAGGTGAAGTGAAAGCTATTGTTAACATGCAAAGAAATAATGACAGCACTTATACTGAAAACAGAAACGGTGCTGTAAGCGATAAAGTAGAACCGGGCTCAACGTTTAAAGTAGTTTCGCTTATGGCTGTGCTGGACGATGGCAGAGCCAAAATTACTGATACTATCGACACAGGCAATGGTTTATGGCCAATTGCAGACCGTATAATGAGAGATCATAACGCATCAAAAGGTGGTTATCATCGAATCACGCTTGCACAGGCTATACATGCATCTTCTAATATTGGGGTTTCAAAAACAATTACAAAAGCGTATGGAGATAATCCCGCGGAGTTTGTAGAGAGATTGTATAAAATGAAAATAAACAAATTAATGAACCTTGAAATTCCGGGAACAGCTAAACCGGAGATTAAACATCCTAAACGAGACCCCAACAAATGGTCGAAAACCACCATGGCTTGGATGTCGATAGGTTATGAAACTCAAATTCCACCAATATATACGCTTGCTTTCTACAATTCGATTGCCAATGATGGTATATTGATTCGACCACGTTTTGTAAAAGCAATCATGAAAAACGGACAGATAATAAAAACCTTTGAAACAGAAGTAATAAATCCTCAGATTTGTAAACCAGCAACACTTGATATTGTACGTGAAACTCTTCTTGGTGTAATTGAAGGTAAAATGGGAACGGCACAAAATATGAAATCAAAATTTGTTAGAATAGCCGGAAAGACCGGTACTGCACAAATTTCGAAAGGGAAAACCGGTTACACGTTGGCCGGCAAAAGCCATCAGGTATCTTTTTGCGGGTATTTCCCTGCAGATAAACCTCTTTATACCTGTATTGTTGTTATACGTGAACCTTCAAAAGGTTATCCTTCGGGCGGCAAAATGGCCGGATCAATATTTAAAAGTATAGCCGAGCAAGTTATGTCGATAAAATCAAGTCTCGATTTGCTAAGTATTAAAAACGATTCTACTCAAAAAATTACCCTCATTCCAGAGGTTAAACCCGGTAATTATCAGGCTGCAAAAACAGTAATGAATACTATTAATTTGAATATTGAACCAGCAAAAACCGAATGGGTTCAGGTAAAGAATAACGAAAAGGGAAACAGTTTCACTCCCTTGTCGGTCTATTCAAATATAATTCCGGATTTACGTGGTATGGGGGCAAAAGATGCATTGTATATAGTCAATAAACTTGGTTTGTATGCTCAGATAAGCGGCAGAGGAAAGGTAATTTCACAAAATGTGAAACCTGGAACACAAGTAAGTAAAGGGCAAAATGTGATTCTGATTTTAGACCAATTTGAAAAACAAAAAATGAATTAAACACAGACTGATATGATTTTAGAAGTTATTTTACAAGATGTGTTAGTCAGAAAATTGATTGGAAAAACTGACATTGATATTTTTGATATTCAATTCGATTCAAGAAAAATTGAACCGGGCTCAGTTTTTGTTGCTACCCGTGGATCGGCTTCTGATGGTCATTCATATATTTCTGCAGCTATTGTTAAGGGTGCAACAGCCGTTGTATGTGAAGAAATTCCTGCTGAAATTATACCATCAACAACCTATATTAAAGTTGATAACAGTGCTGATGCTTTAGGTAAAATGGCTTCAGCGTGGTACGGTTTTCCTTCTTCTAAACTTATTTTAGTGGGAGTAACAGGAACAAACGGTAAAACTACAATAGCAACTCTACTATACAAATTATTTTGCGAACTTGGGCATAAAACGGGTTTATTATCAACGGTATGCAATTACATTGACGATTTAGCAGTGGAAGCAACCCATACAACTCCTGATGCTTTGGCTTTGAATGCATTGCTTGGTCAAATGGTGAATGCCGGTTGTGAATATGCTTTCATGGAAGTAAGCTCACATGCTGTAGATCAACGACGTATTGCAGGAATTGAATTTAAGGGAGGTGTTTTCACCAACATTACGCGCGATCATATAGATTATCATCTCACTTTCGAAAATTACCTGAAAGCAAAAAAACAATTTTTCGATGATTTACCTGCAGATGCTTTTGCTTTGACTAATTTGGATGACACCAATGGATTGGTGATGCTTCAGAATTCGAAAGCAAAAAAACACACATACTCGTTACGTACCATTGCCGATTTTAAAACAAAAATTCTGGAACATGGATTTGATGGTATGTTGCTCAACATGAACGAAACCGAAGTAAATGTTTCATTTATTGGGAAATTTAATGCAAGCAATTTGTCGGCAGTATATGGTACTGCAATTTTATTGAGACAGGACCATCTTGAAGTTTTACGTATAATGAGCAAATTACAGTCAGTATCCGGTCGCTTTGAAACACTCAGAGCACCTTCTGGATTTACTGCAATTGTAGATTATGCTCATACTCCGGATGCTCTGAACAATGTTATTGGTACAATTAATCAAATTTTACAAGGAAACGGACGATTAATTACAGTAGTTGGCTGCGGCGGCAATCGTGATAAAGGAAAACGTCCGATGATGGCACGTGAAGCCGTTGATGGAAGTTGGAAAGCCATTCTGACCTCAGATAATCCGCGTTTTGAAGAACCTCAGGATATTTTGAACGACATGTTAGCCGGATTAGATATTGTGCAAAAAAATAAAAGTCTGGTCATTTCTGATCGACGTGAGGCAATAAAAACCGCTTGTACACTTGCTCAAAAGGGCGATGTTGTTTTGGTGGCAGGTAAAGGTCACGAAGATTATCAGATAATTCAGGGAGTTAAACATCATTTCGATGACAAAGAAGAAGTAAAAAAGTGTTTTTGAATTTTAGACACAAAAAATTGAAATAAAAATTTAAATATATGTTGTACCACTTATTCAATTACTTAGACAAATATTTTGATATCCCGGGAGCCGGAATGTTCAATTTTATTTCTTTCCGTACGGGTTTGGCATTTATTCTTGCATTGGCAGTTTCAACTCTTTTCGGCAGTAAAATTATTGATTATCTACGAAAGAAGCAGATTGGTGAAACCATTCGCGACCTTGGAATTGAAGGACAAATGAGTAAAAAAAACACCCCTACAATGGGTGGTATTATTATTATTCTGGCCATTCTTATTCCAACAATTCTATTGGCAGCGATGAATAACACCTATACTTTACTTATGATAGGTACCACAATATGGTTGGGTTTAATTGGTTTTACAGACGATTATATTAAAGTATTCAAAAAAAATAAAGAAGGTTTAAGTGGTAGGTTTAAAATAATCGGACAAGTGGGTTTGGGTTTATTAGTAGGGCTTACAATGTATTTGAGTCCTGATATTGTAATTCGTGAAAATATTGAAGTAAAAGGTGAAACAACTCGTGTCGAAAATGTGCTTTACGGGAAAAAAGACATTAAATCGACTAAAACAACCATCCCTTTCTTAAAAAACAATAATCTTGACTATGCAGATGTATTTACCAAAGCCGGCGATAAAGCACAAAAATATGGTTGGATTTTATTTGTAGTCGTTGTCATATTTATTGTTACAGCAATATCAAATGGAGCAAATCTTACTGATGGGCTAGATGGGCTTGCAACAGGTTCGTCAGCAATTATTGGAGTGATACTTGGCATTCTGGCATATGTATCAGGTAATATTAATTATGCCGGCTATCTTAATATTATGTATTTGCCCGGAACCGGAGAATTACTGGTTTTTGCAGGGGCATTTATTGGTGCAACTACGGGTTTCTTGTGGTATAATGCTTATCCTGCACAGGTTTTTATGGGCGACACCGGCAGTTTAACTTTAGGTGGAATAATATCGGTATTTGCAATTGCCATTCACAAAGAATTGTTGATTCCCATATTATGTGGAGTATTTATTGTCGAAAATCTTTCAGTAGTAATGCAGGTTGGATACTTCAAACTTACCAAGCTGAGATATGGTGAAGGACGTCGTATTTTTAAAATGACACCTTTACATCACCATTTTCAAAAACAGGGAAACTCAGGCATCAATGCTTTGTTACAAAAACCGTTACAAGCTATGCCGGAATCGAAAATTGTGATTCGATTCTGGATTGTCGGAATTATTCTGGCAGCAGTTACAATTATTACTTTGAAAATTAGATAAACCCTTACCCCTAAAGGAGAATTGGGCAAGATCTTTTTCTAAAACAATTTAGAAATAGGAGAATAACAGAAATAAAAAATTAATCATACAGTTGTAAAATAGTTCCCCTTTAGAGGGTAGGGTTGATCATGAAACGAATAGTAATTTTAGGAGGAGGCGAAAGTGGTGCCGGCGCTGCAGTTTTAGCAAAAAAACAAGGTTTTGATGTTTTTCTTTCTGATTTATCGGAAATCAAACCACAATACAAGGACATGTTGAACAAATATGATGTTTTGTGGGAAGAAAAACAGCACAGTGAAGAAAAAATCCTGAATGCCGACGAAATTATTAAAAGTCCGGGAATTTCGGATAAAGCACCCTTAATTAAAAAACTGAAAGCTCAGGGAACGCCCGTAATTTCCGAAATTGAATTTGCCGGACGATATACTAATGCTAAAATGATTTGTATTACCGGAAGTAATGGTAAAACTACCACAACTACGCTGGTATATCATATCCTAAAAAATGCCGGTTTAAATGTAGGTTTGGCCGGAAATATAGGTAACAGTTTGGCACTTCAGGTAGCTAATGAATTATTTGATTATTATGTCATTGAATTAAGCAGTTTCCAACTCGATGGCATGAAAGAATTTAAAGCAGATATTGCTATTTTATTGAATATCACACCCGATCATTTGGATAGATACGATTACAATTTTCAGAATTATGTTGATTCAAAGTTTAAAATAACCCAAAATCAGACTGAAAAGGATGCATTAATTTTTTGGGAAAATGATCCCGTAATAAAATCTGAATTAGAAAAAAGGAAAATTAGTTCAATGCTTTATCCGTTTTCAATCGAGCGGAGTGAAAAATCAAAAGCATTTATTGAAAAAGATAATATTGTAATCAACACATTAAAATCATTATTTGAGATGCCAACTTCAGAACTAGCACTTAAAGGTATGCACAACACCTACAATTCAATGGCAGCAGGTCTTGCAGCCTCCATTGTAAATGTTAAAAAGGAGAATATACGTCAGTCTCTTCAGGATTTTCAGGGAGTAGAACACCGTCTTGAATATGTTGCAACTGTACGTAACACAGTATTTATCAATGATTCAAAGGCTACAAATGTAAACTCTTGCTGGTATGCTTTGCAAAGCATAAAAACACCTGTAGTGCTCATTTTGGGAGGAACCGATAAGGGTAACGATTACACTGAAATTGAAGAATTGGTAAGCAATAAAGTAAAAGGGTTAATTTTTTTGGGTATTGACAATACAGCACTTCATGAATTTTTCGATAGTAAAAAAGATATTATTAAGGATGTAAAATCGATGGAAGATGCTGTAAAAGAAGCTTATAAAATTGCTTCTCCTGGCGACACAGTACTATTATCACCTTGTTGTGCCAGTTTTGATCTGTTTCAGAACTACGAAGACAGAGGAAAACAATTTAAGGCTCTTGTGAGAAATTTATAAAGCGTTTCGAGGCTACCTGTAGTGACTGCTTTAGGTTTTCGGGTTTGCCTCTTATTATCTCATTTTCAAATTAATATTATAAAAAATGGAATCATTTCTCAAAAAATACATGAAAGGAGATTCAATCCTTTGGATTGTGTTTATCTTTATGTGCCTGGTTTCAATTATTGAAATGTACAGTGCATCAAGCACTTTGGCTTACAAGGCAGCAAATTATACTACTCCTGTGCTACGTCATGTGCTATTTCTGCTAACAGGTGTTGGTTTGGTTTTTTTTGTACAGTTCCTTAAATTGTATCAGATTAGAATATTCTCCTATATTGGATTAATGATTTCTGTTATTTTACTTATATTTGTAATGTTTAAAGGACAGAGTGCTAACGATGCAACAAGATGGTTATCAATTGGTGGTTTTCAGTTTCAACCTTCAGAAATTGCAAAATTATCGTTGATTATAGTTGTGGCCGATTTAATATCGAGGATTAAAAACAAAAAAACTGATGAATGGAAGTATTTTGGGAATATTTTGCTTTTATTAGTTGTAATTTGCCCTCTTATTTTACTCGAAAACTTTTCCACTGCTTTTCTTTTGTTTTTTGTAGTTTTCGTCATGATGTTTGTTGGGAATATCTCCGTTTTCAAACTCGGACTTCTTGCTACAACCATAGTAGTTGTTGGTGTGTTGGCTTTTGGTGCTATAAAAACAATACCAAAGGAGTCGATGCCCAAAATGTTCGACAGGGCGTATACCTGGGTCGGTCGAATTGAAAGACACTTAAATGAAACAGAAGGTAAAACAGCAAAATATGAAATAACTGACGAGAATCTTCAGGTACAACATGGAAGAATAGCGATTGCACGAGGTGGTTTTTTCGGCGTTTTTCCTGGTAATAGTGTTGAACGCGATTTTCTTCCTCAGGCTTATTCCGACTTTATTTATGCAATAATTTTAGAGGAAATTGGTATGATTGGTGGTATTTTTGTAATTTTGCTGTTTTTAATTTTATTATTCAGAGCTGGAAGAATAGCAACAAAAAGTTCAACGGTTTTTCCGGCAATTTTAGTTATTGGATTATCACTTATGCTTGTAATACAAGCATTTGTAAACATGGCTGTTGCTACAAGTTTGATTCCTGTTACGGGGCAACCTTTACCAATGATAAGCAGAGGAGGAACTTCTATAATTGTTACCTGTATTTATTTTGGAGTAATATTGGCCATAACCCGTCAGTTGAAGGAAGAGCAACAAAAAACACCGAAAATCGAGGAGAAAATTCCGGTTGTAAATTTGGATGAATTATAAAAATTCTAACGACAAAATCGACGTTGGATATTTTTTTATTGGATTATTTTTTATGATTATGAGCGACGAAAATAATATAATTATGAATACAAACTCATATTCCGCATCAGATAAACGAAATTACCGGTTTATAATTAGCGGAGGAGGAACAGGAGGTCATATTTTTCCGGCAATAAGTATCGCAAATGCTTTGAAAAGGAAATACCCGGATGCTGAAATCCTTTTTGTAGGTGCTCTTGGACGAATGGAAATGGAAAGAGTTCCAGCTGCAGGATATCGCATCGAAGGATTACCTGTAAGCGGATTCGACAGAAAAAACATGCTTCGGAATGTAAAGGTAATTATTGACCTGTTTAAAAGCATTATAATTGCACGTCGCATTATCCGAAAATTTAAACCCGATGTTGCTATCGGTGTGGGTGGTTATGCAAGTGCTCCCACCTTAAGAGCTGCTTCTGCTTTGAATGTTCCTACTCTTATTCAGGAACAAAATTCGTATGCAGGAGTAACTAATAAATTATTGGCTAAAAAAGCAAGTAAAATTTGTGTAGCTTATGATCATATGGAAAGGTTTTTCCCTGCTGAAAAAGTTGTAAAAACCGGAAATCCTGTTCGACAGGATTTATTTAATGTTAAGCCTAAAGCAAAAGAAGCATACGATTTCTTCGGATTTTCGCCAGAAAAGAAAACAATTCTGGTTGTAGGAGGTAGTTTGGGAGCACGAACAATCAATCAAAGTGTAACAGCAAATCTCCAAACTCTTTATGAATCTGGTCTGCAGGTTATTTGGCAAACCGGAAAATTTTATTTCGAAAGTGCACGCAGTGCTGCCGAAACATATCAATCGCCATCTTTATTGGTGACCGACTTTGTTTCTAAAATGGATTATGCCTATGCAATTGCCGATTTAGTGATTTCAAGGGCAGGTGCAAGTTCAATTTCGGAACTTTGTCTGCTGGCAAAACCGGTAATTTTGGTGCCATCGCCTAATGTTGCTGAAGATCATCAAACCCAAAATGCACTGGCTCTGGTTAAACAGAATGCTGCAATCATGGTAAGTGATAAAGAATCAAAAGAACATTTGTTTCAAAAAGCATTGGAAATTATCACTAATAAAACTGAACTGAAAACATTGAGTGAAAATATTCTGAAAATGGCTGAAAAAAATTCAGCAGACAGAATAGCTAATGAAGTTATTAAACTTATTAAGACTTAACAATTGTATAGTTAGAGTTTAAATTCTAATTTATTGAATGACAATTTTCTGATAATTTTAATCCCTTTTTTGCTTAAAAAACTTTTTTATGGAAAAATATAACAGATATTATTTTTTAGGTATCGGAGGTATTGGAATGAGTGCTCTGGCCAGATATTTTAAATCAAGAGGTTGTGACGTAGCCGGTTATGACCGGACACAAACCAAATTGACAGAAGACCTAAAATCGGAAGGTATAGAAATTACATATCTTGATTCGCCAGACGAAATTTCCGAAAAATACAGAAAGTCTGATAAAACTATGGTGGTTCGTACACCGGCAGTTTCTGATGATAATTTATTAATCAAGTATTTTCTTGAAAAAAATTATAAAATACTCAAGCGCGCCGAAGTGTTGGGAAATATTACCCGCCAAAGTAAAGGAATATGTATTGCAGGAACTCATGGGAAAACCACCACTTCAACCATAGCTGCACATTTGCTTTATCAGTCCAAAGTAATGTGTAGTGCATTTCTGGGTGGAATTTCAAATAATTATAATACCAATTTACTTCTGTCGAACGAAAGTAATCTTGTTGTTATCGAAGCTGATGAATACGATCGTTCTTTTCATTATCTTACGCCTTATATGGCAGTAATTACATCAGCCGATCCCGATCATTTGGATATTTACAAAACACCTGAGGCATTTCGCGAGAGCTTCGAACATTTTACCTCATTGTTAAAACCGGGTGGTGTGTTGATTATGCGAAAGGGAATTGATATTCAACCAAATTTAGCCAAAGGGGTTAAACTTTATACCTACTCAATGGACGAAGGAGGTGACTTCTGTGCTGAGAATATTAAAATATCAAAAGGAGAAATACATTTCGATTTTGTTACACCCACTGAAAGAATATCCAATGTAAGGCTGGGTGTACCTGTAAAAATTAACATAGAAAACAGTGTGGCTGCTATGGCCATAGCCTGGCTCAACGGAGTATCTACAGAAGAGTTAAGAGTTGGAATTTCATCGTATTCAGGAGTTTATAGACGTTTCAATACTGTTTATAAATCAGACAAAATAGTTTTTATGGATGATTATGCGCATCATCCCAGCGAATTGATAGCAAGCATAAAATCTATACGTGAGCTTTATGGTGACAAAAAAATTACGGGAATTTTTCAACCTCATCTTTATTCGCGAACCCGTGATTTTGCTTCGGATTTTGCTAATGCATTGTCATTGCTTGATGAGTTGATTTTGCTTGATATTTATCCTGCACGCGAATTACCAATTGAAGGAGTAGATTCGAATCTGATTTTTAAAGATGTAAAACTGGAACATAAAACCATGTGTACAACAGAGAATCTGCTGTCGGTACTTAAAAATAAGCAACCCGAAGTATTAGTAACTTTCGGTGCAGGTGATATTGACAAAATGGTTCCACTTATCAAAAATCAGTTGAAAAATAACTAAAAGTAAGAATAAAGCTTTATGAAAGCATCCAAAATCGGACTTATATTTATTTTATTAGGAGTTTTCCTGATTACAGGCTATATCGTGTTTGCTATAATCACTTTTTCTGGCAAAGACAATGAAATAGTATGTAGTGACTTAGTGATTAGTTTTCCATTTAACGAAAAAAATAGTTTATATTCGAAAAATGACATTACAGAGATGTTAAGTAATGCCGAACTTCATCCTTTAGGAGAATCGTATAAAGATATTAATACCGAGAAGATTGAAAAAAAATTACTTAATAATATTATTATTAATCATGCAGAATGTTTTAAATCACCTTCAGGGAAAATATACCTTTCGTTAAGGCAACGAATTCCAAAGTTTCTGATAGCCGGAAACCAGAGTTTCTATGTTGATAATGACAGGAAAATTATACCCGCAATTTTAAATCATACATTCTATATACCTGTAGTATCAGGATATATAACCAAATCGATGGCAGAGGTAGAACTTTATAATTTTGTAACTTATCTCGAACAAAATACTTTCTGGAATGCGCAGATTGAGCAAATATATATAAAAAAAGATCTCACGGTCGAACTTGTTCCAAGGGTTGGCAATGCAATAATTTTGTTTGGAAAACTCGATAATTTTCCTGACAAACTCGAAAAATTGAAGTTGTTATACTCCGAAGTATTTCCTCATATCGGGTGGGAAAGATATTCAGTAATTGATTTACAGTACGAAAAACAAATCATATGTTTAAAATCGGATCATAAGCCGAAACCCCCAAAAGAAGACTTAATACAACAAAAGGATACGATAAAAAAAGTAATATAATGGCTGAAAAATATGTAGCAATTGATATGGGTGGCTCCAGAATTTCGGCAATGTCAGCTGAAGTTCACGAGGACGGGAGTATACAAATTCTATCTGTTGAGTCACTACGTTCTGATGATGTGAGACATGGAATTGTCGAAAACTCCTCAGGAGCATCTTTTAAAATTAATAAGCTGGTTAAATTATTAAAAAACAGCGCCAAGATACCGGACATTGAACAGGTATGCATCAGTTTAGGTGCAAAAAGCATGAAAAGTCAACATGTGAGCATCAATCATTTTGTGGGTGGAAACAAAATTGTTACTGAAGGATTATTAGCTGACATGCACGAAGAAGCCGAAAAAAAAATAAAAGGTGAAAATGTAATCCTGTTTGATGTGATTCCTGTTAATTATATATTGGATGGTGTTAAGATGGACGATCCATCAGGAAAAACCGGAATTCAAATTAAAGGGAATTATAATATAGTATATGGTAATGTTCAAATTATTAATAAATTAGATGACTGCTTTGATCGAACCGGGATTGTAATTGAGCATAAATCACTTGCCATTGAAGCTCTATCGGCAGTTTTACTTGATAACAAAGAAAGAGATAATGGATGTGCTCTTATTAATTTTGGTGCAACTACAACCTCTGTTGGAATATATTTAAACGGAGCTTTACAACATTTTATGATTATTCCTTTAGGTGGTAGAAATATTACACTGGATATTCATGAACTTGGAATTACTGAAACAGACGCCGAAAAACTGAAGTTTATTAAAGGGTCTGCACTTGTGACTTCAGTTACCAACCCCATTATTGTATCTGTAAAAGCTGAAAACACTGAAGCTCCTAATGTGAAAATTTCAACAGATTTTTTGGCTTCAGTTATCGAAGCCAGACTAGATGAATCTCTTCATCCAATATTCGATCTTATCGGACAACACGCTGACGAACTGAACGAAGGCATTGTAATTACCGGTGGAGCTTCAAAATTAAATAACCTGGTAGAATATATCAATGAAAAAACAGGTTTGTATACTCGGTTTGGAGATCATAAAGAATGGTTGCAAAACGGCGATGTAGAAAAGTACAATGACCCTTTTTTCTCCCAAATGATTGGCACAATAGCCGTTACACACGAATATCGAAAAATTCATCCTACTCAGAGTCCCAAAAAGAAACCAAAGATTAATAAGGATGACATTAAAGGCAGAATATTCAGGTTTTTTGAAGATGAAAACAAAATGTGATATTGAAAATTAAACCAACTTAAAAAAAAATAAAAAGATATATTTTAAAAAATTATTAAACATTTTAAAATACAACAATAAAAAAATGACTTTACAAATTAATAATAAATAATATGGATAACACAGATGATAATTTACCTTTAGATTTACCTCTTGTTGAGACATCAATAATAAAAGTAATCGGAGTAGGTGGTGGAGGCGGTAATGCTGTTAATCACATGTATCGCCAGGGAATAAAAGATGTTTCATTTGTAGTATGTAACACTGATAATCAGGCATTAGTTAAATCGCCTATACCGATAAAAATTCAGCTTGGCATTGACAAAACAGCCGGACTTGGCGCAGGTGGTGACCCCTTAGTAGCCCGGCAAGCTGCCGAGGAATCGATTGGGCGTATTCAGGAATTATTCGAAGATAATACAAAGATGGTATTTATTACTGCCGGCATGGGTGGCGGAACCGGAACAGGAGCTTCTCCTGTGGTAGCACAAGCTGCACATGATCTCGGAATTCTTACTGTAGGCATTGTCACCATTCCTTTTGCTTTCGAAGGTAATCTGAAAATTAAACAGGCACTTGATGGCATTGCTGAGCTAAGCCAACATGTAGATGCTATTTTGGTAATCAATAATGAAAAATTGAAGGAAATATATCCCGATCTTGAATTAGCAAATGCTTTTGCAAAAGCAGATGATGTACTTACAAATGCTGCAAAAGGAATAGCTGAAATTATTACTGTTCCCGGATATATTAATACTGACTTTGCTGATGTTTACAGCATAATGAAAGATGGAAATGTAGCAATAATGAATACCGGATTTGCTTCGGGTGAAAATAGAATTACAAAAGCTATCGAAGATGCGCTTAATTCACCACTTTTGAATACCAATGATGTGAAAGGAGCGAGCAAAGTATTGTTAAGCTTGTACTGCTCTACTACCAATCAGATTAAAATGGAAGAAGTGCAGCAAATTCACGATTTTATGACAAGAGTAGGTGAAGATGTTCAGGTTATATGGGGAGCCACTTTCGACGATAAACTTGAAGACAATGTGAAAATTACCATTATTGCAACCGGTTACGGTGTCAGCGATATTCCCGGCATGCCTTCTTCCGCTTTAAAGGGATTTAAACAAAACATCAATGATCGTATTCCTTCTGCTTTACAAAATGTAGTTGCAGCCATCCATAGTAATTCGGGTTCTGAAAAATCGAACAAAGAAGAAGAAATGAAGAGGGCTATTGATCAGTATTATAAAAAACCTGTTTCAAAGTCGGAAGTTCAACCGGTTGTAGTTGAGCAAAATATTTACGAAGAAAATCTTGATGAATTTACATTAGATGATCTGGAAGATGAACCAACACTGAAAAAAGTGGAAAATATTCCTGCCTGGAAAAGAAAATTCATGCGGTAGGCATTTTTTTCAGGCTTTGCTAATATTTTAAAAAAAATAACAATTATGAATGAATTATTCGATAAAGTAAGTGGTGATATAAAAACCGCCATGTTAGCCCGTGATAAAGTGGCTCTTGAAGCATTGCGCGGCATGAAAAAGGAATTTTTGGAAGCAAAAACAACTAAAGGTGGTGATGGAAATCTGGCGGATGAAGTGGCTGTGAAAATTATTCAAAAAATGGTAAAACAACGCAAAGAATCGGCTCAGATTTACACAGAACAAAACCGATCCGATTTGGCCGAAACCGAATTAGCAGAAGCAGCAGTAATTGAAAAATACTTGCCAACTCAAATGACCGATACTGAACTTGAAGCTGCTATAGCAGCTATTATTACTCAGGTTGGAGCTTCCGGACCGCAGGATATGGGAAAAGTAATGGGCGTGGCAAGCAAGCAACTTGCCGGAAAAACCGAAGGACGTTTAATTTCAGAAAAAGTAAAAACACTCCTGGCGAAGTGATACTATTTTGTGCTCCCTGTTTGGCGCAAAGGTGTTAAGGCTCTTTTAATTCTCCAATTTTTTGAGGAAATTTACACAAAAAAACTCCCGCAATTCAACAATTGAAATGCGAGAGTATCATTTTGTGATCCAGCTGGGGCTCGAACCCAGGACCCCATCCTTAAAAGGGATGTGCTCTACCTGCTGAGCTACTAGATCATCAACTTTGTTTGATGCTTATTGAAAAAAAAAGTGATCCAGCTGGGGCTCGAACCCAGGACCCCATCCTTAAAAGGGATGTGCTCTACCTGCTGAGCTACTAGATCGGTTTTTCAAAAGCGGTTGCAAAGATACGGGTTTTTTTTAAAATGACAAATCCTTTACTCATAAAAATTGATTTTGATTTATTTTTGTAGTTATTGGTTTGAATATCAAACTAATAAATCTAATCAATTATTTTTTTGTTTCACAAAAAAATAATGAAATCAACTTTTTAAAGTAAAAACAATAAATTTATGTATATTTGCACACATTCTTTTAATTAGTTAAAAAATAAAATTGGATACTTTTTTTTTGATATTGATTGCATTGCTTTTCTCTGCCTTCTTTTCAGGTATGGAAATAGCTTTTGTTACGTCCAATAAATTACGTTTCGAGTTAGACAAAAAACAACAAAATCTTGTATCTTCAATTCTTACCATTTTTTATAAACATCCTCAGGAGTTTATTTCTACCATGCTGGTAGGGAATAATATATCACTGGTAATTTATGGATTATTGATGGCTAAATCGTTAAATCCAGTGCTTGGTTTTTTGGTAAATCCCCTGCTTATAACTTTGGCACAAACAATTATTGCCACTACAATTGTAGTGATTACAGGCGAATTTTTACCCAAAACCATTTTCAGAATTAATCCTAATTTGTGGTTACGCGTTTTTTCGTGGTTGTTATATTTATCATACATTGTGCTTTATCCGCTATCCCATATTTCTTCCTGGTTTTCGTTAAAAATAATCCAGCTTTATGGAGTAAAAATGGATTCGCAGACAACAGAAAATGTTTTTTCGAGGATTGACTTAAATTATCTTATACAGGAAAGTTTTGACAGCAACGAAAATGAAAAAGATGTTGAAAATGAAGTAAAAATATTCCAAAATGCGCTTGATTTTTCAAAAGTAAAATTAAGGGATTGTTGTGTTCCACGTACTGATATCATTGCTTTGGATTATAATACCGAGGTTGAAGCTTTAAAACAAACATTCATCGAAACCGGATTATCAAAAATTCCCATTTACAAAGGTGATATAGATAACATTATCGGGTATATACATTCTTCAGAGATGTTTGAACACCAAAAAGACTGGAAGAAACAAATCAATCTGATTCCGATTGTTCCCGAAAATATGGCAGCACAAAAATTGATGAAACTTTTTATGCAGCAAAAGAAAAGTATAGCAGTTGTAGTTGATGAATTTGGTGGAACTGCAGGAATTATTACTCTTGAAGACATTATCGAAGAAATCTTTGGCGAAATAGAGGACGAACATGATACAATTGATTACATTGCCGAACAAACCGGTCCTAACGAATATCTCTTTTCAGGACGGCTTGAAGTTAAATCTGCAAATGCAAAATTCAATATAAATATTCCTGAATCTGATGAATATGAAACAATTGCAGGATTTGTATTGCACAATCATCAACATTTTCCAAAGTTGAACGAAATTATAAGAATTGATGATTTTTCGGTTAAATGTGTAAAAGTAACCAACAGCAGAATTGAATTGATTCGGTTGGGTGTAGGTTATTAACACACTTTTTGAATGAAATACATTAATTATTGCAAGAGTATATTAGCAATTTGCCATATTTACATGTATATTATATAAATACAATTGTCACAATTTCAGCTCTTTAAACACAAAATAAGCAGCATCCAATTTCCCGAAAACAGAAATATTAAAAAGAGTGCAATTGAAACAAATTTTTTTTGTAATTTCGCACCCTAAAAAACACATAAAAATAATTTTTTAAAAATCATATTTATTTAAGAAAATGGCACTACTTGGAAAAATTAGAAACAGGGGAGTATTACTTATCGTGGTGGTAGGATTTGCGTTATTTGCCTTTATTATAGGCGATTTTCTCAATTCGGGTTCATCCTATTTCAACAAATCGCGTGAAACAGTTGCAAAAATTGCTGGTGATGAAATTAACATCAAAGATTTTCAGGCATCAATAGATCAAATGACTGAAGTTTATAAAATCGAAACGGGACAAACCGAATTGAATGAAGAAACAATGTCGCAATTACGTACATCCGTTTGGGAAAGTATCGTGAATGAGAAATTGTTACTTGCCGAAGCTAAAAAAATTGGATTAGCAGTAAGTGCCGAAGAATTGTCAGAAAGTCTGATTGGCAAAAACATACATCCTTTAATTCAACAACGACGTACATTTGCTGACGAAAACGGTCAATTCAGTCGCAATAACCTCTTGCAGTTTTATAATAGCCTGCAAACTCCTGCCGAAAACGAAGAAATGCGCCAGCAAATCGATAAGGCTAAAAATTACTGGATGTTTTGGGAAAGAAATGTAAAGGTAGGCCTTTTGCAGGAAAAATACAATCAACTACTCTCAAAAACTGTTACTGCTAACAGTCTTGATGCAAAAAAGAATTTCGAAGCTGGTAAAAACAATATTGATGTAGCTTATGTTGTTCAACCCTATTTTACCATTCCGGATTCCACAGTAAAAGTTTCGGACGGCGATATAAAAAGTCTTTACAACAAAAGAAAAGAACAATTAAAACAGGAAGCAAATCGCAGTATGAGCTATATAATGTTTAATGTTGTTCCTTCGAAGCAAGATTTTCAGGAAGCTGAAAAATGGATTAATCAACTATCTGAAGAATTTAAGACAACCGCAGATGTAGCAGGTTTGGTTAATTCTAACTCAGATGTTATGTATAGTGGACAAAACTACAGCGAAATTACAGTGCCTGTGGCATTGAAAGAATTTGCATTTGGCAATCCTGCCGGAGCAGTTATGGGACCGGTATTCCAAAACGATACATACATGATGGCTCGTGTTATGGAAGCCGGAATTTTGCAATCCGACTCTGTTAAGTTACGTCATATTTTTCTCACTACTAATGACGAACAAAAAGCTGACAGCTTAATGGGAGCCTTAAAAAGCGGAGCTGATTTTGCTCAGCTAGCCCAAAAATATTCTGCAGTTAAACAAACAGCTGCTAATGGTGGTGAAATTGGTTGGATAACTGATGGCGTTGGTTTTGATAAAGAAATTACTACAACTGCTTTTGCCAAACCGGTAAACGAAATATTTACAATAAAAAACGGACAGGGAGTTCAGATTATGCAGGTTACTGAAAAAACTGCAGCGCGACGCAAAGTGAAACTTGCAATTCTGGAACGTAAAGTAGTAGCTACAAGTAAAACTGTAAGCAGTGTTTATAACGATGCCAAACAATTTGTTTCAGGAGTTACAAATATGCAGAAATTTGAAACTAAAGCAAAAGAAAAAGGATTAATAGTGAGACAGGCTAATGAGATTCTTTCCACTTCGGATAAGGTTTCAGATATTCAACAATCCAGACAAATTGTACGCTGGGCATTCCAGAACGACAAAGGTGAAGTGTCAGATGTGTTCGATTGTGGAAATTTATTTGTAGTAGCTGTAAATACTGAAGTAAACGAAAAAGGATACTCTCCTCTCGAAAAAGTCTCAGCTCAGTTAAAAAGCGAATTAATCCGTGATAAAAAAGCGGAAACAATTATTAAAAATATCACAGCACTCGTTGCTAAAACACCTACAATTGAAGGCGTTGCAGCAGCATTAAATACCGATGTAAAAGATGCTCCGGGAGTAAATTTCAATGGATTTCAGTTTGGAGCAGCAGGTATGGAACCCGCTGTGATAGGTAAAGTAACCACATTGCCTTTAAATAAATTATCTGCTCCTATCAAAGGAAATGCCGGAGTTTACGTGGTTCTACCTAAAAATATTACACCAAGTCCTGTGACCTATGATGCTAAGATGCAAATTTCACAACTTAATTCACGCATGAGTTATTCGTTAGCATATTCTGTACTTCAGAGCATTAAAAACAAAGCTGACATAACAGACAATAGATTGAACTTTTATTAATAATTTTCGTTTTAAATATAAAAACGGGATGGCCTGTGTCATTCCGTTTTTTTTTAAACAAGTTCTTACTAATAATTGTTAGTTACTTATCACCATTCAAACTGACATAACAACGATTTAGGTATAAATAGAGGAATTAAATTGCTGATAAAATAAAAATTATTCAGTTTGTTTAATGAATAAACATTTATTGATGCATCAAAACTCCCCCTCAGTATTCCCCCTATCCCTCCCGATAGCTATCGGGAAGCTATCGGGAGGGATAGGGGGCTGGGTTAGGGGGCTGATTCATTATTAATTAATTACTTTATGATTTTTAAATTTCGAAAATATTATATTTGCAGCTATTAAAATGAATAAAACAGTTCTTATTGGTAAAACACTGAATGAAATAAAAGAGTTAATTGTTTCGCTTGGTATGCCTGCTTTTACAGCAAAGCAAATTACTGAATGGGTTTATCAAAAGCGTGTTTTCACTATTGATGAAATGACCAACATTTCGGTGAAGAACCGCACAATACTGAACGAGTCTTTTGAAGTAGGACGTACACTTCCGGTTCATTTTCAGGAATCGGCTGACGGAACAAAAAAATACCTATTTAAAACCACTGAATCACAATTTATCGAAAGTGTATATATTCCTGAAGAGGATAGAAAAACACTTTGTGTTTCGTCGCAGATTGGTTGTAAAATGAATTGTAAATTTTGCATGACCGGCAAAATGGGTTTTGTGTCTCAATTGACTTCTGCCGAAATTCTGAACCAAATCATGTCTATAGATGAAGCCGAACAGCTTTCAAATATTGTATTCATGGGCATGGGAGAACCTTTTGACAATTTACTCCCTATGCTTAAAACCCTCGAAATTATGACTGCCGATTATGGTTTCGCCTGGAGTCCGCGACGGATTACTGTTTCAACCATAGGACTGATACCCGGACTTAAAATATTTCTTGAAAAGTCGGAATGTCACTTGGCTATAAGTCTGCATTCGCCATTTTCAGACGAAAGAATTGGAATTATGCCCATTGAGAAAGCGTATCCAATCACTGAAGTATTGAAAGAATTGCGCAAACACGATTTTAGCAAGCAACGCAGGGTTTCCTTTGAATATATCATGTTCGATGGACTGAACGATTCGATGCGCCACGCCGTGGAAATGGTCAAAATTCTGAAAGGAACAGCAGGCCGCGTAAATCTGATTCGCTATCATGCCATTCCCGGCGTCGAACTAAAAACTTCGAAAACTGAAAAAATGGTGTTCTTCAGAGATTACCTCACTGCCAATGGAATTACTACTACCATCCGTAAATCAAGAGGCGAAGATATTTTTGCAGCTTGCGGTATGTTGTCGACAAGTGAAAAGAATAAAGAAAAAGTAGATTAACGATTTAAACATTACGAACTATCGACCCTGTCGCTCCGAGCACACTCTTTAAATAGATATGCATTTGGAAGCGTCAGGGTTTGTTTGTATAAATAACAATGTAAGTCGGTACAATCAGGCTTTTATTACCTAATTTTTATTTTCAAAAATATTTATTATTTTTGAAAATTTTTATTGTTGAATTAAAAAATATATTTATATTTGCAGCAACCAAAATTTAAATGTATGATAGCTGTTTGTTCTGTAATTTTCACATATTTGTTGTATTGCCTAAAGGTGCTTCTTGCTAAGGAGCAAACTAAAACCGACAGTTTTTTTACCCCCCCCCATTTATTAACACTATTTAATGATAACTTTTATCACATACTGCCTTTCCGTCAGGTGAAGGTGGCTTTTATGTATTTATTCCATTGTTCAAAGCAAGTAGGAGTGAAAATTCTATGTAAGCAATTCAACTCCTGCTCTTTGCTGGGATTTGCCGCTCGGCTTTGCCCTACCGATAAATCGGCATCTTCGATTGGTTCACCAAGAATCCCAGCTTCTTGTATTACACCCCGAAAGCTTTCGGGGTTGCAATCCGCTACTTTCAATATTTTAATTAAAAAATTATCTTTGTGAAAATTAAATTCATTTAGCTATGGGCATCAAGAACAAGTAAAAGCAGAACTTGTAAACAGGGCTGAAGATTATCGTTACAGTTCAGCTGTGGATTATTCGGGTGGTAAAGTATTATTGGATGTTATGGTGGTTTGATATGTATTTTTAAGCGGATTACAAAACTGCCTACAGCAGGCAGGTACTAATAATACATTACAACGGGATTGCAAATCCCGTCAACCAACGTCCACCTTTTGCTCATCTAATAAAGGACAAATCCGGTAGGACGGAGGGTTCTACATATGCAATGAATGAATATGTTAAATGTGCAATGATAGCTATTGGAGCTGATGTTTTGTGGGCATTAGGTGGCTCGGCTGCATCAACATGGAGTATCGCAATGATGACAAGAGCATTTGGAGCAGTTGCGAAAAGATTTCTAGGACCAATAGGAGTCGCAATCGCAGTTGTAAGTTTTGGTTTGTGTATTGGATCATAATTAAAATAGTTTTTAATGAATATATTATATATTGTAATGATTCCACTCTTTTCTTTAATTATATATAAACGGATTAATTATATAATTATGGATATAAAAGTGAAAAATCAATCAAAATTAAAAGTTGATTTATTTTTTTTAGTTATAGTTATTATAATGGTATTTATTTTATTATATCTCATCTCAATTAAGTAGTAGGAATAATTTAATGTCCTGTAATTATAGACGGAGGCAATTCAGCTTATACCTCGTTTGTTAGGTATTATTTCGAAAATAATAAATTTATTGCATTTACATGGACAGGAAATTATCCTACCATGAAAAGGGTGCCTCCAATTCAAGGTGTTCCTTTGCCACCAACATATAAAGACACATTTTTCGATTCTGTTGAAATTCCGTAAAATAAATTAAATATTTTCATTCCTAAAATTTTATTAAAAATGAAGAAACAATCGCAATTCGCAAACAAAATATGTTTTTTGATAATACTAATAACCACACTTACAGGTTGTTTAGATAATGAATGTAATTGCTATGACGATTTTCCACCTTTACCTTTAAGCGAAAAATATTTTAGTAATTACAAAGATGAAAATCAATCTTGGGTATTTGTAAATCAGGATGGGACTAAAAGAGATAGCGTATTCCTTACCCCTGATTTGTACGATAATGGAAATAATGGAGCAGATTACAATACAACTTTATGCTATATATCATATTCATGGAATATGATATTACATTCAAAATATTTACTAAATGATACAATATTAAGTCAATACTCAAGTGCTGGTGTAAAAAAAAAAAGAAGTTGGAATTTTGTGGTGGAATACAATTTTTATATTGGAAACCAGACATATTCGTAAAATAAATTGGGGAAGTGTTTGTGAATATGGAGTAGATACGATGCAATTAAGTACAAAAGCTAAAATTTCTCCTTATAGACCAAAAACCCTAAAATTGACGAATGATGTTATTTACAATGACGTTATTACAATTGACAATACCTTATGGTTTGCGCCCAATGTAGGATTAATTCAATTTGTTTCGTATAATAAAGTAGATACATTTCACCTTCAAAAATTTTATAAGAAATGAAAAAAATAAATATAATATTGTCAATTACCTTATTGTTAATCCTTTTTCTTTCAAGCTGTTTTGAAAAAAAATGTGATTGTTATGTAGATTATCCACCCAATGCGATACTTGAAACTTATTTCTCGAATTACCGGTATGGTAGCCAATCTTGGGTTTATGTTAATCAGGATAGGACCAAAAGAGACA
>JFJP01037573.1_pt1 | contig 25665 bp, 18 predicted proteins | sample 431651 | NCBI WGS metagenome assembly JFJP01 (sample SAMN02602958, study PRJNA72255) | Microbial mat metagenome, whole genome shotgun sequencing project. | biome: fresh water; feature: sink hole; material: water; isolation source: purple microbial (photo- and chemosynthetic) mats found in...
ACATTTCATTTACCGCGTCAGTTCCATCAGGTTTTAATCCGCCAAGATTGATCAGGCAGAAATCTGTATATGTGCTGCTCTCACTTGCAGTTACTCCCATTTTGGGAGGCGATGGATGATTATTGAATTTAACCCAGAAGCAGCCCAGCAGGTCATCAAGTTCCTTTGTTGACAATGAACCTGAATCTGTTTCCTTCTTATATAATGGGTATAGATGCTGGTCGAGTCTGCCCGGATTAAATGAATCCCATGGATTGAGTTCTGTTATCACTCCCAGGTGAATGAACCAGAAATGCTGCAGCATCTCATGAATTGTCTCAGGAGCATTAGCCGGGACCTTTCTGCAGACAGCAGCCATTTTTAAAAGCTCATGCTTCCTGTCGCCGGCTTTTTCTTTCTCAGCAAGTTTTTCAAGTTCAGAGGCATGTCTGTTTGCATACATTATTATTGCATCACAGGCGATATTCATAGCTTTAAGCTCCTCCAGCCTGTCATAAGCAGTGCTGTCGGTAAAGAAATCAAGCTTTGAAATTGATTCATTGATCTCTTTTTTCAGATCGAGGAAACCTGTTTTAAACATCTTGTAACCGAGCACTGTGTGTCCGGGTGCACGCTGTTCCTGAAATTCAGTGAATAGTCCGGCGTTATAAGCATTCAGCCATTCAGTTGTCATAAGTGACATTACCCTGTCGCGGTTACTCTTTCCGATCCAGAAGGGAATTATCTCATTTTCATAGATCTTCTTCACTTCCTCATCAACCCTGAAAAAGACTTTCTCCCTCGAGTTGAGGACTTCAAGATCCTTAAGAGTATGCAGACTTATCTCTGGATAGGTGGGTGTTGCCTTTGGTGCGGGACCTCTTTCACCTACAATAAGCTCACCTTCATTTATGCAGATCTCCTTGTTTTTCAGAAGATATTCAAAGGCTTTGGCTCTCTTTACCGGGGCCGATAGTTCACGGGCTTCATCACTCTTGTAAAACCTGGTAACAAGCAATGCTCTTTCTGCGCTCAGAGTCTCTACAGCATTCAGACTCTGGTCTCTTAATTTTTTAACTCTTTCTGATAAAATCATATAGTGACAATTTTATATTTTTTAATTAACTTACCTTATCCCTTTATTGCCCCCAACCCACTACCTCGCTTCGCCGTAGCGGCTACGCAGAGGCGAAGAAGGGGGCTATAAAAGAGGCAAATTTAAGTCCCCTTCAGGGGATTTAGGGGCAATATTTATCCTCCTATTTTGATTTTAATACCTGTTTCACTGAAATACTCTTTTAATTGCATCATTCTTTCCTTTGATGGTTGTTCAACATTCTCCATTCTGTATGGAATATTAAATCTCTTATATTTTGATGATCCGATTTTGTGATAAGGCAGAAGACTAATCTTCCTCAGTGAGTTAAATTTTGTTTCTATAAATAATTTCCTTAAACCTTCAAGATTCTCATCATCATCATTATAACCCGGAATAACTGGAACTCTTACCATAATATCCTTACCACTGGCAAGAAGATATTTGTAGTTTTCGAGAATGCCAATATTAGAAACACCTGTAAATTCAATATGTTTTGAATTGTCAAGATGTTTTAAGTCGAAAAGAAACAAATCAGTATAGGGAATTACCGATTTAAAACTTTCTGCAGATGAGTAACCTGAAGTATCAACTGCTGTATGATAACCTTGCTTTTTGCAGGCTTTTAATGCCTCAAGAAGGAACTCAGCCTGAAGCATCGGCTCACCGCCCGAGAATGTAACGCCGCCATTTGATTTTTCTATAAAAACACGTTCTTTATTCAGGATCTCAAGTATCTCTTCTACTGAATAATACTTGCCAACCTCCTCACTATTATTGAATTCCCTGTCTCCCACCCTGTTAGTTCTTGTCACTGTCTCAGGAAAAGGTGAAATGCCTTCAGGATTATGGCACCATAAACAGGCAAGGGGACAACCTTTCATGAAGAATGTCACCCTGATGCCCGGACCATCGTGTACTGAGTAACGTTTTACGCTGAAAATGAGGCCTTTCATAATGAAAGTTAAAAAATAAAAGGGAAAAGGGAAAAGTTAAAAGTGATTGAATTTGGAACTTTGAACCAGGAACCAGGAACCAGGAACCAGGAACCAGGAACCTATATCAGGTTTCAGAATGACCCGGAATAGAACATGAGACAGCAATAGAGCCTTCTGCCGAGGCGTTGCATGTTGAAACTATATTTCAGTTTTGCTATCATCTAATATCAATGATGGCTGCAAGTTAAATATTTTTTCAATATGATAAACATCCATAATAAATACTGAGCGCAAAGAATGCGCAAAGTACGCAAAGCTAAATCATAGTTTTTATCCCTTTGCGACCTTTGCGGAAAACCTTTGTGACCTTTACGGTTAACTGATTTCCAGCCGATTACTTAATTTTAACAAATGATTAACATAACATTAACCAATTTTCCTGCAACATTTTGAATTTGTACACGTCTATATGTTGAATGGAAAACAAAAGAGAATAAAAAGTTCCTGGACAGTATTTTTTATTAGCGATTTGGGCAACCATGAAAATATAATTTAACAAGTTAATTTCACCACAATTGCCATTCGGCAAATTCTACGATCAGGTTTAGGTAAATCAAGGAAAAAGTCACCGCCCGGTGACTTTCCTTTTTTATAGGATTTAAATCATATATTTCCCGGGGATAAATAGCTAATTTCGTGTTTATCCGAATTTCAGTTTAAGCTTTATGAAGAGAAAAATAGGGTTCAGTCTTGTTTACCGCGATATGTGGCAGTCGTCAGGAAAATATCAGCCGCGTATAGATCAATTGAAAGAGGTAGCACCTCACATCATTGAGATGGGATGTTTCGACAGGATAGAAACAAATGGCGGGGCATTTGAACAGGTACAGTTGATGTACGGAGAGAATCCAAACACTGCTGTTCGTGAATGGACAAAGCCATTTAATGAAGCTGGGATAAAAACACATATGCTCGAGAGGGCCCTTAACGGGATAAGAATGTTTCCCGTTCCTGCAGATGTAAGGAGGCTAATGTTCAAAGTTAAGAAAGCGCAGGGAGTCGATATCGCAAGGTCGTTCTGCGGACTTAATGATCACAGAAATCTCGGGTTATCAGTTAAGTACGCAAAAGAGGCAGGGATGATCTCCCAGGCAGCTCTGTCAATTACTCATTCTCCGGTTCACACAGTCGATTATTATATGGATGTTGCTGACCATATTATTGAATATGGCGCAGATGAGATCTGTCTGAAAGATATGGCAGGGATCGGTCGTCCTGCAATGCTGGGAGAACTTGTCAGAAGGATCAAAACAAAATATCCGGGCATTATTGTACAGTATCATGGTCATTCGGGACCGGGAATGTCGGTGGCATCGATGCTTGAGGTGGCCAGGGCAGGTGCCGATTATCTCGATGTGGCCATGGAACCCCTCAGCTGGGGGATGATTCATCCCGATGTGATTGCAATTCAGGCAATTATGAAAGATGCCGGATTTGATGTTCCTGATATCAATATGGAAGCTTACATGAAAGTAAGGTCTCTCACGCAGAAATATATAGATGACTTTCTTGGCTATTTTATCGATCCCAGAAACAAACAGATCTCATCATTGCTGATCAGCAGCGGATTACCCGGAGGCATGATGGGAAGCATGATGGCAGATCTTAAAGGAGTTCATACAGGGATAAATACAACCCTTAAAAATAACGGACAAAAAGAACTGACTGAGGATGAGTTAGTAATAAAACTCTTTAATGAGGTGGAATTTATTTGGCCAAAACTCGGATATCCACCGCTTGTCACTCCATTCAGTCAGTATGTAAAGAATGTTGCTCTTATGAATATTATTCAGCTGGCAGGTGGAAAAGAAAGATATTCGATGATTGATAACAATACATGGGATATGATACTTGGTAAGGCAGGAAAACTTCCGGGGGACCTCGACCCGGAAATAATAAACCTGGCAAAAAATCAGAATAAGGAGTTCTACACCGGAATACCACAGGATGGCTATCCCGACCAGCTTGATGTTTTCAGGGAAGAGATGAAAAAAAATGGCTGGGAAACAGGCGATGATGATGAGGAGCTTTTTGAACTCGCTATGCACGACAGGCAATACCGTGATTACAAATCAGGGGTTGCAAAATCAAGATTTGAGAGTGAAATTGAAAAAGCAAGGGATCTGATAAACAATAACTTAGCAGCCGTAACAGGAACAAAATCAGAAAAAACGACAGAAACACCGAAAGAAGTCAAGGCGGCGGATCCCGATCATAAAAACATCATTTCTCCGGCAAAAGGCAAGGTATATTATAATCTGTACAGCGAACTAACCGAGCCTTCCGCAGTAGGCGATCCGGTAAATGAAGGCAACCGCATCTGTTATCTCCAGACTAATTCATATATAACAGAAATTACATGTCCTTATAATGGAGAGATTGCCAAAATCGTTGTCCAGCAGGGGGCAGATGTGAATAAAGGTGATATTCTGTTCATTATAAAAGAAAGAGCAAAAACAGATGCTGATCAGCCTAAAAACAAAAAGATTAAAAAAATTATTGCCGGGAAATAGACATCCAAAACGATTTTTGTACTTTGCAGACCAAATAACAATAACCTAACCGAACAATTAAAAATGAAAAAGACTCTGGTTTTAATTCTTATAGCTTTTGTGGCAGCATCAGCATGCAAAAAGGCTGAAAAGAGCGATAATCCGCTTCTTAATAAGTATGATACCCCATTCGAAATTCCACCGTTTGATGAGATTAAGGCAGCTCATTTCATGCCTGCATTTCTTAAAGGATTTGAAGTACATAAGGCTGAAATAAAGGCCATAATCAATAACAAAAAGGAACCAACATTCGATAATACAATAAAAGCATTAGCATACAGCGGACAATTACTTTCAGGTGTGAGCAGAGTTTTTGGTGCTTTGAATTCAGCCAATACAAACGACTCGCTTCAGGCAATTAGCAGGGAACTCTCTCCTATTTCATCCAAACATAATGACGACATAAACCTCAACGACACTCTTTTCCAGCGTGTTAAGAGCGTTTATGAAAACAAGGACAAATTTAAACTCAATGAAGAAGAGAAAAAAATACTTGAGGATACCTATAAGGATTTTGTAAGAAGCGGTGCAGCTCTTTCTGCAGAAGATAAAGAAAAGCTCCGTAAAATAAACGGAGAGCTCTCTATCCTCTCAGTACAGTTCGGACAGAACCTTCTTGCTGAAACTAATGGATTCAAACTGATTCTTGATAAAAAAGAAGACCTGTCAGGCTTACCAGAGGGAGTTGTAACCCAGGCAGCTTCGATGGCTAAATCGCTAGGAATGGAAGGCAAATGGGTATTTACTCTTCAGGTACCAAGTATGACACCATTTCTACAGAGTTCCGACAGACGCGATCTTCGTGAAAAGCTTTTCACTGCCTATTTCATGAAGGGAGATAACGACAACGATAAGGATAATAAAGCAATAATCGCCAGGATAGCCAAACTGAGAGTCGAAAGAGCCCATCTGCTTGGATATGATAGTTTTGCAGATTTTGTTCTTGAAAGAACAATGGCAAAAACACCTGAGAAAGTAATGACTTTCCTTGCTCAGGTATGGGATGCTGCAACACCTGTTGCAAAAGCAGAGGCTGCTGCACAGCAGGAGCTTATCAATAAAGAGGGTGGTAAGTTCAAACTTGAACCATGGGACTGGTGGTATTACTCCGAGAAAATCAAGAAAGCGAAGTATGACCTTGATGATGAAATTACCAGACCGTATTTCAAGATCGATAACGTTATGGAAGGCATGTTCTATGTTGCTAATCAGCTGTATGGACTCACATTTACCAAAAGAGATGATCTTCCGAAATATCATCCAGATGTAAATACTTTCGAGGTAACACGCGAAGGGAAACATGTTGGTATTCTGATGATTGACAATTATCCCCGTCAATCAAAAAGAGGCGGTGCCTGGTGCGGATCATTCAGGGGTCAGAGTCGCGATATCAACGGTAAAATGATATACCCTCTTGTTACAATGGTTACAAATTCAACACCCCCAACATCCGATAAGCCGGCTTTATTAACTGCTGAAGAAGCAAGTACAGTTTTTCATGAGTTTGGTCATGCACTTGCCGGACTTCTCTCAAATAAAACATATCCCGGAGGTAATCTGCCAAGGGATTTTGTTGAACTTCCTTCGCAGATAATGGAACACTGGGTACTTGAACCAGAGGTACTTAAAGTATATGCTAAGCATTATCAGACAGGAGAAATCATTCCTGCAGAGATAGTTGAAAAACTTGAGAAAGCAGGCAAGTTCAACACAGGCTTCCAGACTGTTGAATACCTCGCTGCTTCTCTCCTGGATATGGAATATCATTCTATTAAAGAACCTGTTGATCTTGATATCAGGGATTTTGAGAACAAAGCCATGGCAAAATACGGACTGATTCCTGAAATAAAACCACGATACAGATCTACTTATTTCAATCATATCTGGGCAGGAGGCTACTATGCAGGATACTATGGTTATATCTGGTGCGAGATCCTTGATGCTGATGCATTCCAGGCATTCAAAGAAACCGGTAATATCTTTAACAGGGATGTGGCTGCAAAATTTGAAAAAGAGATCCTGGCTCCGGCAGGAACCAGAGACCCGCTTGATATGTATATTGCTTTCAGAGGCAAAGAACCGGGGATTGATGCTCTGCTTGTTAACAGAGGTCTTAAATAATTTAAAAAATCAATGAAGATCAGGTTAATAATTCTGCTTATTTTCTTCGCATCCAATCTGGGTGCGAAGACTTCTGACCCGGTAGCTGTTAAAGGTATCCTCGACCTGAGGGAAATAAGCAATCCTGAACACTTCATTGTGAAACTTAACGGAGAATGGGAGTTTTACTGGAAGAAGATGCTCCATCCTCATGATTTTAATGGTGTCAATATAATTCCTGATTATTACGGTAAAGTACCCTCATACTGGAGTGACTATCCTCAGGAGTCTGTCAAAACTGAAAAGACCGGTTATGCGACCTACAGACTTACTGTATTGCTTCCGGCTGAAATGAAGTCAGCTCTTGGAATAGATTTACCTGTATTTGATTCATCTTACGATATCTATCTTAATGGCAAGTATCTCGGAGGAAGCGGAACCACCGGAAAATCTGCGGACGAGTCAAGTCCCGAGTATAAAAGGAATTTCTTCAGAATCAACCCCGACTCTGACATCCTTACTATAATAATCAATATATCGAACTATGATCACAGGCGTGGCGGTTTCTGGCAACCGGTAAAGCTAGGGACCTTTGCTAATGTGCAGAAGCAATTGGCCAACAGCTGGGCCGGCGACTGGGCAGTAATAAGTCTTCTTCTGGCATTTTCTATCTTCTTTTTCTTTTTTTTAATGATAAATCCCAAAGAAAAAATAATGGGATTTTTCAGTATGGCGACCTTCGGTCTCGCAATCAGACCATTGTTTACTTCTCATTACCTTATTCAGAACTTTTTTGAGATTAGGTGGGATTGGATAGTCAGGATTGAGTACCTGGGTCTTTTCATGATAATGATTGGATGGGTTTGGGTTGTGTATTATATCTATCCTAAAAAACCATTCAGGTTATTTGCCTGGACTGTAACAATAATCTTTATTGCTACAACTGTGGGAACTCTGGTCCTTCCTGTAAAAATATTCAGTAATGCAACTCTTGTCTTTTATCCGGCGATGCTGATTCTTATGTCTTACGCGCTGATTATGAGCTTCCTGGGGCTATTCAGAAAGACAATACTGGATGCAGCTTATTTTCTTGCCTTTATGTTTCTCATTGCAGGAGGCATACACGATATCAGAGTTTCACTCGGACAGATATCTTCAACATCGAGTTACTACCTGACGTATTTTGTAGTATTGTTTGTGTTTATTCAGGCAGCATTGTTACTTTATAAATGGATAATGGCTTTCTGGGAGAAGGAGAAATTGCAGAATGAGCTTGAGTTCATGAACAAAAACCTTGAACAGTTAATAAATGAAAGAACCCAGGAGCTTAAGAAAAGGAATGAAGAGATTGAGAAGCAGAATGTTATGATTGCTACTCAGAACAGACAACTATCTGAAACCATCCAGATTAAGAACAGAATCTTCTCAGTAATATCGCACGACCTCAGGAGTCCGGTTGTTAACATCCTGTATATGCTTAACCTTCTTAAAGAGAAGGAATATAAAGAGAAATATGACACTTTTGCCAATTCGAGCATTCAGTACGCCCAGCAGGTTATCAGCCTTTTGGAAAATATGCTTGTATGGGGACGAGGGCAGGAAGAAAAAATTAAATACTCACCTGAGAAGCTGAATCTTGCCGATATAATTCTCACCAACCTCAGCATATTTAAGGAAACAGCTGATAAGAAGGAAATCTCTGTGAATTTTACACAGGTTGGAAACACAACTGCAATACTCGACAAAGACCTGCTTGATATAATAATAAGAAATCTGCTTTCAAATGCAGTGAAATATACAAACCGGGGAGGGCGTATCAGCATCCTTCTGAAAGACAAGTCTCAGGAAAACGGAGGAATATTGCTGAAGATCTGCGATAACGGGATCGGGATAAGCGCTGAAAAACAGAAAAGTCTGTTTACTTCCGAAGAGATTAACAGCACACCGGGGACAGAAAATGAAAAAGGTACCGGCTTAGGTCTGAAGCTTTGTAGTGAACTTGTAAAGATAAATAAAGGTACTATTAGTGTTGAAAGCAAGGAAGGTGAAGGAACCTGTTTCATTATAACTCTTCCGGTATAAAATCCTCAGGAGGATGTAAGGTTTGTAAGTCCGTTCTTATTAAGAACTCTTATACTCTTTCCTTTAGCTTCAATAAGTCCTTCTTCTTCAAGTTCTCCCAGTGCTCTCGCCACTGATGGCCTTGCAACACCAAAGAAATCTGCCAAATCATTCTGGGTGACATCGAGGTAGATAATATTTTTATCAGTGCCTGCTTTGTGAAGGATATACTGTGCAAGCTTACCCTTAATTGTCTTGAAATTAAGAAACTTAATCTTCTCAGAAAGGAACTGGGACCGGTTAGAGATCATATTAAGAAAATTTACAAGGATCCTGTCATTATTCATCATAAGTTTCAGAAAATCAGCCTTATTTATAACCAGAATCTCTGTGTCAGTATTACAAATCACATTCACAGGGAATCTGTTATTACTACCAAACATAAAAGCAGATGCAAGTGCTCCGGGCGCCGGTATATCCTCTATTTTAATTACCCTTCCGGCATAGTCAACCATTTCACCTTTAACAATACCACTTACTACTATCATAAGAGAATTAACAGGTTCTCCGCTCTGTGAGACAAGTGTTCCTGACTTAAATTTCTTTATTTTGTGTGAGACTTCACCGAGAATGATCTCAATATCGTTGATTCCTAATCCTTTGAAAAGCGGAGATGTTGTTAATACGGAGTAATCCATAGTATATATCTAAAAATGACTATCAGCATATAGTGATAAAGTTAGCAATTTTTGTTGTTAATACCCCCTTCCCTCCCGATAGCTATCGGGACTTCCCCCTTCGCTTTCGCGTAGCTTCAGCGAAGCAAAGCACGGGGGAAGGAGCAGAAACCAAGCTTTCCCCCCCCTGCCTTGCTACGCCGAAGCGGCTTCGCGAAGGCGCAGGGGGAAACGGGAAAGGGGGTAATATAAAAATAACAAATTGTAACATATGTTACAATTTAGCTGCTGAAGCTTATGCAAATTTGCATCAGAGAATAATTAAAAAATCAAAATATGAAAAGAGATATTCTTAAGATCGATGAAGATTTGTGTAACGGTTGCGGACTGTGTGTTCCTAATTGCCATGAGGGGGCGTTACAGGTAATCGATGGAAAAGTCAGGCTTGTAAGCGAACTTATGTGCGATGGACTTGGTGCCTGCATAGGACATTGTCCGGAAGGAGCCATAACAATTGAAACCCGTGAGGCTGAACCATATAATGAGACGCGTGTAATGGAACAGATGAAAGACAAGGGTAAAAACACAGTAATTGCTCACCTTAAACATATGAAAGACCACGGAGAAACAGGTTTCCTTCAGGAGGGTGTTGCATACCTTAAAGAACACAGGGCCGATTTAAACTTCAATCTCGATGAAGTATTAAGTGTTGTGCATAATCACGGAAGAGCTTCTGTTACTCCTCAGCCATCTCATATACAGGATCATGCACATGGTCATTCACACGGTAATGGAGGAGGCGGGTGCCCCGGATCAAAAGCAATGGTAATTGAAAAGGCCGGTTCAGCTACTGACAGTACGCCTGCCGGCGATCAACCTTCAGAACTAAGACAGTGGCCGGTTCAGATGCATCTCATAAATCCGAATGCATCATATTTCCAGGGTTCGGACCTGCTCGTTGCAGCAGACTGTGTTGCATTTTCTATGGGTGGATTCCATAGCAAACATCTAAAAGGAAAATCATTGGCTATAGCCTGTCCGAAACTTGATCATGGCTCAGAAATATATATTCAGAAACTAACTGCTTTGGTCGATACCGCAAAAGTAAATACAATAACAGTTATGATGATGGAGGTACCCTGTTGCGGAGGTCTTCTGCAGATGGTTAAGTCTGCTCTGTCGCAGGCATCGAGAAAAGTTCCGGTCAAGATGATGATCGTCGGTATAGCCGGCGAGGTCCTTAAGGAGGAATGGGTGTAGGGTATTTGGGTAGGGCAATACGGTATTACGGTATTACGGTATTACGGTATTACGGTATTACGGTATTGGGTTATAAGTTAGGTGGTCAGGAAAGTACATCTTTAACTTTTTTAAAGAGAGCATCAACCTTAACTGCAGGGTCGCCTTCTCCGAGAGTTTCAAGGGGAAGGTAACCTTTGTACCCGCATTCCTTAACTATTGAAATGACCTTTGAATAATCAGTATCTACCTGATTTTCATTTACATAAACCTTCTCTTTAAGCTGCCATGAGATTGCGTGTTTTGCATTTAAGGCAATGTCTTTATACGGATCAGCCGAATGATAACTGCCAATATCAAGCAAAAGTCCATTCCATTCTGAATTAACCATGCTCATCATTTTTTCAACATCTGAGGAGGTCTTAATAAAATCATTATGATTCTGCATGGCTGTCATAACACCATGCTTTTTGCCGAATTCAGCACATTCCCTGATATCATCGGCTATCCATTTTGCCCTTTCTTCCCACGGGTACTGTTCCTTTGAAAGAGTACCTGCAAAAATCCTCACTATTGGTGATCCCAGTTTCTCTGCCACAATTATCCAGTCCTTAACCAGCTGCTTCTCGCCCACCCTTTTGGAGGCGTCAGCCCATGTAAAGTCATTTTTAACTCCTGTTCCGCTTATTCCCAGCCCCAGCCGGAAAGCCTTTTGTTTAACATGATAGATATAGTCATCGGTTGGTACTTTAGGGTAACCCGGAAAATAGTATCCAGTAAGATCAACACCATCAAAACCTTTTGCAGCACAATAGTCCAGTAAATCATCTATAGTCATTGTGCCTGCCCTCAAAGGTTTATCAAAAGAGTAAGCATTAAGGCTTATCTTCAGGCTAACATCCCCTGAAGAATTCATAAAAGAGTCCGGCTTTTTTCCTTTGGTGTACGCAATTGGGATAAGTGCTGCACCTATTCCGGCCAGGAATGAATTCTTTGTAAAATCCCGTCTGCTAAACTCTGCCATAATAATACCTATTACTTAATAACCTAATAACCTAATAACCTGATGTATAATCCAGCTACTTTACAATAAATCCCAGTTCCTTAAGTATTCTGTGGATATTTTTGTCGCCGTTTTTTAGATAAACTGTGAAAGCATGAAACTCTCTCCTTAAAGGATAGTCTCCTCTTAGACTCTCAAAATCAGATGGATTAGACCGAAAATCCATATCATCCTCCTCTATTCTATAGGTATGCGAGACTACCTGGTGTACAATTTGCTCATCTGACTTTCCTTTGCAGTCGATGTATATATCAGGAATTTCAGGCATCGGAATATTTTTAGGGTACCATTCCCTCAGAGGAAGATCGAAAAACCTGCTCAAAGAATTTACAACCATTGCGGTTCCTTTTGCTTTACCGTCAACAGAGTAACCTGCTATATGCGGAGTTGCGATAAAAGCTTTGGGTACAAGACTAAAATCTATATCAGGTTCATTTTCCCATACATCAAGAATTGCACCCCTCAGCTTACCTGACTCAAGATTTCTTTTAAGGGCAACGGTATCGACAACTTCACCCCTTGAGGAATTAATGAACCATACCTTCTTCCTGATCATCTTAAAACACTTTTCATCAAAAAGATGATATGTTTTATCTTCACCTACATGATGTAATGGCACATGAAGAGTAATGATGTCAGATTCACGAAGAATAACTTCCAGCGGGACAAAATTACCATCGCCTTCTTTTCTTGCCCTTGGAGGGTCATTAAGCAATACTCTCATTCCCAATAATCTGGCAGCCTTTTCTACTTTCGACCCAACATTTCCCACTCCTACAATACCAATTGTTTTATCCTTAAGCTTAAATTTATGATCGCGGGCAATCTTAAGCAGACCTGAGGTTATATATTGCTGAACGGATGAAGAGTTGCAGCCTGGTGCGTTCGTCCAGTCAATGTTATTTTTTTCACAGTATTGTGCATCTATATGATCGAACCCGATAGTGGCAGTTCCAATAAATTTAACAGTGGTGCCATTAAGCAGCTTCTCTGTGCATTTCGTCCGTGTGCGTATCAGAAGGGCATCTGCATTTTTAATAAGCGTATTACTGATCATTCTGCCAGGCAGATACTTCACTTCAGCAAATGGTTCAAGAGCTCCTTTCAGGAAAGGCATCTTATCATCAGCAACAATTCTGACCATAATCAATAATTTTCAGGAAAGATAATCATTTTAGAAAATATCGTGATTCTTTTTTCGTTCTTCTGCTTCTTTGTAGAAAAAATCTGTAAACGCCGGATCTGCTCCGGAGAAAAGGTATATCCCTGTTCCCTTTTCCCTGGCAAATTCATTTTCAACAATACCGGTAAGCTTCCATTCACTAAACAGTATTACAATCTCTTCATCAGGCTTTTCTCCTACCAGTAAAATGTTTTTGATATTTCTTAAATGAGGCAACCAGTAGATATAATCGGTACTGAATGAATAGGCTTCAGACATCTTACCCCTGTTGTAATAATTGAGTGCTCCAGTCTGTCCGTAATTATCACAGATAATGAGAGTTTTATCCAGCTCATCCTCAGAAATCATCTGATAGGTCAATAATGCCTTTTCAGCCATTTCCCGCCATCCTAACATGTCGGAAAAATCCTGTGGAAGGGAATGATTCTTTCCATCTTCCCAGCGTAGCAATCCATATTTCTCAAAAAGTTCACCATTCATTAAAATCTCTGAAGGAGTGAGAATAGGAAAAATCACTTTTGCGGACACAGCAAATAGTCCAATATTGGCTATTATTAAAAACCCGAAAACAATCATTTTCAATTTTTCGATAAGAACCTTATCAAGAAATACAGCTCCGAATGCAATTAGTACAGGGTACAATCCCATTGCATAATAATCTTTCGCTTTAAGAAGAGCAAACAGAGAGATTGTCACTAAAAATGTTACACCGATAAACCGATATGGATTGAATGATTTGAAAAAAAATAATGATGCCAGAGCGCATAAAATGAGCGGGAATGACCCAAAGAAGAAAGAAATCTGACTCAGAAGGAATCCAGATGCAGTATTATTATCGAGTTGATTGACTTTAAGTACTGCCATGTGCTCAATTACAGGGAAATCATTCTTTATCTGCCAGATAAGGTTTGGCAATATCAGGAGGAAAGCCAGAGCAATAGCTTTCCAGAAAGAAATATTCGTAAATATCTTCCTTCGGTATGTCAGTAGCAAACCGGTAAACAAACCTAAAAAAAGGAAGGCAACATTATACTTATTATAAAAGCCAGCGGCTGCAACCACAGATAGAAGATATAACCATTTATTATCAGATGAATTAAAATACTTTATTAGAAACAAGAAAATTGCTGTCCATATCATTATATCAAAAGAATTGGGCTGAAAAAGAATGTTTAGCCTGACCAGAACAGAGAATGTCAGTCCTGATGATACAACAATTTTTGAGAGCAGACTTCCTCCTGATTCCTCAACTATAAGCCAGGCAAAAACTATTGTAAATGAGCCAAATAATGCAGGAAAAAATCGAATCCAGAATATATCGCCGCCCAGGAGAAATATGATTTTGGATATCAATGAGGTCAGCGGAGGAAGTGAAATATATCCAAATGCCATATGGTTAGCCTGATCGAGATGCAGAAACTCATCACGGTGAAGCTCATAAACAGGATTAACTATTATAAATTGCAGGAATAATTTTATTGCAATAAGAAGCAATAAGATCCAATATCTTTGAAAGAATTTTACAGGAAGGAAATTATAAGAACTCATTTATAGAAATAGTATTAATCAATCAAAAGATATATTTAATTTTCGAGTTACAATATATAGTAAAATGAAAAAATTAAATTTTTTGGGAATTGGACCCAAAGTGGCAGCTATAGTCTTGCCATGGCTAACTCTGACAATTGTTTTAAGTAATATTTATAAAGAACAATTTGTTTATTCAATTTCAGCTTCTGAGGAAGTTCTTATTTCTGGTATTATACTGATGACAATAGGGTTAACACTCTATTTCTCAACAGTGAAACTTCTTCTGAAGGGACTGAAAGAGACTAAACTGGTTTCAACGGGTGCTTACAGATTGTGCCAGAATCCATTATATTCGACCTTTGTTTTATTTATAATACCGGCCCTTTCATTGATGCTTAATTCCTGGCTTATTCTTACAACAAGTATGGCAGGGTATATCCTTTTCAGAGTATTTGTCAAATATGAATACAGGGAACTGGAAAGTTTTTTTGGGGAGGAGTATCTGAATTATAAAAGAAGGACACCTGAATTCTTTCCAAATCCTTTTAAATTATTTTAATGTTTTTATGTCCATATTAATGACTTATCCCCTATTTTCCTAAATTGCAACAAATTTCGAAAGGTTAATTTGTTTTTAATAATGTTACTATTCTGGTAATTATATTTATTAGATCTGAATTTGTCACAAATGAAAGACTCAATAATTGTCGGTTTACTTCAGAATACAGCAATTCTTCTGGCACTGAGCTATGTTTATGAATTCTGGTGGAACAGGAATTATGAGCCAAAAAACAATCTTAATAAAGTACTGACTGGTTTTATAATAGGACTGATTGGGGTAGTTGTTATGCTGACACCCTGGATATTAGTTCCGGGACTTGTATTTGACACCCGATCTGTTGTTCTTTCTGTCTCGGGGCTCTTCTTTGGAAAACTCCCTACTGCTGTTGCAATGCTGATCACAGGATTAGTAAGGTTAAAATCTGGCGGTGATGGCGTATGGATGGGAATTGGAGTAGTTTTAACCTCCGGTACAATTGGTATGTTATGGCACAGATTCCGCCCCTTAAAACAGAGTAAGAATCATTTTGCTGAGTTAGTTGCAATGGGTCTGGTTGTTCATCTGGTAATGCTTGGATGCACATTTCTTTTACCCGATTCCAACAGATTAGAAACATTTAAGACTATAGCTATACCAACTCTGACTATCTACCCCATAGCTACTTTATTACTGGGTACTTTAATGTTCAGACAGTATCAGAACTGGCAGAACAGAAGAGCAGCAGATAAACTTTTAGAATCTGAAAGAAGGTTTTCTGAATTATTGAAAAAAACATTTCTGTTTTCTGCTATTGTCGATATGGAAGGTAAAATTGTATTCTGTAACAAATCTCTGCTGGAAGTTTCAGAGTACACATTTGATGAACTAACAGAAAAAAATCTTTTTGATATTTTTGTTCCTGTAGATTCTAAGGAAGAACTTGGCCTATTATTTAATAAAGCATTATCTGGTGATGAGAGTGCTTTAAATTTTGAAGCTGAGTTTTTAACAAAAAGCGGCTCAAGATTGCTGGTTTACTTTAATTGCACTCTTCTTAAGGATGAGGATGGCAGGATTTCAGGGATTGCAGGAATCGGAGAAAACATAACCAGCAGGAGGCAGACAGAAGCGGAACTCCTGAGGGCAAAAATCAAAGCTGAAGAGAGTGATAAGCTTAAGTCTATTTTTCTTGCAAACATGAGCCATGAAATACGGACACCCATGAATGCAATAATGGGATTCTCGGGACTTCTGGGAGAAAAAGATCTTTCTGAAGAATCTAAGATTAAATATCTCGATATTATTAACTCTTCAAGTAACCGACTTCTTCAACTAATAAATGATATAATTGATATATCCAAGATAGAGGCCAGACAACTATCTGTTAACTTATCTGAATGCAGTCTGCCGGAGTTACTTTCAAACAGCATTGAGTCGTTCAGAAAAAGTGAATTATTATTAAAGAAGCCTGAAATTGAACTATTTCTTAACTTACCGGAAGAGCTTAATAAAATAAAATTTATATCTGACGGTTTAAGAGTGCAGCAGATACTGGATAATCTTCTAAGTAATGCAATTAAATATTCAATTAGCGGCAGAATTGAACTTGGATGTAAAATTAATAGGAACAGCACCCAGGAGTTTATTGAGATATCTGTTAAAGACGATGGTATTGGAATTTCACCTGAGATGCAGAAAATTGTTTTTGAAAGATTCAGACAGGTAGAGGAGGGCGGATTTCACGAAGGTGCAGGTCTGGGTCTGAGCATTTCGAAAGGAATTGTGGAATTGCTGGGAGGTAATATATGGTTCACATCGGAAATAAATACCGGATCAACTTTTTATTTTAACATCCCATATATCATTGCCAGTGAAGATGTTAGTAAAACTTCAAAATCTGAATATATTCAACCCGATATTAAGGGAAAAATAATTCTTATCGCAGAAGATGATTATAATTCATATCGATTCCTTGAGCTAATCCTGAGGAAACAGAATGCTGAGATATCTCATGCAGAAAACGGTGAGATTCTGTTAAATATGCTAGAGAAAAAAATGCCCGACCTTATTCTGCTCGACATCAATATGCCTGTAAAAAATGGGTTTGAGGTTCTGATGGAAATGAAAAAAAGAGGTCTTAATACCAAAATTATAGCTCAGACAGCCTATGCTATGCCTGATGAAAAAGAGAAATGCCTCTCTTCAGGATGTCATGGCTATATTGCCAAACCAATTAAAAAGGAAGAGCTGTTCAGGGTTATTAACGAAGTTCTATATATCTGATTATTAAATACTTTTCAATTTTGATGCTACGAATTTTCTTACTTCCGATTTCAATTTATCTGATCGGATCATTAAACCTTTTTGCCCAGCCTGAGATCAGGGCAGTTTTTACTGAAAAACCACCAGCAATTGATGGATCCTTAAATGACGATGCCTGGAAAAATGCATCAATTATTAATGAGTTGTTTCAGCGGGAACCAAATCCAGGCAAACCTGTATCTGAAAAGACTGAATTTTATTTCCTGTACGACCATAACAATATCTATATCGGAATCCGGTGTTTTGATAATCCTGAAGGTATTACAGCAAAGGAGCTTGCCAGAGATGTAAGTCTCGGTGATGATGACAGGGTGCAGATAATACTCGACACCTACCTCGATGGACGCAGCGGCTACTGGTTTCAGATTGGTCCAAGGGGAAGTATCGGAGATGCACTCGTTAATGAAAACGGAAAGGATTTCAATAAATCCTGGGATGGTCTGTGGGATGGAAAAGCAAAAATCACTGCAGAGGGATGGGACGGGGAATTGATTATCCCTTTTAAAACACTCGGATTCAAAGAAGGAAACAGTACATGGGGACTTAAACTTATCAGATATATAAAAAGGAAGTCGGAGGCATCCTATTGGCCTGAAACTTCGCTGAATGCCAATAAATTCCAGGTATCTGATGCCGGAAGAATCACAGGACTGACAGATATCACTCAGGGAATAGGACTCGATATTACACCATATCTGACAAGCGGAATAAGCAAAAAACAGAACACCGATCCCAAAGGTGTACTCGATGGAGGGCTTGATGCTTTTTACCACATAACACCTTCACTTAAGGCTGCTCTGACAATAAATACCGATTTTGCTCAGACTGAGGTAGATGAAAAGCAGATTAATCTTACAAGATTCAGCCTTTTCTTCCCTGAGAAACGTGATTTCTTCCTCGACGGAGCAAATTATTTCACTTTTGGAATAAACGGAGACAGCGAAAATCCTCAGAGCACTCAGATGATACCCTTCTTCTCAAGAAGAATAGGACTCGATGCCGGTGGCAATCCGGTGCCTATAAAATATGGAGGAAAATTCACCGGAAAAGTCGGAAACTGGAACCTGGGTGCACTTCATATAAAAGATGATAATCAGTGGGATAATCCCGGATATTCTGTGGGAAGAATATCGAGAAATATCGGAAAACAATCATCTATCGGACTTATAGGCACCAACGGGAACGCATTCTCCGATCTGAAGAACACACTTGTTGGAATCGATCTGCGTCTGGCCAGTTCACTCCTGGCAGGAAACAAAAATATAGCATATAATGTATACGGATTAAAGTCATTCACCCATGGAATGACAGGAAATGACATATCATTCGGAACCGAAATAAACTACCCTAACGATCTGCTGAATTTCAGGTTGGGATACCTTCAGATAGGAGAAGATTTTACACCAGGACTTGGCTTTATACCACGTAAGAATATCCGTGATTTCTACGGAGGCATTGGAGTTGGCCCACGACCTAAGAACTCACCAATAATGCAGATCAAATCAGGTGTAAAATATGTTTTCATATCTGATCTTAAAAACGGAGGACTTCTGACATCGCAAATGGATTTCAATATATCGGATATTATATTCTTAAGTGGTGATATTATCTCATTATCAGCACAATATCAGCACGAATTACTCACTTCTGACTTTAATATTTTTGAAAATTTCGTAATACCTGCAGATAAATATACTTTCTGGAGGAAAAGTGTATCACTTACTTCAGCCAAGAGAAGAAACCTGTGGGCAGCAACAAAAGTCGGTACTGGTTCATTTTATTCAGGAAAGAGAACCGACTGGCTGATGCAGGCAGGTTATAAGATAATTGTTCCTGTTTATATAGGTATGGAGTCTGACAGAAGATGGGTTGATCTCCCGGATGGAAGTTTTATAACACAGATCTACAGACTAAACCTTAATTTCCTGTTTAGTCCTAATTTATCATGGTATAATTTTGCACAGTACGAGAACCAGACAGAGACAATTGGCTGGCAATCAAGACTTCAGTGGATTATTAAGCCTGGTAAAGAGATCTTCCTCACATTCAACTCTCCGTTAATTGATCCGCTGGAACGTTTCAAAGCAGAAGTCTATGAAGCCAGAGTAAAGGCTAAATACACTATCAGGTTCTAAGAATTTGTTTGTGTAAATAAAATCCTTTAACCGCAGAGAACCGCAGAGAAAAATAATAGAGAGCCGCTGAGTATCTTTCCTATTATACTCAGCGCCACTCTGCGTTTTCTCAGCGTTCCTCTGCGTTAAAATTGAATCTCCAATAAGTCTTGATGTGGAAGACTTATTCTACAATTTTCATTTCGTTAAGCAGATACCCGGCACCGGCGAATTTGTCGATTATGAAAAGTGCGTACCTAATATCAAGACTTATGTTACGACTCTGGTCAGGATTGAAAGCCATGTCGCTTGCAACGCCTTCCCATGCCCTGTCGAAGTTGACACCTATAAGCTGACCATCTGCATTCAGTACCGGACTGCCTGAGTTTCCGCCTGTAGTATGATTATTTGCTATAAAGCAAACGGGCACTTCCCCATCCTGGGTATAGCGTCCAAAGTCTTTCTTCGCATATAGTTCCTTAAGTTTATCAGGGACATCATAATCGAAAATTGCAGGATTATCTTTCTCAATAATTCCCTTAAGAGTAGTATAATGAGTAAAATATACAGCATCTTTTGATTTATAACCATTCACGGTTCCATAAGTAACTCTAAGAGTAAAGTTCGCGTCCGGATAGAAAATTCTTTCCTGATCAAATTCCATCTGTGCAGTCATATACAGTTTGTTAAGCTTCTGAATTTCAGAATTAAGACGGGCCAGTTCGCCTCTCACATTCTTCGACATATAATATGAAACTCCCATTGCAAGAATATAGAACTGATCCTTTTTTAACTTTGAAACCGATGAAGCATTGAATGCTTTAACGAATGAATTGAATCTGTTCTCATCAGTAAAAACTGATTTGGAATATAGTTTTTCAGCTGCTGCTGCAAAATCGCCTTTACAGGAATTTCTGAGTTTTACATATTCAGGTATAAGCCATTTCTGGTCAACATTTTCTCCATACATCTTCATTACTGCAACAAATAGTTGTTTGTCAGTATTCATATTGTAATCCTTGAAGAATTCTTTGGCAGAAGCCAGCAGGTTAGCTTTTGTTGCATAAATAGTCTCCTCAGATGATTTCTTCACCACTAAATCAGACAATCCGTTTATGCTTCGTGCCATGCCGATCGACTCAGCTCCGTTAAAAACCTCATTTGTATAGTTATTTACAAGAGTGTATTCCTTCAAAGCATCATAAAGCTCTTTATACGTCGGAAGTATAGTGCCATATTTTGCAGACCTGGAAGCATCCGCTACAACCCATTTGGCAAATCGTGCCTCATATTCCTGCTTTGTCTCTATAGTATTCATTTTGTCAAGTCCCAAAATCTCCCCCTGCCATTTTTTCCATGAATTGGCAATACCTGATTTCTTGGCAGAATACTGAATCCTTATAAGCGGATCTGTATTCATTGCAGCTTCCATAATCTCAATCTTTTTGGTTCTTATATCAATTATTTTTGGATTGATATAGTTCTTCACCATGTCTATATGGTTGGATGGAACATATTGAGATGTTGAACCGGGATATCCAAACACCATTGTAAAATCACCTTCTTTTACACCTTTCAGAGAGATCGGGAAAAAGTAAGCAGGTTTATAGGGTACATTTTCGTTTGAAAAATCAGCCGGCTGGTTATTCTTGTCGGCATAAATTCTGAAAATTGAAAAGTCACCGGTATGACGCGGCCAGATCCAGTTATCTGTTTCTCCACCGAATTTGCCAATTGCAGAGGGAGGGGCGCCAACAAGCCGGATATCTCTGAATATCTCATTTACAAACAGGAAATACTGGTTCCCCATATAAAATGGAGTTATTCGGGCCCTGTAACCGGTACCTTCCACTGCTTTCTTCTGGATTTCTGATATGTTCTTGTTTATCAGGCTTTCGCGATCAGTCTGGCTCATCGCATCAGTCACTCCGTTTAAAACTGCAGATGTCACATCTTCCATTCTTTTCAGAATAGTTACTGTCAACCCCGGATTGGTAAGTTCTTCCTTGCGCGACATAGCCCAGAAGCCGTTCCTGAGATAATCATTTTCAAGACTTGAATGTTCCTGGATCTGACCATAACCGCAATGATGATTTGTAATTAACAGACCTTCGCCCGATATTATCTCACCTGTACAGCCACCTCCGAAAATAAGCACTGCATCTTTCATGCAGGCTTTGTTCACACTGTATATATCTTCTGCTGAGAGCTTAAAGCCCTTTTCCTGCATTAGTTTGATATTGTATTTTTCAATGAGGATAGGTATCCACATTCCTTCATCGGCTCTCAATACCGGGTTCATAAATAAGGTTAATACTAACAAGGCAACCAATAGTCTGTTTCTCATATTTCTTTTCACGTTAATGTAAGTTCTTCATTTACTTTTCTCTTTTTACTTTTGTCTTTTATCTTTAACAAATTCCTGAAGTTCCTTATAAAGTCTCTGCACAGGTAATCCAACAACATTGAAATAAGATCCTTCTATTCTGCTGCAGGCTGTTATTCCAATCCACTCCTGAATGCCATATGCACCCGCTTTATCGTATGGTTTACAATTATCGATATAAAAGTTAATATCTTCATCAGTGAGTAATTCAAAAGTAACCTTAGTGGAAACAGAAAATGTCACTTCTTTATATTTTGAAAATAAAGATACTCCTGTAATTACCTCATGAGTGTTGCCTGAGATTTCATTCAGAATTCTGACAGCATCCTGTTTATCAATTGGTTTGCCAAGTACCTGATTGTTGCACCATACAATAGTATCTGCGGTTATTACAATTTCATTTTCAGCTATTTCATTCCTGAAAGAGACTGCTTTTGAATGTGCAACAAATCTGGCAATTTCCTCTCCGTTAAGTCCCTCCGGAAAAGTCTCTTCGTACTCCCTTATAACAGTATCAAACTTAAGCCCCAGTTCCTTTAAAAGCTGCTGCCTTCTCGGAGAGCGCGAAGCGAGTATTATTCTGTATGATTTAAGGAGATCAGAAAGCATAATTAAACGAGATTCCAGGTAAGGATTACTTTAACAACCACTGAATAAAGTATTCCGGTAAGCATTACGATTTTCATGAAACTGCTGGCACTGTGAAGCTGTTTCCTGTTCTGACTTATAAGCACCTTGTAAATTACAAAAAACAATGGTACTACTATGCCGGCATTGAGGTAGATAAGTGTTATTTTGTCATTAATAAAGAAAAACCAGGTAAGGTACAGCAGTATGATAGTCAGCACAATAAGACCTATTGAAACAATTTTCGATGTCAGGATCCCAAGAACAACCGGTACAGTATTTCTGCCATAAGCAATATCTCCTTCAAAATCCTCAATATCCTTAATTATTTCCCTGGTGAGTGTTGTAAGAAAAGCGAACAGAGCGAATCCTCCCACCCAGTAAAAAATAATGTTTATTTCTGGAACACTATTAGCATTAACAGCATAGTACCGATATAAAGCCGGCCATTCATAGAACACAACAAGAAGAGGGACCATTGCTGTTAGAATTGCAACTATTATGTTCCCTATAAGAAATTGCCGTTTATAACTGGCTGAATAGAAGTAAAGAAGCCCCGAAACAATAAGAAACAAGGCTCCCATCATTATATATCCGGCCTTCCATGAGATATAAAAACCTGCAGCCACGCCCATAATATTAAAGATGTTGTGATACATCATCGCCATCCGGCGTGGTATTTTTGTTCCTACAATAACTTTCCCTTTATTTATAAGGTCTGTTTTAATATCGAAGTAATCATTTATAACATATCCGCCTGCAGTAATAAAAACTGTTGCTGCAACAAGAATAACAAAATCATACCATGGGAACTTAAGTGTAACAGGTATCTCCTCTCCGCTTCCCTGTGTAAGTATAACTCCGATCTTGCCAAGTAAAGGAGCAATAACGGCATACCTCATTAATACCATAGTAAGAATAACTATAAGCAGGTTCTGCCATCGTATCAGTTTAAGAAACTCTTTCATAAATTACCAGGTAAATGCATCTGAATCCATCCAGTTGTTGTTTAATCTGAGAACCTGTTCAATTACATCCCTTACACATCCCTCACCACCTTTCTTATCTGAAATATAGGAGGCAACCTGTTTAATCTCGCTGTCAGCATCTGCAGGACAAACAGGCACTCCAGCCACCTTCATTACCTCAAAATCGGGGATATCATCGCCCATAAACAAAACATCAGATTTATTCAGATTATGCTTTTCAATAAAGTTATTGAAATGATCAAGCTTTGAACGGCTGTTAAGATAAATATCATTCACGCCGAGAAGTTTGAGTCTCTTCCTGTACTCTTTTGAACTGCTGCCTGATATCACTCCGATTTTGTACCCTTTCTTAACCGCTAACTGAAGAGCATATCCATCCCTGAGGTTAACCGTCCGGTTTGGAACTCCGAAAGAATTGAGTGTAATAGTCTGAAGCGACAGAACTCCGTCAATATCAAATATGAATGCTTTTACTCTTACCAGGTCTTCTTTAAAATTTGCCATAGTGCTGGGTCCTTGGTTCTGGGTTCTGGGTGCTGGGTGCTGGGTGCTGGGTGCTTGGAATCTACCCAGTACCTAGTACCAAATATAACTTTTGTCTTTTTACTTTTGTCTTTTGTCTTTATAATAACTAATTATCGATTGAGTCACCTCTTTATAAAGTTTCTGAAGTTCCGGCGAGAAAGATAGTAATTCCAAATGTTTTTCAATAGTATTAATATCATTTCGTGATGCAGGACCGGTCTGTGAATTTTTCGGTCCGGATTCAAGTGCTTTTGCGATAGTCTCAGCCAGTAACGGTTTAAATAATTCAAGTGAATAGCCTGCTTTTATTGCTACTTCTTCTCCCTGAGTCAACATAAAATTTGTAAAATTACAGATAAAAACAGCCGCCAGATGAATCATCCTTCTATGCTCACTATCAACATAATGAACCACCCCTCCTAAAGATTCTGCCATTTTACTCAGAACCTGTAAGATATTTTCATCCTCAGATTCAAGAAGGAAAGGAAGGTCTTTAAAACTCACTTCTCTTTCTCTTGTAAAAGTCTGTAAAGGATAAAAGATACCTGTCCTTTTTAAATTTTCAGGAAATATATCCAGTCCGGTACTGCCTCCGGTATGAACAACAATTGTATCCTTACTGCAATTAAGTGTATTTAATACACTTTTAATTCTTTGATCGGGAACAGCGACTATAATTATGTCGGTAGATTCAGGGTAAAAAAGCTCCGCAGACCACGATGCGTTACACTTTTCAGCAAGGGAACTACTGTTTTTTTCAGATTCCGAAACGATAAGATCTACGATATAACCTGACTTATAAAACTCTTTGCACAAAGCTGATGCAACTTTACCGGCTCCTGCAAAAGATATGTGCTGACGATTCATCAATGAATTTTTCAGAAATATACAAAATTGCCCTTGAAATAAGAAAAGGGAGCCTTTTACAAGAACTCCCCTTTATGTTTTATAAATCAGTAATACTATTTCTTACCGTAAAGATCAGAATAGACATCTGTAACTTTAATCATATAAACCTTATAATAAGACTGATATGAATAATTACTTTGCTGATAAAGATAGTTGCATTCCCAGTATACATTTCCGGTTACCATCAATTGGTCGCCTGACTTCGATTCAGCAAGCCTGGGGAACATTTCGGCCGGATTGCAGAAATTGTAAGTTGCATAAGGATTATCACTTGTTGAAAATGTTATTGTACTCCCTGTCTCATTCCAGTACACAGTTGCCTGAGCCTGATCTAAAGTGTAAAGTACATCACCGTCGCAACCACATTTTGCCTGTTTTTTACATCCCTGGTATGAAACAACAGGAGCTAGTATTATCAGTACAACAAAGAATTTTCTTATCAGGCGTCCTATCATCTCAATTATTTCTTATTCATTTTCAGTATAAACGCACAAAGTAAACTTTTATTTTATGCCTGGGCTGTAGGGCCGCCAAAAGTTAATGGCATGGCAGGCCCGGAACCTTTTACTTCCTTGATTATTCCGTGAACAGACTCATACTTTCCAATATTATCCTGAAGTGCCGCAACAAGCCTTTTTGCATGTTCGGGTGTGAGGATAATTCTCGACTTAACCTGTGCCTTCGGAATACCAGGCATAATCCTGACAAAATCAATTACAAATTCAGAAGCAGAATGAGTAATCACAGCCAGGTTTGAATATGTTCCCTGAGCTA
>JFJP01022126.1_pt1 | contig 25662 bp, 21 predicted proteins | sample 431651 | NCBI WGS metagenome assembly JFJP01 (sample SAMN02602958, study PRJNA72255) | Microbial mat metagenome, whole genome shotgun sequencing project. | biome: fresh water; feature: sink hole; material: water; isolation source: purple microbial (photo- and chemosynthetic) mats found in...
TCAGCCATAAATTTCTGGCGAACAGATAAAGTTCGTTTTTCAGATTTTCAGGATTTTCGGATATGCCTTTGTTGCCGTCCAAAAACGCGGCGGCTGCCTCCAAAACTGCTTTCGCATTTCGGATATATTCTGTGTCGTCAAGTCTGTTTTCAAGACAGAGCTGATGCAGTTTCCCAAGCACAGATTTCATGACGCCGACAATAGCTGTAATGGAATCCATCCGATTTTCCTGTATATTTTTTTCAGTCGAAAATAAAGTATGAGTTACGCATTTGGAATTTCCGCATCGGAAAAACGGACCGCGGAGAACCGCAAAGTAACGCGAAGTTCCGCGCAAAGAACGCAAAGTTTTGAAACACATCTTTGCGGAACTTTGCGATTTCCTTTGCGCTCTCTGCGGTTGACGAACCGCAAAGTTCCGCAAAGTACGGCGCAAAGGAACGCAAAGTTTCAGAACACATCTTTGCGCAACTTTGCGATTTCCTTTGCGGAACTTTGCGGTTTAAAAAGCGGTTTTAAAAAAGCCGGATTCAACTGCGTAACTCCTATAAAGTTTATCGCAAAGACGCTTTTTGTCCCTTCGGGACAGCAAAAATCCTCTTTGCGCTCTTTGCGTCTTTGCGAGAAACAACAAGATTTTTTCAAATCAGCATTCACTTTCAGACATTTTTCTGATATATTTTATTGTTTTCCGGTCGGATCGGTTTTTAAATCTGACGGACATGTTTATCAATAAAATCAGTATATTGGCTAAAAACACAATCCGGCTCACATTTAAGCCGTGATGAAGAAAGCATCAAATAACAAAGGATTTTAGGGCACCGCTGAAAACAGTATGCCGAAAAATCCTTGAAATTCAAATGGAGCCGGCGATGGGACTCGAACCCGCGGCCTGCTGATTACGAATCAGCTGCTCTACCACCTGAGCTACGCCGGCTTCAATGATGAAAAGTACAATACTGTGTTTATGAATCAAAATCAAGAAAAAAAAACATCCCGCTTCATTATTGATAAAAATACCCGAAAAAATTGTGTATTTGAATGCAACGGACTGCACGGATCCGAAAAAGCATACAGCGTATCCGAAATTTATAAAGCACATCAGATGCCGATTGCGGTCATTGCGCCGTCTCAAAAACAGGGAGAAGCCTTTCGGGAAGAACTGCTTTTTTTTCTTTCCGCTTTTCTGGGAGAGAAGGAAGCAGTTGAAAGAATTATCTGTTTTCCGCCTTACAATATTCTGCCGTTTAAATTTCTGTCTTATCACAATGAAACGGCTGCCAAGCGGATTCGCACCCTTTACCGTCTGCTTACGGAACCGGCACCCCCGCCGATTGTCATTGTCAGCCCCGACGCGCTGCTGCAAAAGCTGATTCCGAAACAGGAACTGACCGGCTATGCGGAACTGATTTTATCCGGCGAGGAAATGAACCGCGACGCATTAGTCAGCAAGCTTGTCGCGGGCGGCTATACTCAGTCGCTTATCGTGGAAGAACCCGGGGATTTCTGCGTCAGAGGCGGCATTCTCGACATTTTTTCACCCCTTTATCCTGATCCCCTGAGAATTGAGTTTTTCGGAGACACCGCGGATTCGCTGCGATTTTTTTCTGCGGCAAGCCAGCGCAAAACCGAAATCGTAAACGAAGCGGTGATTCTTCCGGCAAAAGAGGCGATTTTAAAAAAGGAAAATATCGCTTCGGTTATTCAGCGCATGAAGGAACAGGCATATAAAACGGATTTGCCGGTCACGCACATCAGGGAACTGACGGAGCGGATTAAAAATGAAGGCATATTTCCGGGAATGGAAAGCCTGATTTCGCTGATTTATCCAAGCCTTGACACTTTTTTTGATTATGTGTCGGACCGCTCGCTGTTTGTGCTGACAGATTCCATAGAAACAGAATCAGCAGCAAAGTCCTTCCGTGAGCAGATATTTGAAAGTTATATGAGCGCACGGAAAGAAGGCAGGCTTTGTGTTGAGCCGGAATCGCTTTATTTGGAATGGGCAGAAGTGCGGAATATGCTTGAGCGAAAAAACGGCGGGGAAGAGCAAAGTAGAACGGGTTTCAAACCCGTTTTACTTTCGGAGTGCAGTGTGCGGAATATGCTTGAGCAAAAAAGCGGTGATGAAGAGCAAAGTAGAACGGGTTTCAAACCCGTTTTACTTTCGGAGCGCAGTCTGTTCTCAGGCGGGGAGCAAAGCGAAATTTTTGCGAATATGTCAAAATTGCATTTTGACACTCCGGATAGTCTCCAATCCGAAAATTCTCCGGAAAACGAAAGCCCTTTTCTGCCTTTTGCCAACTGGCTGAATGAGAAAAAAGCAGCCGGTTACACTGTCGCGCTGGTTTGCAGCAGCGGCAGTTCTGTTGAACGCCTGAAGTCGCTGCTGAAAACTTACGGCATTCTTCCCGATTTTTCCCAAGGCTTTCCCGATGTGAAAGCAGGCGTCGGCTCGATTTATATATGTCCGGGACAGATTTCTTCCGGCTTTGTCCGAGATGACAAATCTCTTGCCGTGATAACGGAAACTGAGATTTTCGGCAAAGCGCGGGCAAAGAGAAAAATCCCGCCCCGCAAGGTTCAGAGCGATTTGCTCAACTTTGAAGATTTGAAAAAAGGCGATCTGGTGGTGCATGTGGAACACGGCATCGGTCAGTATGAAGGCTTGGTGAAACTGTGCATCAACGCCGCGAGCAATGATTTTCTCCTGATTTTGTACAAAGATGACGACAAACTCTATCTGCCGGTTGACCGCATGAGCATGGTTCAGAAATATATGGGCGTGGAAGGCATTGCGCCGGTTTTGGACAAAATGGGCGGCGCATCGTGGGAGCGAGTCAAAGCAAAAGTCAGAAAATCTGCGGAAAAAATAGCCGGCGAATTGCTCAAACTTTATGCCGCCCGCAAAGTCAGAAAAGGTCATGCTTATGGAAAACGGGACAGTCTTTTCCATGATTTTGAAGCCGGATTTCCTTATGAGGAAACGCCGGATCAGCTCAGAGCCATTGAAGATGTGCTTGAAGATATGGAATCTGAACAGCCGATGGACCGGCTTGTCTGCGGCGATGTGGGATACGGGAAAACAGAAGTCGCACTTCGCGCCTCGCTGCTGGCGGTGAATGACGGCAAACAGGCTGCCGTGCTGGTCCCGACAACCGTGCTTGCGGAACAGCATTTTGAAACCTTTTCGAGCCGTTTTAAAGACTATCCGATAACGATTGGATGTTTAAGCAGATTCCGCTCCGCAAAAGAGCAGCGTGAGATAATTGAAGAAGTCAAACATGGAAAAATTGATATTGTTATCGGCACACACCGGCTGCTTCAGAAAGATGTTGAATTTAAAGATTTAGGCTTGCTCATTCTTGACGAGGAACAGCGTTTCGGGGTCCGGCACAAAGAGGCGTTGAAGAAAATGCGGAATACGGTTGATGTGCTGGCGCTGACCGCCACGCCCATTCCCCGCACCCTGCACATGTCCATGACCGGCATCCGGGACATCAGCGTTATTTCCACGCCTCCCGAACACCGCCGAGCGATTATTACTTATCTCTCCGAATTTGACGACAGGCTCATTGCGGAGGCAGTCCGAAAGGAATTGAAAAGAAAAGGGCAGATATTTTTTGTCCATAACAATATCCAGACTATCCATGAAACAGCGGCGTATCTGCTTCGACTCGCGCCGGAAGTCCGCTTGGATGTGGCGCACGGGCGCATGGATGAGAACGCTTTGGAAAATGTCATGCTCCGGTTCGTGAGAAAAGAAATTGACATGCTGGTATGCACGACGATCATTGAATCAGGTCTGGACGTGCCTTCGGCAAATACGATTTTCATCAACCGGGCGGACAAATTCGGGCTTGCCCAGATTTATCAGTTGCGGGGCAGAGTCGGGCGGGGAGACGAGCAGGCTTATGCTTATCTTTTTATTCCTCATGAGACAAGTCTGACCAAAGACGCACAGAAGCGTTTGAAAGTATTGATGGAACACAGCGATCTCGGTTCCGGTTTTCAGATTGCGTTGAGCGACCTGAGAATACGGGGCGGCGGCGCGATTCTGGGCGCGTCCCAGTCCGGGCATATTGCGGCTGTCGGTTATGATATGTTTCTGAAACTCATGGAAAATGCCGTGGCGGAATTAAAAGGAGAGCCGGTTGTTGAGAATCTCGAGCCGGAAATCAATGTGCTTATGTCCGCATTTTTCCCGGAATCGTATATGCCGGATATTGACCAGCGTTTGTCGGCATACCGGCGCTTGGCAAAAATGACGGATTTGAAAGAGATTTCGGATTTCAAAGCCGAACTGACCGACCGTTTCGGCGAACTGCCGGAGGAGGCTGTGAATCTGCTGCTCAAGATCATGCTCAAAGCCCTGTCTGTAAAAGCAGGCGTCAAGCGGCTTGACCTCACAGAGCATCAGGCATTGTTCTATTTTTCGGAAGCGCATCAGGCAAAACCCTTCGGCATTGTGGATGTGATTCTTTCGGATTCACAACAGTTTGAATTTACGCCGGATCATGTATTGAAGGCAAAATTGCCGAAAAACGGCAGCCCGCTGGTGCATGTCAAAAAGATATTGAAGGAAATTACTCGCTGTGTCAGCGCGTGAGAGATTGGCAGCGGTATAGAAGAAGTTGTCCCTGTCATTCTGGGCGGAGCGGAGAATCTCGTATTGCACGGTGAGATTCTTCGCTCCGCTCAGAAGGTTGTTGAGCCCATTTGCTAAAATTTCATTTTAGCACTCCGGATTTCGGTGAGATTCTTCGCTCCGCTCAGAAAGTTGTTGAGCCCATTTGCTAAAATTTCATTTTAGCACTCCGGATTTCGGTGAGATTCTTCGCTCCGCTCAGAAGGTTGTTGAGCCTGTCGAAACAATGACATTTCCAATGAAGAATCTCATCAGGCATCAATGATTTTAAGTGCTTCTTTTCTGTAAGCTTCCATAATGTACGGAATGCCGGTCACTTTTGACGCTTCTTCGGTCAGACAGGCAAGCTCGTTGCGCGTGATCAGATGTGTGCGCCATTTTCTGGCACCCGCCATCAACTGCTGAAGACCGACGCGGAGTTTTTCCGATGCGCTGTAAACGCCGATGGCACCCAGCGGTAATTTGTCAACCTCATCTCCGTATTTGTCTTTCAGCTTCTGGTAGTAAACAAAAATTTCTTCTTTTGTGGTGCCGTATTTGGAAACCGTTGAGGGAAGTCCGCCGTCTTCGCCGTTGAGCCAGCGGCCGATATTCTTTCCGACCATGCCCGGAATCATCAGCGCACGTCCCATACATACAGCCTTGCAGTAAGGAGCGCCCAGCGCCAGTGCTTTGAAAATATGATCTTCCGTAGAAAAACCGCCGGCAAAGGCAATATCCGGAACCCACGCTCCTTTATTTCCCAGCCGTCGGCAAAGTTCATAAGTCATAGAATGCAGATAAATGGAGGGAATACCCCATTCTGTCATCATGCGCCAGGGACTCATGCCGGTGCCGCCGGGTGCGCCGTCAATGGTCAGAAGATCAATGCGGGCATCAGATGCCCAGCGGATCGCCATTGCTAATTCACGCATGGGATACGCGCCGGTTTTAAGCGTGACGCGCTTTGCACCCATTTTGCGAACCCGGTCAACTTCTCTCATGAACCCGTCCTGACTCAGAAAACCGACTCGCGAATGACGCTCAAATTCTTTGATGGAACCGTCTTTGAATGCTGCCTGATTTGCTTTTTTATTCGGATCCGGCGTCACAAGGTATCCCCGTTTTGCCAGTTCCACAGCCCGTTCAAGGGAATTAACCTTAATCTCGCCGCCGATGCTTTTTGCGCCCTGACCCCATTTCAGTTCGACGGTTTCAACGCCCAACTTTTCAACCACATATTCTGCCACGCCCAGCCGGGTGTCTTCCACGTTCATCTGAACGATAATATCCCCGTATCCTTCATGATAACGGCGATACTGTTCCACTCTGCGCCGCATTTCGGGCGATTCCACCACTTTGCCGTGATTGTTGATTTCCAATTGCGGATCAATGCCGCAGACATTCTCGCCGCAAACCAGACTGATGCCCGATATAGCCGCGCCCACCGCAAAATGCTCCCAGTTCTTGCGGGCAATTTCCGTGCTGCCCAGCGCGCCGGTGAACATGGGAATCTTCATTTTGACTTTTTCCGTCGCGCCGTACCATGTTTCGGTATTGACTTTCGGGAAAATGGCATGATCGGGGTCCGCTTCGATGCCTTCCGCGCCGATGGCATATCCCATAATATTCAGATGAGAATAATCAACAGGATAGTCTTTGTCTGCGCCTGCGGTCACTTCACCGAAAGGAGAGGGATAAAGCATCTCTCTGCCCCGAAATGAAGCGACAAACATATCGCAGTTGCCTTTGCAGCCGTCCACACAGCGGGAGCAGATACCGGACTGGGGGGCAACATTGCGGGAGCGGTTTTTGGTCTGTAATGCCTCGTTGGCATTGGGCGTATTCAAATTCATACTTTCTTTCCTCCTTGCTGACTTTAATTTACCTTTAATTTCAATTTCTTTTATAGAATCAGGCATTAAATGACGGCATTGAAATTTTTCGCTGTCGCAGAAAGCCCACCTCCTAAATATCTTATAACCTTTGCGGATTTTGCGCCTTTGCGAGAAATCTTCAGACAATGACCGGCGCAAAAAAGGCGTCACCCTTCTTCATGGGCAAAGACGCCTTATCTTTTTTTCCGAACTTTACCGTCACTTATTTTTACGGTTTCGCAAATATCTTGGTCAATGTGAGTTCAGTATAAAATTTTACAAATAAAATCAGGAAATTTATTCTACCAATCATCAAAAAAAGGGTACTTTTGCAATTTATGCCGAACTCACATTTTAATTACAGATTTTTTTTATTCGTATTTACCTCTCTTGTCAAGCTGTAAGTTGTAATTAAATGAATTTATTTTATTTTTTAAGCTATAATTAAAAAGACTCATTTTTTAAAGTATAAATTTATCATTCCGGGAAAAATATAAGAATATTCTTTAATGCAGAACAGCCGGAAGATGGTCCTTCCGGCTGAGGGCAAAATTGAAATCAGTATGATGATTTGACAACTTCAGGAGTTACGCTTATGAAATTTCCGCATCGTAAAAACGAACCGCAAAGAGCGCAAAGTTCCCCGCAGAGTTCCGCAAAGGTTTAAAACATATCTTTGCGGAACTCTGCTTAAAAAGTTGTCAAATTTTTACAGTTCAGCCACGCTTCCAAGCGCCGAAGCCCTTCTTCAGTAGAAACACGGGGAACATATCCCAAATCTTTTCGGGCAGCCTGAATATCAAACCAGTGAGATGCGGCAAGTTCTTCGGCTAAAAACCGTGTCATGGGCGGCTCTGCTGTAATATGCAAAATGCCATAGATAAATTCGCATACTGCGCCGATTTTTTTTGCGGTTTTCTCAGATACAGAACGCTTCACAGGGCTGTGTCCGCCGGCTTTGAGGATTGCGTCAATCATATCCCACAAAGGTATCGGCTCTCCCTGAGTGATAAAATAAATCCTGCCGGAAAGCTCCGGGCATCCCAGCAGCTTATCCGCCGCCAGTATATGGGCGTCTGCGGCATTGGCGATGTAAACCGTATCCGCAAGGTTTTTGCCGTCTCCGACTCTGAGCAGACGATTTGCCTTTGCCAATATTCTCGGCACAAGGTGATTGTCTTTGGGACCCCATATCAGATGCGGTCTCAGAATAACAGCTTTGAGCCATCCTTCTTTTGCGGCTCTGACAACATGCTGTTCCGCAATCGCTTTTGTTTTCGGATAATGCGCGTGGAATTTTTCAGGATAAGGAACAGACTCATTCACGCCTTCCATGTTTTTACCATTGAACACCACGCTGGGCGAACTGGTATGGACAAGCCCTGAAACACCGTGCCGCCGGCACGCGTCAAGCACATTCTGCGTTCCGAAAACATTGGTTTTGAAATATTCGGAATAGGTTCCCCATATACCGGGCTTTGCTGCGGTGTGAAAAACAAGGTCAATGCCTTCGTGAGCCTGTTCCACCGAGCGCTGATCGCTGATATCGCCCTGAATCTGCTCCACACCCAGCGATGCCAGTTCCGGGTAAAATTTTCTGGAAAAACTGCGAACCCTGTCGCCCCTTCCGACAAGCCGGGACACGATGGCACCGCCGAGAAAGCCGCCGCCGCCTGTGACTAAAACATTCTGTATTTTTTGATTATGTTTATCCATGACTGACATGATTCTTTTTAATAAAATAAGTTTGCTTCACACATCAGATTGAATTATACTGTAATTTAATTGAAAGTAAAATTATTTTTCAGGAAATCTGAAATATTCAGGAGTTACGCAGTTGAGACCTCTCCCCCTCTCCTTCGGAGAGGGGGCCGGGGGGTGAGGTGGGGATGAGGTCTCAACTGCGTAACTCCTAATATTATAAGAGGCACATATTATGAATGATATGAATGACAGGGATACATATTACAGGATATTGATTGTTGATGATTCCGCCAAGAATATTCAGGCAGTTGCAGGCATTTTGAAGCAGGAAGGCTATCGGATGTCATTTGACCAAAACGGTATATCCGCGATTGAACATGTAACGTCGGCAAAATTCGATCTGATTCTTTTGGATATTATGATGCCGGAAATGGACGGATACGAAGTCTGCAAGAAATTAAAGGAAAATCCTGACACACAGGACATCCCTGTTATTTTTCTGACAGCAAGAACAGATATTGAAAGCATGATGAAAGGCTTTGAAATCGGCGCGGTGGATTATATCACAAAGCCTTTTCATGCTGGCGAACTGATTGCAAGGGTCAGGACGCATTTAGAATTAAAGCGGGCAAAAGAAGTCCTGAAAATATCAAATGAAAAATTACAGCATCGTGAACAGGAGTTGAAAGAACTTAATGCAACCAAAGATAAATTTTTTTCCATTATTGCCCATGATCTGAAAAGCCCTTTTAACGGACTGATCAGCGGCACAAATTATCTGATTGATTTTTTAGATGAAATGGACAAAGATAAAATAAAATATTTCATAGAGAATATCAACACGCTTTCCAAAAATGCCTTTAATTTATTGCAGAATTTGCTGGAATGGTCCATGTCTCAGACAGGGCAGATTCCATGGTATCCCGAAAAAATCAGCATGGGCAGTATCATTGCAGATGTCGTCACATTGTCGGAAAATAACGCAAAGCAGAAAAATATCTGCATTGTAAATGAAATTTCGGAACATACATTTGTCCATGCAGATGTGGACATGATAAACGCTGTGATAAGAAATCTGATGACAAATGCTTTAAAATACACCAAAAGCGGCGGAGAAATCCGGATAAGGGCAAAAGATGCGGGAGATTTTACGGAATTTTCGGTTTCAGACAACGGCGTCGGCATCAAAGAAGCGGATATTGAGAAACTGTTCCGAATGAATATTCAATTCTCCAAACCGGGAACAGCCGATGAGAAAGGCACGGGTCTGGGGCTGATTTTATGTAAAGAATTTGTGGAAAAAAACCGCGGGAAAATATGGGCGGAAAGCCGATTCGGAAAAGGAAGCAGTTTTAAATTTACCTTGCCCAAGGGAAAATAAGTGAGAAGTGAGAAGTGAGAAGTGAGAAATATTCACACATCCTATTTCTCATTTCTCACTTCTCATTTCCTAAGGCGCAAGCCAGGGGCTTTTTTTCAAAACCGCATGAATAAATGACCCGGGACCGGGCATCAGACAAAACAGAGCGACAATGGTAACATAAAGCAGCACAGTCGTTTTCAGATGTTTGAAACTGCCCGCCTTGAGCGCAGTGCCGAAAGATTTTTTTATCCCTTTTTCAGATAAACGGAAACTGCTCAATTCATCTAAAATAAGATGAATGAGGCATCCGAAAAAAACAAAAATGCCGCTCATCCATGCGGTGAAATTTGAGGCATGAAAGATGTGATACAGCAGCATGGTGGTCAGAAACCAGCACAGCAACGCAAAGGGAACTGAATGAATCAGCCCGCGATGTACCGTGAGATGCTTAAAAATAAAGAGTCCGCCGTATCTGACAAGCAGAAACACGGTCGGCAAAATGAGAAAAAGAAAGAGCGGCGGCGAATTGCTTTTTTGGCTGAGGAGCGCAAAAATGGCAATAACAGCACCGGCGATATTGAAAATCAGCTTTAAGGGCAGAGATTTGTTTGCGTCAATGTCGGGGAGGATGCCTCCGACAGTTCCCGCAATGAAATACAGCAGCGATTCCGGGATGCCTGCCATGCCCGCCAGCCAGAGTGCGGTCACAGCGGCAGCGTTTGCCGTGTATGCAACAGAAAGATGTGTTTTGAAATTCGGCACGGAATATTCTGAAATAAAAAGAAGTTTCTCGCAGAGGCGCATCTGTTTTCAGGCAACGGTCGCAAAGAAAAGCCTTTTTTATAAAAAAAAATCTTTGCGGACTTTGCGTCTTTGCGAGAAATAAAATCTTTGTGAAAAAGAAGTTTCTCGCAAAGGCGCAAAGTTCGCAAAGAAAAAAATAAATTAAGTCTTGGCGTTCTTGGCGTCTTTGCGAGAAAGAAAAAATTCTTTGGATACGTTGCGAGAAATTCAGACCGGATGATGGTCGGGATGACTGGATTTGAACCAGCGACATCAGCGTCCCGAACGCTGCGCTCTACCAGGCTGAGCCACATCCCGACAATATAATTGACACGGGTTTTTAATTGAAGAAAATCTGATATAATCTCCTTGACCCGCATTGATGTCGAGGCTTATAAACAAAATCTGACAGCTTGTCAATACTTTTTTAAACAGGATTGACAGGATTTACAAGATTAACAGGATTGACAGGATTAACACAGATATAAAACATTCTGCCAAGCTCCGTAGGAGCGACATATTTGTAGATAAATATTTCAAGCATCTTCCGAACTCCGTAGGAGCGACATATTTGTAGAAACATTCCAAACAGCTCCCAAACTCCGTAGGAGTGAGATATTTTACGCCATGTGCAACTTTTTTACCGCAAAGTCCGCAAAGGTTACGCAAAGAGCGCAAAGACTTATCCTTGCGAACCTTGCGGAATCTTTGTTTTTTAAATAAAGACCATTATGACTGACAAACCGAATGTGATTGTAATTTGCGGGCCCACGGGCATCGGGAAGACGGCTGCGGCAATCAATGTCGCCGAAGCTTTCGGGGGACAAATCATCAGCGCCGATTCCATGCAGATTTACCGGCACATGGATATCGGCACGGCAAAGCCCACGCCCGAAGAAAAAGCCCGCGTCCCGCACTATATGATAGACATTGTTGATCCGGATGAGGATTTTGACGCGGCGATGTTTGCCGAAATTGCCCGAAAAAAAATCGCAGAACTGCATGAAAACCATATTCCCGCGATTGTCGCAGGCGGCACGGGCTTTTACATCAAATCGCTGGTACACGGTCTGTTTCAGGGTGTGACAGCGGACTCGGAAATCCGCACACGTCTGAAACAGGAAGCAGAGGTCAACGGCGGCGAATGTCTTCACGAGCGTCTGCGTTGGTATGACCCTGATACCGCAGCAAAAATTCATCCCCATGACATTTTCAGAATTGTAAGGGCGATTGAAGTGTATGAACTTACAGGAAAACCGCTTTCAGAATATCACGAGACGCATCAGTTTGCCGAAGAACCGTTTCATGTTCTGAAAATCGGCTTGGACATGGAAAGAGAAATGCTTTACGAGCGCATCAACCGCCGTGTTGACGCCATGATAGCCGCAGGATTTGAGAATGAAGTCAGAAAACTCTTGGATATGGGCTATTCGCCGGAACTCAAATCCATGCAGTCTATCGGCTATCGGCATTTGGCTGAATTTATTCAGGGAAAAATGTCTTACGAGGAAGCCGTGAGAACGCTCAGGCGTGACACCCGGCGATATGCCAAACGCCAAATGACATGGTTTAAAGCAGACCCGCAGATTATATGGATACCGCCTGAAAATTCTTATGAAATTCGCACTCTGGTAAAGAAAAAATTCTCCCATCTCATAAACAACGTAGTGCTTTGTCAAGTTTGATTTTAAGAGTTGAATAATTAATGCGAATTAAGGGTTGAAATTAGTAACATAAATTCAGAGTGTTACAAAAAGCAACTTTCGGATGATTTTTATAACATCCTTATTTTATCCGCCGCTGAATTTGGTGGTTATCCCAAAACAACCCCGAATCTATCAATCTCTCACCCGATATAAGCCGCACGCTCTAAATAGCGAAATACTTCCTGCTCCGCCTCAAACCCGACCTTTTACGGCGCTCTTTCCCGAAAACGACCGGAACATTTTCTCGCTCTGTTTTAAAAATTAGGCTTGAATATTTGTCCGGATTGTATTATTTTTGTTCATAATTACGCTGTGTGCAATTTTTTTTTAACCACAAAGAACACAAAGGTCACAAAAATTCATCGCCGTCCGGACAAGCCCCATTTTGAGTCCCGTAGGGACGGCTGAAGTCAATCAACACCTCTATTTTCAGTCGTCCCTACGGGACTTGAAAGAAAAAATGATGTGAACTTCTTATCCGGCAATAAATTGCCGGGGTATTCTCATGCGTCCCTACGGGACTTGAAAAATTATGGAATCCGTATTCCCGACAATATCTGTTTTTAGCTCTGTACTGGGCTATTTTCAGCCATCCCTGCGGGGCTGGGCATATTCAAACAGCTCATCTTTTGAAACAATCACCGAAATATCATCCACATATTGGCGGATATTTTCAAGCCCGCCCTCCTGCCGGTCCACCAGAATGACCGCTTTTACCACTTCCAGCCCTTCGGAACGCGCCCGTTCAATGGCTTTGACCGTGGAGCCGCCGGTTGTCGCCACATCGTCAATAATCGCAACCCGCTCGCCCGGGGACATATCGCCTTCGATCCATTTGACAATGCCGTGATCTTTCTGTATCTTGCGTATGGAAAAAGCTTTTACGGGGTGGGCATTCAGTTCGGAGGCGAAAGCTGTTGCTATGGCAAGCGGATCCGCTCCGAAGGTGAGTCCGCCCACGCCAGTGACATTGACATTTCTGATCGCATCGAATATAAGATGTCCGGCAAGAAACATGCCTCTGGGACTCAGCGTTGTCGGCTTGCAGTTGATATAAAAGCGGCTCATTCTGCCGGAAACCAATTTGAAAATCGGCTCGCTGCTGTATTTGAAAGATTTCTGACAAAGAATCTGAATAAGTTCCTGTTTCATTTTGTCTTATATTTTCGGAACGCGAAACTGCAACCACGAAAGCACGAAAAGTATGAAGGACATGAAAAGTATAAACCTTCGTGCATTTCGCCAAAATATAAAAACAGACTTTCGTGTTTTCGCGGTTGCAGTTTTGTATTTCGCTTTTTATTGTTGATTTTAAGGTTACAATCAGGTAAAAAAGCCTTCACTGAAATGGAAGAAGCTTTTTTATGGGAATCAGTGAAGGCTTTGAGCAGGGAAAACTGGTGACAGCACTCCCTGAACTCAATATGCTTCATATCAATAAAATTCAGGCAGGTCAATTATAAAAGCCTCAGCAGCGTCGAAGATTTGACGAAGGCGGGGGAGATCATCAATCCGGTTGGAGAATTACAATCGAGCTGAATAACACCAAAAGTCCGATTATCCGTATATTTCATGTTCACAAGCGTTATGATGCAAAAAATGCTTTGATTGATGTCAGTTTTGATATATATGAGAATGAATTTCTTTTTATCACCGGGGCCAGCGGGGCAGGAAAAACCACGCTGATGAAACTGCTCTATCTCGGAGAACCTGTATCAGAAGGACAGATTATCGTGGAAGGGTTAAACCTGTCGAGAATTCCCCGAAAACGGATACCGATGCTGAGAAGAAAATTCGGCATTATATTTCAGGATTATAAACTGATCCATACAAAAAATGTGTTTGACAATATTGCGATTGCACTGGAAGCTGTGGGAACTAAAAGCCGTTTAGTCGGGAAAAAAGTCAGAAGCGTGGTGAGGACTGTGGGCATGGAAGGCAAACTCAAATCTTTTCCTCCGGGGCTGTCCGGGGGCGAACAGCAGCGCATCGCTGTTGCAAGAGCCATCGCCGGCGATCCCCGCATCATCATTGCAGACGAACCCACCGGCAGTCTGGATGCTGAATCTGCAAAGGTGATTTTCGGACTCCTGAAAAGCTTTCATGACCGGGGCGGAACCGTGATTATCGCGACCCATGACACCGAACTGATCCGGAAAACCGGGGGACGGGTCATTCTGTTGGAACAGGGACGCCTGCAATCCTCAACTCTTATCCCGAAGCCTGCCTGATGCTGCAATTTTTCAGAAGAGCCTTGGGTGATATTCTGGGAAACCGCTTTCTGAACGCGGTGACAGTCATCACCGTTGCCCTGTCCGTACTGATGATCGGCGTGTTTGTGCTGTTTTTCATCAATGCCGACGCGCTCATGGATTCATGGACAAAAGGTATCCGCATCATGGCATACCTTGATTCGGGTACACCGGAAGAGAAAATCTCAGAGATAAAAGCTTCGATTGAGCGGATAAAAGGGATTGAAACTGTCCGTTTCATATCCAAAAAAGAAGCGATTGAACAGTTGAAAAACCAGATGACGCATCAGGCGTCTCTGTTTGAGAATTTAAAGGAAAATCCGCTGCCCGATGCTTTTGAAATTCAGATGGCGGAACTTTCCCGAAATCGCGAGGATTTTGATGAAGCCGCCCGACAGATTTCCGCACTCCCCTCCGTGGAAGAAGTCGAGTACGGACAGAAATGGCTGGAACGCTTCAGCGATATGCTGAACCTGTTCAAAGCCTCAGGATATGCGATGGGCGGTCTTTTTTTTCTGGCGGCTGTTTTTTTTGTGGCAAATACCATCCGCTTGGTGATATACTCCCGTCGTGATGAAATTGAAATCATGCGTCTGGTCGGCGCGTCCGAAAGCTTTATCAAAGACCCTTTTTATATTCAGAGTCTTATACAGGGCGCACTGGGCGGACTGATAGGGCTGGGCGCGCTGCTTGCGGTTTTCAGATTTGTGACGGGCGAGTGGCGATTGGGAATCGGAAACTGGAAATTGGAAACAGCGTCCAATTTCAATTTTCTGCTTTCAAATTTCCAGCTCCGTTTTCTTCCTTCGGAAATTATCGCAGGAATTCTGCTGGGAAGCATGTTTGTGGGATGGGCAGGCTGTTATCTTTCTCTCAAACAGTTTTTGAAATTGTAACCGCTTTCGTATCAGCAGTACGGAATGCGTCGTCTTATGTGGTCTTATTAAAAGATTAAAAGCAGAACGGGTTTATCTATTTTTTAACCCGGGCCGTTTTACTGATGCGAAACCTCTTTTATAAGATTAGGCATAAGATCAGGCATAAGATCAGGCATTTTCGCACTCCGGATGCGGAGTGAAAAATCTGAGGACAGGTAATGATAAAAACAGAGCAAACAGATTTTTGCATAAAAGTCAGTGTGTTCCTGATTGCAGGCGTCGCCCTGCTCTTTTACGGCGCGGGTCTCTCTGCTTCGCAGATTGATGTGAAAATTAAAGATTTCAAAAAAGAAGCTGCTGAAATCAGCCGTGAGATAAAAGAAAATAAAGCCGAAATACAGGACTGTGCTGAAAAAGAAAACAAAATTATCAATCATCTGGATTCCATAGAGCGGGAACTCAGCAAAGCGGAAAAGCAGGCAGTGCTGATCCGGTCTCAGGCAGCATCGCTTGAAGCAAAAATAAAAGAGGCTGAAACCGCGTCCGAGGATTTGAAAAAACAGATTCAGATCGGTGAAAAATATGCATCCCGCCGGATGGTGGCGCTTTACAAACTGAACTGTATGGGAGAAATGCAACTGCTTGCATCGGCAGATTCGGTCAGCGATTTTTTTCAGCGGAAAACCGCGCTGAAGCGAATCCTTGAATACGACAGCGATATTCTCGGAAGTCTGGCTGAAAAAAAAGCAGCATTTCAGAAACTGTCAGACAGTCTGCGCGAACAGAAAAAAGAAAAACTTTTGCTGGCGGCGGCTTGTAAAAAAGAAATCGGGAATATATCTTCTAAGAAAAAAGAAAGATCAAAACTGCTTTCGGAAGTCCGCAGCCGGAAATCTCTGAAACTGGCATCGGTGACATCTTTGCAGCAGGCTGCAAATGATTTGGACAAAAAAATAAAAGAGCTGCTGAAAGAATTACTCAAACGGAAACAGAGGGAAGGCGTCAGAACCGGAAAATTTGCCGTTTACAAAGGCGTGCTGAATCTGCCGGTAAAAGGCGAAATTGTTTCTTTTTTCGGTCCCTATCGGAATACCGAATTTAATGTGATGAATTTCCAAAGCGGGATTGATATAAAAGCCGGCCGGGGCGAAGCCGTTCATGCTGTGTGCGAAGGAGAAGTGATCTTTTCGGACTGGTTCAAAGGCTACGGCAATATGATTATCATAGATCACGGAAATCATTATTGCACACTTTATGCCCATGCGGACAAGGTTTTCAAGAAACAGGGCGATCATGCGGAAAAAGGTGAAGTCATTGCCACTGTGGGCGAAACCGGTTCCACGGAAGGTCCCCGGCTGCATTTTGAACTGCGTCACCACGGAAAATCTGTGGATCCCCTGAGGTGGCTCAGAAAAGGGTGATTCGGAAATCGGATTTTAAAAGAAACAGCAATTTCATCAATAAGCATATACGAAGCCGGGGCTTCGTAACGAGAAGAACGCAAAGGAGCAAAGGATGACAGGGAAAAAGAAGAAAAACTTAAAGTTGTGGATAGTGACGGGAATCGCCATCATGTTTTGTACCGTAGGTTCCGGTTTTTATCGAAACCTTTCTGCGGATGATGAAACATATAAGGGCTTGAAAATATTTTCCGACGTGATTGATCTGGTCGAAAAAAATTATGTTGACCCTGTGGACACCAAAGAACTGATTCAGAAAGCGATTCAGGGCATGGTCGGCAGTCTGGATCCCCATTCCCAGTTGCTGCCGCCCGAAGCTTTTGAAGAATTGCAGATTGACACCCGTGGCGAATTCGGGGGCATCGGCATTGTCATTACAATGGAAAAAGGTCTGCTCACTGTTATTTCTCCCATCGAAGGAACGCCTGCTCATAAAGCCGGTGTGAAATCCGGCGATATTATTATCAAAGTGGACGGGGAGTCCACCAAAGATATGATGCTGTGGGAAGCTGTAAAAAAGATGAGAGGCCTCAAAGGCGAGAAAGTGCTGATCACCGTTGTGCGGAAAGGTGTTTCCAAACCCATGGATTTTGAGCTGGTGCGGGATATTATTCCCATTGAAAGCGTGAAATCGCTTTTGGCAAAACCTGGCTACGGCTATGTCCGGGTCACCAATTTTCAGGAAAACACCAGTGATGATCTGGAAACCGCTTTGCGTAATCTGGAAACCGGCGAAGTTCCTCTCAAAGGGCTTATTCTTGATCTCAGGGACAATCCGGGCGGTCTGCTGAATCAGGCAATAGAAATTTCCGACTTTTTCCTGGAAGAAGGCACAATTGTTTCCATCAAGGGCAGACAGAAAAGGCATACCAAAATTTTCGATGCTCATCGTGACAGAATAAAGCGGGATTATCCGATGGTGGTGCTGATTAACGCGGGAAGCGCGAGCGCGTCGGAAATCGTTGCCGGCGCATTGCAGGATCACAAGCGCGCGCTGATACTCGGCGTCACATCTTTCGGAAAAGGATCGGTTCAGACCGTTGAAACATTGCGGGACGGTTACGGTCTGAAATTCACCATTGCCCGATATTATACGCCCAACGGACGCTCCATACAGGCGCAGGGAATCGTTCCGGATATTGAAGTGAAACAGCAATATATAGAGGATGCCGAGGATACGGAACAGGGAGACGAGGATGCTTTGCTGAAAGAGAAGGACCTTAAAAATCATCTGGAAGCCTATCCTTATGTAGAAGATGAGAGCGGGACACAAGATCAGCCTTTGGATGAAAAAGACAAGTCCAAAAAAATAAAACAGCAAAAAAAGGTTGAATCCCGATACGGTCCCCTCAGTATCGAAGGATTGCAGGAAGACAACCAGGTGATGCGGGCGCTTGAAATTCTGGTCGGTTACGATATTTTCAAGAGCAGCGCCCGGTAGTCGCTCGCTGTTGATTCGGACATTACTGAGAATGCAGGGCAGGCATTTCATGCTTGCCCTGCCTGATTAATACCGAATCGCTTTCAAACAGTTATGAAACTTTGTCCGCCCTGCATGGCTGTAGAACGGGTTTCAAACCCGTTTTACACCGATACTGAAATGTCGGACACGCTGCGCTTTGTCCGCCCTGCCGGCTCGGAGCAGCGAGCGTCAGCGACCTGTAATTCTGAAAGCGAATTGGTATAAGAGCTGAGAATGGCAGGGCAGACATTTCATGCCCGAAGCGGTGCCGAACCAACAGTATATTTCCTTTCTCCTGATGAATTATAACAAGATAAAGAAAAAAAGAATTCTTTCTGCATCCCGTATTCCCAAGTTCAAAAAAATAATGGCGGCAACAGCAGCCGGAGCAGTGCTGCTTGTTATTATCGGATATGTTTCTCAATGCACATCGCAGAAAGAAACAGCGACAGCTTATGCACCTGCTTATGAAATTTATCCTGAAAAAGAGATTGTTCCGCAGAGGCGGATACCTGATCCCAAACCTCTGCTGCCCAAAGTTGCGATCATTATTGACGATGTAGGCTATGACTGCCTGATGGGCGAGGCATTCCTCAATCTTGATACAAATATTACGCTTTCTGTGTTTCCTCACAGCCCCTGTCGGCATCAGATTTCCCGCAAAGCCGAGATTGCAGGGGTTGAAATTATGCTGCATCTGCCCATGGAACCGGTTGAATACCCTGCGGTCAATCCGGGAACCGGCGCGCTGCTGACCGCCATGACATCTGAAGAACTGATCCGCCAGTTAGAACAGAATTTGGACTCTGTTCCGCTTATCAAAGGTGTCAACAATCACATGGGGTCCCGGATGACGGCAATGTCTGCGGGAATGTATCAGATATTATCGGCTGTAAAAAAGCGGAATCTTTTTTTTATTGACAGTCTGACCACAGAAGACAGCATCTGCCATTCATGCGCCCGTCTGTTGCAGATTCCCTTTGCCCAGCGGGATGTATTTATAGACCATGTTCAGACGCCGGTGTTTATCCGGCAGCAACTTCTGCTATTGATCCGAACTGCGGAAAACTACGGAGAAGCTATCGGCATCGGTCATCCGCATACTGTGACCTATGATATGCTTGTGGAGATGCTTCCCGAAATAAAAAAAAAAGTGCGGTTAGTCCCGGCTTCGGAGGTGGTGCATACAGGGGGTTGATTAAAAAACGGTGCGGTTCGACTGCGCTCACCGCCCGGCAGTTGAGCGCAGTCGAAACTGAGCGAAGCCGAAACTGAGCCTGACGATAACTTAATTCCGCTCTGCCCACCCTACATCTTTCCCCTGTCCAGGTTCCGGTACTGAATCGCTTCGGAAATGTGGGATGTCTGAATATTGTCTGCGCCTTCAAGATCGGCAACGGTGCGGGAAATTTTCAGAATGCGGTTGTAGGCGCGGGCAGAAAGCCCGAGTTTGTCAATCGCTGTTTCCAAAAGCCGCTGTCCGACGGTATCAATGGCGCAGAAAGTTTTGATATGGCGGCTGCTCATCTGGGCATTGCAGTAAAATTTTGTTTGTTGAAATCGCTCAAGCTGAATTTTCCGGGCTGCGGAAACTCTGCCACGAATTTTTTCCGATGACTCGGATGCGACCTTTCCCACGAGGTCTTTATAAGGAACTGCCGGAACTTCCACATGAATATCTATTCTGTCTGTCAGGGGACCGGAAATTTTTGACCGGTAACGGCTGATTTGCCGGGGCGCGCAGGTGCATTCATGTTTGGGATCGGAATAGTATCCGCAGGGACAGGGATTCATCGCTGCAATCAGCATAAAACTGGAGGGATAGGTAACAGCCGAAGCTGCGCGGGAGATGGTCACTTTCATGTCTTCCAGAGGCTGACGCATGACTTCAAGCACATGCTTTTTAAATTCCGAAAGTTCATCCAGAAACAGAACGCCGTTATGCGCCAGACTGACTTCGCCTGGACGTGGAATATGTCCGCCGCCGATAAGCCCCGCATCCGATATGGTGTGATGCGGAGACCGGAAAGGACGCCGGGTAATCAGGGGCTGATCTTTTTCAAGCATTCCCGATACGCTGAAAATCTTAGTGGTTTCAACAGCTTCTTCAAAAGTTATGGGCGGCAGAATAGAGGGAATGCGCTTGGCGAGCATGGTTTTGCCCGAACCCGGAGGCCCGATCATAATCAGATTATGCCCGCCTGCCGCGGCAACTTCCAGCGCACGTTTGACATGTTCCTGTCCCATGACTTCGGAAAAATCAGCCTCATAATGAGGGATACTTTCAAACATGGCGGAAATGTCGGTTTTTTCAGGTTCAATCTGCGTGAACCCGCGAAAAAAATCAATAAGCTGGGACAGTGTTTTCACTGGCAGCACTGTAATGCCTTCCACCACCGCGGCTTCCCGCCTGTTATCATGCGGCACGATGATGCCCGAATAGCCTGCCTGTTTTGCAGCCAACGCCATAGAGAGAGAACCTTTGACGGGTTTTATGCGTCCGTCCAGCGACAGTTCTCCCATAATCAGATACTTGGAAACAAGTTCCTGAGAAATCATCCGGCCGGCGCACAGAATCCCCAACGCTATGGGCAGATCAAAACCGGTTCCCTCTTTTTTGATATTGGCGGGGGCAAGATTCACGGTAATCCTGTCATCCGGAAACAGATAGCCCGAATTGTTGATCGCACTTCGGACCCTTTCTCTGCTCTCTTTTACAGCAGTTTCAGGAAGCCCCACGGTGGTAAAATAAGGAAGCCCCATAGAAATATCCACTTCGACTTCCACCAGATATGCGTCAATGCCGATGACGGCGCTGCTCAGAACTTTTGCAAGCACAGAATTCTCCTCGGTCCTTTGTCAGACGGGTAGGGACATACCCCTACGGAACATCAAGCCCATCAGAATTAATTTGGTCAGGTACTAAACATGATACAGATTATAACTGACAGATGTTTAAAGAACAATCCTTTTATGTGACAGCCTTTAAAAAAGATTCTTTTTCTTGCAAAAGAAATACAATACGCTGTATAAACAAACCTGAAATAAATTTCAGGGCTGAAAGCTCAAGCAGGCTGAAGCCTGCTCTTCATTCCCGGATTCATTTGTCTCGGTACAGGTGCGCTTGAGCGCACTTTAGATTTCAGCCGGGGGATTTATCCTCCGATTCTGAAAACGATTCTGATACCAATTCGCTTTCACATAGTTATTTCATCTAATTAAGAAATGTCGGTCGCTGACGCTTCCCGCTCCGAGCAGGGAGCGTCAGCGACCTGCAATTCTGAAAACGATTCTGAAAATCTATACCTTGAATAAGGAAGATAATAAAGATGTTTATACATTTACAGCAAAGAACAATTGCAAAGCCGGTTTCCTGTTCGGGAGTGGGGGTGCATTCGGGAAAGGCGGTCGCGCTGACCATCAAGCCTGCGCCTGTCAATCACGGCATCAGATTTGTGAGAACCGATCTGCCGGATAAGCCGGGCGTCAGGGCGCATTTCAATGCTGTTGTGGACACAAGTCTTGCAACGGTCATCGGCGACAACGGCTGTATTGTTTCAACCATAGAGCATCTTATGGCAGCCTTTGCCGGGCTTTCCATTGACAACGCGCTTGTTGAATTAGATGGTTACGAAGTGCCGATCATGGACGGCAGCGCGTCGGTTTTCACGTCTCTGATCCGCGCCGCAGGCATCAAGGAAGAAAGCGGTCCCCGATGTTTTTTTGTGATAAAAGAACCAATTGAAATCAAAGAAAACGGAAAATCTGTCGCCATCTATCCGGATTCGACCTTCCGCATCAGCTACACCATAGAATTTGACCATCCCATGATCCGAAAACAGTCTTTTTCCCTTGAAGTAAGCGACAACATATTTGAAAAGGAAATTGCACGCGCCAGAACTTTCGGCTTTTTTCACGAAGTCGAATATATGAAAAACTACGGACTTGCCCGGGGCGGCTCTTTGGAAAATGTTGTGGTGCTTGACAAAGAAGGCGTGCTTAACAGCGAGGGATTGAGATTTAAAGATGAATTTGTGCGGCATAAGATTCTCGACTGCCTCGGTGATTTTTCGCTGCTCGGTATGCCGGTTCTGGGGCATCTGGTGGTGAAAAAATCAGGACACGCCTTTAATCATGCCTTTCTCAAACAATTTTTTACACAAAAAAAATCATGGGACACGCTGATTGCAGGGGACAGGTAACAGGGGGACAGGTAACAGGGTGACAGGTGACAGGTGACAGGTGACAAGGTTACATGCAACCTGCAACCTGCAACCTGTAACCTGCCGAATGTCATCATTCATGAAACTGAAAATATATGTCATGCTTCTTGCCGCAGTTTTTCTGACCCGGACGCCGGTTTTTGCACAGGCAAGGGTGGCTGACATTACCATCACCAACACTCGCTATGATCTTGAACTGGTTTATCTGAATCTTAAAGGCACATTTACGGAAAAAATGCAGGAGGCTGTTTTAAGCGGCGTTCCCACAACTTTTCTGTTTTTCATCACGCTGGAGGAAGTCCGCAGCATCTGGGCTGATAAGGAATTAGTTGAGATAACTCTGAGTCATACCATCAAATATCACAGTCTGAAAAAAGAATTTGTTATCAAACGCTCATGGGAAGACGACAAGCCCATTGTGGCGCAGTCTTTTAAAGAATCACAAAAATTAATGAATGAAATTAATAATTTGAATATAATTTCCCTTGACAAGCTTGAAAAGGGCAAACAATACCGCCTGCGCGCCAAAGCCCAGCTCAGCAAACTCACGCTTCCGCTTCACCTTCATTATATTCTGTTTTTTGTCTCCCTGTGGGATTTTGAAACAGACTGGTATTCAATAGATTTTGTTTATTGACCTGATGTGCAACTTTTTCCGAACCGCAAAGGGCGCAAAGATTCCGCAAGGTTCGCAAGGATAAGTCTTTGCGCTCTTTGCGTAACCTTTGCATACGGCGTATATTGAGGTCAGAGGTGAGAGGTAAGGGGTGAGAGGCAACCCCTGACCCCTGACCCCTGACCCCTGACCCCTTTATGACCCGAACCAACCGATTTAAAAAACAATCTTTTTCTGTTTCAGACAGCGAGAGCCGAAAACGGAAACGGGAACTCATCATTATCGTTGCCATTATCGCTGTGGTGGCGGCGCTGACCTTTGCCGAAACCAAAGTCATCCATTTCGGCGCAGATTTTCCGGTTTCCAACACCATATTGATGTTCATTCTGATCAACATCAATCTCCTGCTGCTGATTCTCCTGATATTTCTGGTATTCAGAAACCTCGCCAAACTGTTTTATGACAGAAAACGCAAGGTCATGGGCGCAAAGCTCCGGACCCGGCTTGTGCTTGCCTTTATCTCCATCACGCTTTTTCCGACCATCGTGCTTTTCTTTTTTTCCATCAATTTCATTACCGGCAGCATCGAGTTCTGGTTCAATGTGCCTGTGGAGCAGGCGCTCGACAATTCGCTGGAAGTCGGAAGGCGATTGTATCAGTATGTGGAAGATCAGAATCAGTTTTTTATGAGACGCATCGCGTATCAGATTCGGGCAAAAAAATATTTGGACGCGGAAAAGCGCGATGAACTTTCCCGCTATCTTCAGACCATGCAGGAATCGTTCAATCTTCATGCTGTTGAAGTGTATCGGCAGGGACAGCGCACGGCTTACGCCCTCGGACCCGGGATGAGCAGTCTCTCTGCGCTTCAATCTTCAGTTTTCAATTCTCAATCTCCCAAAATCCCCTCGGTTTCAGAGCGTGTTCCCAAAGGCGAACTGACGCGCACGGTGGGAACCGTTCCTTTCGGCGTGAGACCCTCGGACGCGGAAGCATTTCTGGTTTTATCCGTTCTGATTTCTCCCGATCTTTCTGCGAATCTGAATGCCATTTCAAAAGGCTTTGAAGAATACAAACAGATTCAGCTCCTCAAAGAACCCATTCAGATCACGTATCATATCACGATTTCCATTGTCGCGCTCTTAGTCCTGTTCTGCGCGATATGGTTCGGTTTTTATTTAGCAAAGTCTATCAGCATTCCGATTCTGCAATTGGTGGAAGGCACTCGCAAAGTCGCGGAGGGAGACCTGAGTTTCAGCATTCTGCCGGCTTCGGATGATGAAATCGGCAGTCTTGTGCATTCTTTCAACCTTATGACCCGTGATCTGAGAACCGGCAGGGAGCAGTTGGAGCTTTCAGCGTATATGCTCCGGCAGCAGAATGTCGAAATCGAAGCCAGACGGCAGTATATGGAAATCGTGCTGCGGAATGTCTCAACCGGCGTTATCACGATGGATGCGGAGGGGCTGGTGGTCACGACCAACAAATCGGCTGAAAAGATGCTGAATATCCGCTCCGATGAAGTGCTGAATCACAGTTATAAGAAGCTGCTGAAAGGGCAGCATCTCAATCTTGCCGGAGAAATCATGGATGCGCTTGATCGGGAAGATGCGGTGGAATTTCCTTTGCGTATAGCAATTGACGGCAGCCCCCGCAGTTTTATGATGCGGGTGAACATTCTCAAAGACGATGAGGGGCAGCGCATGGGCTTTGTCATGGCTTTTGACGATCTCACGGAATTGGAAAAAGCCCAGCGCATGGCCGCATGGCGGGAAGTTGCCCGGCGCATCGCCCATGAAGTGAAAAATCCGCTCACGCCCATCAAGCTTTCAGCCCAGCGTTTGCAGCGGAAATATTCGGGGCAGTTGAACGAGCCGGTTTTTGACGAATGCACCCGGATGATTATTGACCATGTTGACCTGATCCGGGATTTGGTGAATGAGTTTTCGGAGTTTGCCAAATTTCCCGCGGCAAATCCCAAGCCCTGCGATCTGCCGCCCATTATTGAGGAAACCGTCGCGCTCTTCCGGGAGGGGCATCCGAATATCCGCTTTGATGTGCGTATTCCTTCGGATAAAGAAGATGCGATACCGCGGCTGAATCTTGACCGCCGCCAGATCAAGCAGGCGATGATCAATCTGGTGAACAACGCCATTGCCGCTATTCCCGAAGAGGGGACCGTTGCGATCACGTTGCAGCGGGACAGCGCATCGAAAACCGTCCGCATCGAGGTGGCGGATGACGGGACCGGCATTTCGGACGAAGACAAAACCCGTCTGTTCGAGCCGTATTTTTCCACGAAAACCCACGGCATGGGGCTGGGGCTTGCGATTGTGAGTTCGATTGTGGGGGATCACAGCGGGAAGATCAATGTGCAGGATAATTATCCACGCGGTGCCAAGTTTATTGTCGAACTGCCGGAGTAGATTTTGTCTCTCGCAAAGGACGCAGAGGGCGCAAAGGAAAAGCTTTTTTTTTAAAGAAATCAGACTCCCTGAAATTATTCTATATTTCTTTGCGCCCTTTGCGCTCTTTGCGAGAACTTTTTATTTCTCGCAAAGGCGCAGAGGGCGCAAAGGAAAAGCTTTTTTTTAAAAGAAATCAGACTCCCTGAAATTCTTCTGTATTTCTTTGCACTCTCTGCGTCTTTGCGAGAACTTTTGCTTTCATCGGAAATCTCTCAGGGTGTCTGATGATTTCTGCGCTCAGAT
>JFJP01037574.1_pt1 | contig 25662 bp, 22 predicted proteins | sample 431651 | NCBI WGS metagenome assembly JFJP01 (sample SAMN02602958, study PRJNA72255) | Microbial mat metagenome, whole genome shotgun sequencing project. | biome: fresh water; feature: sink hole; material: water; isolation source: purple microbial (photo- and chemosynthetic) mats found in...
GACAATGGCATCGCCGCAACCATTGGACCTGTGGGTGAGCCCTATGTTCAGGCCTTCCCTGTTCCTGAAATATTTTTTGACATTCTGACGGAAGGATATTTAACCCTGGCGGAATCATACCTGATCAGTCTGCCATATCTTTCCTGGAAAATGGTGCTGATCGGAGACCCTTTATATAGGTTGAACCTGAAGCCATGAAAACGTTAGACCTGGATATGGATCTTGAGTTCTTCCTTTCAAAAGTGCCGCTGTTTTCTTCCATTTCCATTTCCCAGCTTCGTGACATTGCATCCTGCTTTACCTCCATGGAAGTGAAAAAAGATTCAATTATTTTCCATGAGGGTGATTTAAGCGATTCCATGTATGTTATCCGCACCGGAGCCGTCTTGATCCATTCAGAAAAAAAAGAAGGATCTTTGTTTCAGGTGGAATTAAAAAGAGGGGATTTTTTTGGGGAAATGGCCTTGCTGTCCGATCTTCCAAGAAATGCCACGGCACGAGTGACTCTGGATGCAATGGTTTTTCGCCTGAAAAAAAATGATTTTGAAACACTTTTATCCGGGAACAAACATATCGGGCTCTTTTTGAGCCGCCTTTATGCCCGGCGGCTGTCATCGGGATTTGAAAAGGGCATCCGGAAACCCTCATTTTATTCTGTTTCTTCCTCTGATTCCGATCTTGGGCTTTCCCATTTTCTCTATTCCATGTCTTTTCACATTTCAACGGAATCACATAAAAAGGTCCTTGTTGTGGAGCCGCATCTTGAGCTTGAAAGCATTCTGCAGAAATTTGATCTTAAGAGCGTTGCCTGCCCTGATCAAAGCCTTTTTTCCCTTTTGCCTTCCAATCTTTATAAGGCCAATGATTTTAAATGGTTTTATCATTCATCAGGATTTTCTGTGCTTCAGGTTCATAAAGGGTTTAGTGAAAATCTGGTCCCTGTCCTGCCCCTTTTGATGGAAAACCTGAAAACCCGGTTTGATCTTATTTTTTTCAGCCTTGCACATTATTTTGGAAACCTGGAACAACAGGCAGTAAGGCTCTGCGATAAAAATATGATATTGATCAACAATACCCGGCCCTCCCTTGAGGATGTCAGGCAAAAGATCCATCGGCTGGAAGAAAAAGCTGGGGTGGGCCTTGACCGTGTCCGGGTGGGAGTCAGCCATCTTTGCGGCTCCCATGGGATTCCAAGAGATGAACTGAAAAAGGAACTCCATCTTTCCGAGACCCCTCAGATCTGGGTGGAGCGGTCGGATGTGGCCTTAAAGGATCAGATGGATACCCTGAAAAGATTTCCGGTCAAGGGTCCCCGTGCCATTGCAAGGGAAATCGCCGGTGTAAGGGTGGGGCTGGCCCTGGGCGCCGGTGCTGCCAGGGGATGGTCCCATATCGGGGTTTTAAAGGTGCTTGAAGACCATGGAATTCATATTGACATGATTTCAGGAACCAGCATGGGTGCACTGGTAGGGGCCATCTACGCGGCAAAGGGATCTGTTGATCACTTGAAACGGCAGACCATCGATCATTTCCGGACAAAGGCCATGGCAAGGAAAGGAATTTTTGATTACAGTCTTCCCTTTAAAGGGTTTCTGAGAGGGAAAAAGGCCTTGAATCTTGTTGCAACAGCAGTGAATCAGGCGGATTTCATGGATCTTCTGATTCCAACCTTTATCGTCAGCGTGGATATCCTGAAAGGAGAAGAAATCCTCATAGAAACCGGAGATGTTGCAAAGGCCGTCAGGTCCAGCCTTTCCCTGCCTGTGATTTTTTCCCCCATAAGGCATATGGGACGGTGGATGGTGGATGGAGGTCTTTTAAATCCCGTGCCTGTGAATATCCTGGAGCAGAAAGGGGCGGATAAAATCATCGCGGTCTGTGTGGAAAATCCCCGGCCCCGTCTGCAAAAAGCGACAAAATCGCCGGGAATCATGGAAGTGGTGTCAAGAACCATCTCCATTGTTCATGGACGGGCCACCAGCGGATTTGCCGGGAAATCGGATATTGTGATCTATCCTGATGTCCAGGGCTTTGCCTGGGATGATTTTCATAAAGGTGAAATCCTGATGCAACGCGGCATCATGGCCTGTGAAGAAGTGATCCAAGAGATCAAGGGCCTTGTTCAATAATCATTTCTATTGATTTCCGTATTGATTTGCGATCTAATCCAGCCTTTGTGTTTTTAAAAATTTGATGGCGATATATGCTTGGAAATGAAATAAAAAAAACCATCCACCTGTCCATTCCCATTGTTGTGGGACAGCTTGGACAGATGCTCATGGGAGTGGTGGACAATATCATGGTGGGCAAACTCGGGGCAATCCCCCTTGCCGCGGCCTCCATTGCCAATTCCCTGTTTATGCTGGTCATGGTGGTCGGGTTTGGCCTGACCATGGCCGTAACCCCTCTGACCGCCATGGCCTGTGGGGCCGGGAAAGACAAGGAATGCGGCGTGGTACTGCGGCAGGGCATTCTGGTCAATCTTTTGTCCGGCATGATTCTGTGTGCGCTCACCTTTTTTCTCTCGGAAACTATCCCATACCTGAACCAGCCCCCGGAGATTGTGGCTCCGGCTTCCCTTTATATGAAAATTCTGGGGGTGTCCATCCTTCCCCTGATGCTGTTCCAGAGTTTTCGACAGTTTGCCGAAGGGGTGAGTTTTCTAAAGCCTGCCATGGTGATCACGCTTCTGGCCAATATCGTCAACGTCATGGCAAACTGGATCTTCATATACGGAAATCTCGGTGTTCCTGCCCTGGGGCTTACCGGAGCCGGGATTGCCACCACCGGCTCACGGGTGTTTATGGCCGTTGCCTTGATGGTGGTGGTGACACGGTCTTCAAAAATGAGGCGGTTTGATCCTTTTCTGAATTTTGGGAAAATCGATTTCCCCATGATACGCCGACTTCTGTCCATCGGCATCCCGGCAGGATTACAGTATTTTTTCGAAGTCAGCGCCTTTTCCGCTTCAGCCATCATGATCGGCTGGATGGGAACCACGGCCCTTGCCGCCCACCAGATTGCCCTGAACATTGCCCATATTTCATTCATGGTGGCCATGGGGATATCCTCTGCTGCAACCATCCGGGTGAGCAATGCCGTGGGACGGCAGGATATTCATGGGACACGGATGGCCGGATTTTCCGCAGCCGTCCTGTGTGCCCTGTTCATGGCATCGGCCGGTCTTCTCTTTATTCTTTTCAGATATTTTCTGCCGACCTTATATATCTCCGACAAAGCCGTCATTGATATCACGGCTTCGCTTCTCATCATTGTTGCCTTTTTCCAGATATCCGACGGAACCCAGGCCGTCGGGATCGGTATTTTACGAGGCATCACCGATATGAAAATCCCAACCCTCATCACCCTTGTGGCCTACTGGGTCATGGGGCTTCCGTCCGGATACATCCTGGCATTCGGATTTGACATGGGCATCTTTGGCGTCTGGTATGGCCTTCTCATCAGTCTCACGGCGTCAGGGCTGTTTATGATGATGCGGTTCCATGCCAAAAGCAAAAAAGCCGTTATCCATTCCTGAATAAGGCTAAGTTTTTAATTTTTCAAGAATTTCTCCACATGGACCGGCTGTTTGATCTGTTTTTCATTCAGCATGATGGTTTCGGTCTGTTTCCAGGCATCGACATCAATAGTCCCGATTTTTGCGGAGGCGGAAGGTTTGATCAGCTCCCGTGTGGCAATGAGCTGAAGCCTTCTCAGCTCGTCATTGGGGTCCTTGTCCCGTTTTTTGACGTCTATGAGGACATCGGGTTCGTTTGCAGGGTCCATGGCTGCTTCCCATCCTTTGAGAAGGGCTGCCATGAATTTTTTCACCACTTCGGACCTGCTTTTCCAGGTTTTTTCCGATGTGATGATGGAGTTGGCTACAAAATTGACGCCGAAATCCGCAGGATTGAAAAAATAGACCTTTTCGCCCTCTTTTTCCAGTTTGTCTTTCAGGATCACACCCTGGGAATTTCTGTATACCGGCCAAATCTCCACTTCCCGTTTGAAAAATGGGGTAAAATCAAATCGGACGCCGGTAATTTTTATATCTTTTTTTGTGATACCGGCCTTTGTAAAAATGGTGTTCATAACCGTTTCGTCGTTGCCGCCAAAGGTAATGCCGATATTTCGTCCTTTCAGATCGGCCAGGGTTTTAATTTCAGGCTGATCCGCCCTGTAAATCCATTGCATGGGATTGACCTGGAAAAGCTGGGCCAGCACAATGATTTTCGCCCCTTTGTCAAGGGCCCGGATGACCTGGTCTGCCGAAGCCACACCAAAATCCGCATACCCCAGTTCCAGTTCATTAATGGCGTTTTTTTCAGGACTACCTTCCCTGACAGTGACCTTCAGCCCGGCCTCTTTGAAATATCCTTTGGCATCTGCATAAATATCGCCTGCCACACTGGTGTTAAACAGCCATTTAAGCCTGTAGTTCAGCTCGATCTCATCTGCATGGGAAGCAGCAGCCAATGCGGCAGTGAATAAAAACACCCCTAAAAGTATAAAGATCTGCTTTTTCATCATATGTTTCCTCTCTTTGAAACAGACCATCGGGTTTTTATCTGTTCGCCCAGGGTTTCAAGACATCCCTGGTATATGGATATAACAATACCGATCATAAATAAAGCGATCAGGATTCCGGCAAGATTGCTCTGATAAAGGGCAATCCGGATACTGTAACCGATCCCGGCATTGGCGGCAATGAATTCCGCCACAATGGTCCCGGCCATGGCCAGGGTGGCGCTGCCGGAGATCACGGTGGTAAGCTTGCTTAAATTTTCAAAGGCCCGGATTTTCACCTCAAGCTGCCAGCGCATCCGGCCTGTGATGATATAAAAATGTTCAATATCAACCACGGGCGTTGCCATGATCCCCAGGACCGATAATAGAAGAGGAAAATAACAGATCATGGAGGCGATCAGGAGCCTTGATAGAAAACCGTCTCCCAATAGAATAAATATAATGGGGGCCAGGGCCACAATGGGATAAGCCTGGATATTATAAGCGGTCACCTTGATAAAAGACCCCATCCAGGAGGATCGGCGGCCGGCAATGCCCACCCCAAAGGCCATGGCAATGGACACGCACTGACCCAGGACTGTCACTGACATGGTGTTCATGACATCGAAAAAATAAGTGTCAAATACGTTGTGAAAGGTTTCAATGATAAGCCCGACTCCCGGGATCACATAGTCGGACAGAGATAAGACGGACTTGATCAGCAGCAGAAACAGAAGGCCGATGGAATATACAATCAGAAACTGATAAATCCGTCTAAATAGCATTCATGATCTCCAGCATGGTTCTGTCAAGGGCTTCTTTATCGGGCTGATAGCCTTTTTTATAATCCCGCCCCTGGATAATGGAGCATCCTTTATTTCCGGAAGGTTTTCCAAACACAAGAATATCGCGGCAGAACCCGGACACTTCCATGAGATTATGGGAAATGTAAAGAAACATTTTGTCCGCAAAAAGATTCTTGATGGACAGGATAATGGACTCCCTTAGTTTTTCATCCACATTGGCAAGGCTTTCATCCATGATTAAAAGACTAAAGTCCTGCAAAAGATAGCGAACCAGGTTGATCCGGTTCTGCTGGCCCATGGAAAGCTTTGAAAATCTGGCCGGCAGAATGTTCTTTAATTCAAAGATGTCGATCAGCCGGTCTTTTAGCGGCTGTTTTCCCTCAGGAGTAACCCTGTCCAGGTGATTTCCCGTGCTGGACCAGCCCGGAAGCCTTTCCAGGTTATAGGAATAGAGGATGGTGTCCATGCCGCGGGTATCGATGTTGCCTTTGAAATTAGACTCCATTTTTGCAATGAGTCTTGCCAGCGATGTTTTTCCAACCCCGGAAGGCCCGAACACGGCATTGAATCCTGGGGTTTCCATTGAAAAGGAGAGACTCTTGATCACCGGCACATCACTGTCCGGATATGTGAAGTTCAGGTTGTTACATTCAAGACGCATGCACCACTCCTGGATATTATTGAAACAGGGTCATCTACCCACATCTGGGGAGAGCAGGACAAAATGGTTTCCCTGTTTGTGGATCAGTCATGAGTATCCTGGCTTTATCCGAGCCCGATACGTCGGAGCACCCGTTTAAAAAATCCCAGTTTTTTGATCTGGGCCGGAGCAACCAGGTCCACGGTTGCCAGGGTCTCGTTATCCAGTGTAAACACGACATCTCCCACTTTCTGTCCGGCCTCCAGGCCGCCTTTGAGCTCACGAGGCAGATGGAGTTCTTTTTTTACGGCTGATAATTTTTCCTTTAAAACCGGGTAGGAAAAATCAGAGGCTGCCACGGCTTGAAAGGATTGGGTCTCGCCGTCGGGCAATGCAATCTTTTCGCCCATACCCTGGCCTTTTTGAGCCAACGGGACCATATTGTATTTGGCAAAGTATTTTTTAAATTTTTCAATGGCAATACCATCCCTGATCCTGGCGCTGGGGCTTCCGAGAACCGCAACAACGAGCCTGAGCCCGTCTTTTTTAGTGGTTGCAACCACATTAAACCCGGCACTTGAATAGAACCCTGTCTTGAATCCATCCGTTCCGGGCAGCTTGCCGATGATTTTGTTGTGGTTGTTCATGATAAACGCACCATCCCTGAAGGGTTCCGTCTGGATGGCGGTCCATTCAAGAAGTTTCGGATATTTGAGCAGCTCCCTGGACAGGAGCATCAGATCATGGCAGGAACTGGCATCTGCAATTTGACCGGTCGCAGGCGGCAGCCCATGGACGCTGTGAAAGTCGGAATCATCCATACCAAGGCTTTTGGCTTTTCTGTTCATTTCTTCCACAAAGGCTTCCTGGGTTCCGGCAATGTGCTCGGCAACAGCATGGGCTGCATCATTTCCAGAGGCGACCATGACGGCTTTCATCAGTTCTCCCAGGGGAAAGGATTCCCCCTGCTTCAGATATACCTGACTGCCGCCCATTTTTGATGAAGCAGCGGATACAGTGACCATATCCGTTAACTGAAATGCTCCGGCTTCCAGTTTTTCCAAGACAATGCAGGCCGTCATGAGTTTGGTGACGCTGGCCAGTGGGTGTTTCAGGTGAGGGTTTATCTCTTCAAGTATCTTGCCGGTGCTTGCCTCCATAACGATCAGCGCCTGAAACGGAGCTTCCTCTTTTTTGGCCTGAGCCGGGGGTGGAGCAGTTTGTACTTTTTTAGCAGGGACCGGGGGTGGGGTTTTGGGTTTCCGGGTTTCTTTTGCCAGGGCCGTTGATGCAATCAAACAAGCCATCAATAAGCACATAAACCATTTTTTCACGATTTGATGTCCTTTCCGAAGTCGTTCATTTTAAGCCTTTATCAAGAGGCCTGATTTATAAATAGGATAGCCTTTTTTGTCAATCAAAATATGAATGCCTGGATGCTACAGAAAGCGGACATTTCTATTTGTCACTATCAGCCAAAAATACAAAAAAGCAGGATTACAACCTGACGGGAATATTCCGGTCTGCCAGATAATGTTTCACCTGCTGAATCGGCACTTCTTTTCTGTGGAAGATACCGGCTGCAAGTGCGGCTTCCGCATCCGTAGTCTCAAAAACCTTTGCAAAATGATCTTCACAGCCTGCCCCGCTCGACGCAATAACAGGTATAGACACGGCTTTTTTGACAGCATTGATGAGTTCAAGATCAAATCCTGAATTGGTCCCGTCTTTATCAATACAGTTTAAAAGAATTTCTCCTGCACCAAGATCTTCACAGGCTTTTGCCAGGGTAACGGCATCCATATCCCGGCCTTCCCGGCCACCGTTGATGGTGCATTGATACCAGCACCAGGCCTCATTGTTGGGTCCGGGAAACCGAGTGGCAATCACATGATGCGGTTTTGCCTCATCCGGTGAAGCAACATAAACCCGTCTGGGATCGATGGAGACAACAACGGCCTGGTTCCCATATACCCTTGATATCTGTTCAATGGCGCTTGTACCTGTTTTTTTCTTTGTTTTCACATAGTCTTCTGCAATCAACACGGCATCACTGCCGATGGAGACCTTGTCCGCTCCTGACCGGAAATACCGGGAAGCCACATCCAGGGCGGTATACGTTTTACCATTGATGTCCGTATAATCCCGGATACCGCCGCCAATGGTCAGCGGGACAAATACACTCCGACTGGTCTGCTCAAGGACTTCTATCATGGGCATGTCTTTTAAAGGAAAATCCCTGAACCCGGTAATATTGAGAAAAGTAATTTCATCAGCGCCTTCTTCGTAATACCGCCCAGCGAGTTCCACAGGTTTTCCAAGGTTTCTGACATTGCCCTCCTGCCGGACATCATACTGGTCTCCCTTGGTAACCACCAGATCTCCCTGGTCATTGGCTCTAACATCCAGACAGGCGATGATTCTTTTTGAAAGCCCTTTTCCTCTTATGTCAAGGATCTTGCCGGATCTCAGGTCTTTTTGAACCATAAAATTTTCAAGCAGCCGGATACCGGCGGCTCCACTTTTTTCGGGGTGAAACTGAGTACCGATGATATTGCCTTTCTGAACACTGCTGACAAAGGCATAATCATAATCCGTGGTGGTGAGAATGACGGATTCATCTTCTGGCACAACATGATAGGAATGGACAAAATAAAATTTGGTATCAGTTTTGATCCCTTTAAAGGCAGGGGACTCTTTTTTCATGTTGACCCCGTTCCATCCAATATGCGGAACTGCAAGTCCGGTTTTAAAACGGTTAACCCTTCCCTTGAAAATTCCAAGGCTTTCATTGCCGGAAAAATCTTCTTCGCTGCCTTCAAAAAGCGCTTGCATTCCAAGACAGATCCCCAAAAAAGGCCGATCTGCCTTGAGATATTCTCTTAAAGGCTCGATATAATTTTTCTGATTGAGAATTTTTATCATGTTTTCATAGTTGCCCACACCCGGAAACAGCAGTCTTTCAGCATCCAGTATGTCGGAAGGATTTTTAATTTCTTTTACTGTTCCGCCTAGTTTTTCGATGGCATTCACGACACTCCGGACATTTCCAGCGCCATAATCCAGAAGACTGATGATCATATCTTGTTATCCTTCAAATAAAGGGATCTGCAATATTTTTTCCTTAAGCTCTCCCTCAAATTTCATTGGTTTTCCTGTGAAATCAGCAATCACAAAGGTAATATCCGCATCTATACAGACCGCCTTTGTATTTTTATTGATAACCTGCTGCCGGATGACGGCACTTTTATTCCCGATTTTTCCAAGGCCGGATCGGATGAGAATAATATCACCAACTTTGGCCTGACTCTTGTAAGAGATATTGATATTAACGACAAAAAACAAAAAACTTTTTTTCATAAAGTCTTCAAGGTCCAGATGGTCTTCTAAAAGCTGCCATCGGCCTTCTTCCAGGAATTCAAGATAGCGGGCATTGTTGACATGCTGGTAAAGGTCGGTGTGATAACCTCTGATTTTTATTTCCGGTTCCATTTTTAACTCCGTAAAATTAGTCTCATCTATACAGTTATGAATACAATCGTGTGTTTTATCATTCAACGCCGGTTTTAGAAAGAAAATTGTCTTATTTTGTCCGGATCAATCCTTTTTTGCAAAAAGGCCCTGAAGGTCATCCTTGAACACAACAGAAGTAAATCCGGATGTTTCAAGTCTTTTTACCGTATTTACAACAAAGCGGTCACCGGTTTTGATTTTTTTGGGGCTGCCGGTATAATGGAATAATTTTGAATGAGGCGCCATAACCCGGTAAAGTGCGTCATAAAATGCTTTCCCGTAAAGGTCCCCGGTGGCTGATGTAAATCTCGGGGGATCATGAATCACGCTGTTAAAGAGGTGGTCTTCAAGCCCGTCAATATATTGGGTGATGTCTGCATGGATGAACATAATCTGGCTTTCATCTGTTTTTTGTAACCATGGATTCAGGTTCCGAAGCTGGATGACGTCGCTGCTTTTTTCTGTTGAGATCACTTTTTTGGCCCCTGCTTTTACGGCAAAGAGGGCTGAATAACCAAGACCGCCGCAGGTATCAAGAACAAAATCTCCTTTTGAAACAACCCGCCGCGTTTTTTCTTTTGCATCCGTCAGGGGGTCAATCTCTTTTGAACGGTGCATCTTGATGCCGTCGATTTCAAGGATAGGCGCTGTTTTGGTGGGAGCCAGCTTATAATAGGAATGGCTCCGGATTTCAAGAGGGCTTAACGCGTTATCCTGGAAGACGAAAATTTTATTCTTTATGGAAGCGATAGTCTCAAGCGTTTTCCTGTCAATGAATAGGGTGTGGTCAATTATCAGTCTGTCTTTTTCAATCGGCCACAGCTTTTCAGTCAGGTTGAGATCAAGGGACAGCCGTACCTCATTTTTACCACTCTGCATGGCATTAAGAATTCCGACCACAGTTTCAAAATGAAAATAAAAAGAAATTATGGCCATTATTTAAAAATCAATACTGCCGGGAGTCCTGGGGAACGGGATGACATCTCTGATATTGCCGATGCCGGTAATCATCATTAAAAATCTTTCAAACCCCATGCCAAAGCCTGAATGGGGAACAGACCCGTATTTCCTGGAATCCAGATACCACCAGTAATTCTCCAGGGGCAGGTTCATCTGTTTCATACGCGCTTCAAGCACATCCAGCCGTTCTTCTCTCTGGCTGCCGCCGATGAGTTCGCCGATGCCGGGAACAAGGAGGTCTACGGCAGCCACGGTTTTTCCGTCATCATTGACCCGCATGTAAAAGGGTTTGATCTGCTTGGGATAATCCGTCAGAAAGACCGGCTTTTTGCAATATATTTCCGCCAGAAACCGTTCGTGTTCGGATTGGAGGTCTGTTCCGTATTCCACAGGGAATTCAAAGGCCTGGCCGGATTTTTTCAGGATATCCACGGCATCGGTATAAGTGATCCGTGCAAATTCCGAATTTAAAAGGATATCAATTCGCCCTTCAAGGGTTTTATCCACAAAATTTTTGAACAGCGACAAGTCTTCGGCACATTCTTCAACGGCATGCCGGGTCAGGTATTTCACAAGCTCTTCACCATGATCCATATTGCCATTTAAATCACAGAAGGCCATTTCCGGTTCCAGCATCCAGAATTCAGCCACATGACGGCTGGTATTGGAATTTTCCGCCCTGAAGGTCGGGCCGAAGGTATACACATCGCCAAGGGCCATGGCAAACATCTCGGCAGACAATTGTCCGGACACGGTCAGATTGGATTCCCGGCCGAAGAAATCAAGGCTGAAATCCATTTTTCCCATTTTCTTAACGGTTTCAGGATCAAGGCTGGTGACCCTGAACATTTCTCCTGCACCCTCGCAGTCGGACCCGGTGATTAAGGGCGTTGTCAGATAGCGAAATCCTTTTTCCTTATAAAATTTATGAACGGCATAGGCCATTTCAGATCTGAGCCTGAAGGTGGCGCCGAATTTATTGGTTCTGGGCCTCAGGTGGGCAATGGTTCTTAAAAATTCATCCGAATGTCTTTTCTTCTGGAGGGGATAGGATTCCGGTGCAACGTTGATGATCTCTACCTCTTTGGCCTTGATCTCCCATTTCTGACCTTTTCCCGGAGATTCCACAAGAGTTCCCATAACCGATACAGAGCTTCCCGTGGTAAGGGCTTCGATATCTGAATAATGGGTCAGATCCTTATCCGCAAGAATCTGGATATTTGAAAGACATGATCCGTCATTGATTTCCATGAAAGAGAATTCTTTTGAGCCCCGTTTTGTTCTGACCCAGCCTTTGACAAGAACGTCTCCTGGGGATTGATCGAGCACAAGCAGCACATTGATTTTGGTTCTTTTCATTGCTTTATCCTGGAAAAAATATTAAATTAAAAAATTTCATTAAACCCTTTATCCAAAAAGGTTTATTTATAAAAATCAGTATCATGCATAAGCAAAAGTATCAAGACATCCTTTCTATGGTTCAGCGGCCCACCCAATACGTCGGCAGTGAAATCAATACTATCAGAAAAGATCTGAAAACCGTGGATCTGACCTTTGCCCTGGTATTCCCGGATCTCTATGAAATCGGAACCTCCCATTTCGGACTTCAGATTCTGTATTCCATTTTGAACAGTCATGAAAAAATAGCAGCGGAACGCTTTTTTGCACCTGCTCCGGATATGGCGGCAATCCTTCAGGAAAAAGGAATCCCCTGCCTTTCCATGGAATCCAAAAAAGAGCTGAAGAGTTTTGATATTATCGGCATCAGTCTTCTTTACGAGTTGAATTTTACCAATATCCTCACCCTTTTGAGCCTGTCTTCCATTCCATTTTATGCAAAGGAGCGGGAGGATGTATTTCCCCTGATCATCGGCGGCGGCCCCTGTGCGTTTAATCCCGAACCCCTGGCCGACTTTTTTGATGCCTTTGTGATTGGGGATGGAGAAGAGGTCGCCGTAGAAATTGCCAATCTTGTCGTGGCCTTTAAAAAAGAAGGGGACGGCCAGAAGAAAACATTGCTGAGGCTCCTGTCAAAAATAGATGGGGTATACATTCCTTCTTTTTTTTCACCAGACTATAATGCTGCCGGTCTTCAGCAGCTTACCCCTCTGTTTGAAGACTATCAGACTGTCAGGCGGGCATTCTTGCCGAGCCTGACCAAAGAAACCTTTCCTGTTTCTCCGATTATCCCTTTTGCAAAACCGGTCCATGACCGGTTACGACTTGAAATTGCCAGAGGGTGTTCAAGGGGTTGCCGGTTCTGCCAGGCTGGCATGATATACCGCCCGGTGAGGGAAAGATCCCTGGAAGACCTGATTGAGATCACAAAGACCTCTTTAAACACCACCGGCCATTCGGACATCTCCCTTTTATCTTTAAGTACCGGGGACTATTCAAATCTGCCGGAACTGATGAAACGCCTGCATGCCATTGGGCAGGAGCATTGCAATGCCATTTCTCTTCCATCGATCAGGGCGGAAAAACTGACCCCGGATCTCATGCAGATCATCAAAAAAGTCAGGAAGACAGGCTTTACCATTGCGCCGGAAGCCGGCTCCCAGCGATTGCGGGATGTCATCAATAAAAACTTGACGGAAGAGAGCATTCTCTCAACGGTTGAAAATGCAATGAACCTTGGCTGGAAGAATATCAAGCTGTATTTCATGCTGGGCTTGCCCTTTGAAACCCCGGAAGACATTGAAGCCATTTGTCATCTTTCAAGGCGGCTGGCCTCTTCCTATGCCAAGGGCAAAAAGACCATCAATGTGAGTACCACCAGTTTTATTCCCAAGGCCCATACTCCGTTTCAGAGGTGCTCTCAGATTTCCCTTGATGAAGCCAGGGAAAAACTGCAATATTTGAAGAGCAATCTCAGACATCCCAAGATCAATTTGAAATGGCAGGGTCCGGAAATGAGCCTTTTGGAAGGGGTCTGGTCAAGGGGGGACAGAAGACTGTCAAAGCTACTGGTCGCTGCCTTTGAAAAAGGGTGCCGCCTGGACGGCTGGACGGATAAATTTAATTTTTCCTTATGGCAAAAGGCATTTGAAGAAACCGGAATTGATCCTTTGTTTTATACGACCCGTGAAAGAGATGAAGATGAGCCCCTGCCATGGGATCATATTGATTCAGGCGTATCCCCCTCGTTTTTAAAAAAGGAATTTCAAAAAGCAAAAGAAATGTCCCTTACGCCGGATTGTCGGGATAATGACTGCACCGGGTGTGGTGTCTGCGATTTTAAAACAATCAAGCCCGTGCTTTATGATGGCATACCGGATATTCGGCAGACAGACTCCGTCAGTTCCCAAGATATGAAAAGACTTCCTGATGATGCATTTGCAAAATTTGAACTTTCCTTTTCAAAGCTGGATGAGGCAAGATTTTTTGGTCATCTTGAACTGGGCATCATTTTTCAGAGGGCTGTCAAAAGAGCAGGGTTAAACGCCAGATATTCACAGGGGTTTAATCCTTTAATGCAGATTTCCTTTGAAAATGCCCTGCCGGTTGGAATGGAAAGCGAGGAAGAAACTCTTTTTATATATTTTGAAAAAGATGTGGCGCCAGTCAAAATTGTGGATGTATTAAACAGGGAGCTTCCAAAAGGCCTTTTGATTACCGGGTGTGAGACCTTTGACCGGTTAAAGGATAGAAATGAAAAATCTGCCTATTATACCATCCGGATTTCAGACGGGAAATTTGATAAAGAAGAAGTGGAAAGGTTTTTACAACTATCAGAATTTATTATCCAGGACTTAAGCAAAAAAGGAAAGACACGGACGACTGATTTAAGAAAATCCGTTGAGAGAATATTTTTCATAAATTCTAATATTCTTGAAATGATACTGAAAAGCTATAATGAGCGAACTGTAAGGCCCATGGAAATACTGACAAATTGTTTTAGACTGGATGAAAAAACCCTGGCCTCAATCAGGATAACAAAAATGAAACAAGGATAGGTCCATGTTAAAAGAACTTGTTGTCAATGCCGCTCCCCATGAAACCCGCGTGGCGCTTCTTGAAAACGGTACGGTAGTGGAAGTTTTTATCGAAAGACAGGATGAAACCTCCATTGCCGGAAATATCTATAAAGGACGGGTTCAACGGGTTTTACCCGGAATGCAGGCAGCCTTCGTGGACATCGGGTTTGACCAGGCAGCCTTTATTTATGTGGATGATGTCCTGGATACGGCAAGCCATGTCATGTACCTGAAATTTGAACAGGGCAATGATGGGGAAGAACCCGGTGAAGTGGATATGGAAACAGCAGACATTTCAGGAAACCTTCCTTCCTGGAAATCTTCCATGAATCATGAGTGCAGCATTGAAGAGCTGTTGGCGGAAGGCCAGGAAGTCCTGGTCCAGGTGGCCAAATCTTCCATCGGGACGAAGGGTCCCAGGGTGACTACCCATATTTCCCTGGCTGGCCGGTATATGGTGCTTATGCCCACAGTGGATCATATCGGTATCTCAAAAAGAATTGAGACAGACTCTGAACGGATCCGACTGAAAGATCTTTTACTATCCGTCCGGAAAAATAAATTCGGATATATTTTAAGAACCCAGGCAGAAGGGATTGATGCGGACACCATGACAAAGGAAATCGAATTTCTGACCAAAACCTGGGAAGCGATCCTGTTAAAAAGCAAAACCGCGCCAGCCCCGTCGCTCATATATAAGGATCTTACCGTCACATTCCGGGCGGTAAGGGATCTTCTGGCCAATGAGGCGGATAAGCTCATCATTGATTCAAAGGAAGAATATGAAAATGTTCAGAGATTTTTAAAACGGCTCATGCCGGATGTAAAATTGTCTGTGGAACTTTATGAGGGAAGGGAATCCATCTTTGATGCCTACAATATTGAAGGGGATGTGGCAAGGGCGTTGAAGAGAAAAGTATGGCTCAAATCAGGCGGCTATATCGTGATCGAACATACGGAGGCCCTTGTGGCCATTGATGTCAATACCGGTCGCTATGTGGGCAAACACAATTTTGATGAGACTATTTTAAAAACCAATCTGGAGGCGGTAAAAGAGATTGCCTATCAGATCAGGCTCCGCAATATAGGCGGGATCATTATCATCGATTTTATCGACATGAAAAAAGAACATCACAGGGAAAAGGTCATGGCCCAGATGAATGAGGCCATGAAAAAAGACAAGAGCCAGACCAATATTCTTCCGCTGACCGAGCTTGGGCTTGTGCAGATGACACGAAAAAGAATCCGGCGCAACCTGACCCGAACCCTTTGCGAACCCTGCTTTTATTGTAGTGGCGACGGACACCTGTTGTCAGGAAAATCCATATGTCATAAGATTTACAGGGATCTTGTCAGTGAGGCAGCAGATATCATGGGCAACCGGTTTACAGTGAAAGTGCACCCTGAAATTGCCCAGTTGCTCCATGGCAGGGAAAAACACCTGATTTCCTCCCTTGAAAAACAGTTTTTAAAACCCATTGTCATTTATCCTGAACCCAATTACCACATTGAAGAGTACCATATATTTGAATCCCTGGTAAAATAGGAAAGGCTTGATGAATCGTCAATCCGCAGGGACATAAGGAGAGAAGTATGCAGAAGATAAAAATGAAAACCCCGCTGGTCGAGCTGGACGGTGATGAAATGACCCGGGTCCTCTGGCCTGATATCAAGGAAAAGCTAATCCTGCCCTTTGTTGATCTTAAAACGGAATATTATGATCTCGGTATTCGGCACAGGGATGACACTGATGATCAGGTTACGATTGATGCCGCAAATGCCATAAAAAAATATGGGGTAGGTGTAAAAAATGCCACCATTACGCCCAATCAGGAAAGGGTGGAAGAATATGGTTTGAAAAAACAGTGGAAAAGCCCCAATGGGACCATCCGTGCCATGCTGGATGGAACGGTATTCAGAAAACCTATCATTGTGGAGAATATCAAGCCAGCGGTAAAATCCTGGAAAAAGCCGATTTCCATAGGTCGGCATGCTTATGGGGATGTTTATAAAAACGCAGAGATTAAAACAGAGAAAGGAGGTAAGGCAGAAATTGTTTTTACGGATACCATGGGTAAAGTAACAAGAGAAACCATCATGGAATTTTCCGGCCCCGGCATTATCCAGGGAATGCACAATACTGAGGCTTCAATTAAAAGTTTTGCAAGGGCTTGCTTTGAGTATTCGCTTGAAGAAAAAATCGACTGCTGGTTTGCAACAAAAGACACCATTTCAAAGATATATGACCAGACATTTAAAAATATCTTTGAAGAGATCTATGAAACTGAATACAAAGGAAAATTTACAGCCGCCGGGGTTACTTTTTTTTATACCCTTATCGATGACCTTGTTGCCAGAATAATGAAAGCTGAGGGTGGTATTCTCTGGGCATGCAAGAATTATGATGGAGATGTCATGAGCGACATGGTAGCCTCTGCTTTCGGGTCCCTTGCCATGATGTCGTCCGTTCTGGTATCTCCCCATGGATATTTTGAATATGAGGCTGCCCACGGCACCGTCCAGAGACATTATTATAAATATCTTAAAGGGGAAAAAACCTCAACCAATGCTGTGGCCCTTATTTTTGCCTGGACGGGAGCACTCAGAAAACGAGGGGAACTGGACGGATTGCCATTGCTTTCAGGTTTTTCAGACAGACTCGAAAAAGTGGTGATTGAAACCATCGAGGAGGGATATATGACGGGCGATCTTGCCGCCATTTGTGAGCCTTGTGCAAAAAAGGTTCTTGATGCCACTGAATTTCTTGATACCCTGGCAAAAAAACTTGCAGATGGATATTCTGAATAAAAACAGATTAAAAAAAGAATTGAGTCAGGTTCATTCTTGACAATTTTAATTAAAAAAGATAAGGTCCTGCGTTTATGGTGGTTTGCAGTATTGAAGTTAACATATGGAAATTATTTAGTTAAGGATTGATTATTTATGAAAAGAACATTTCAACCGAGCAACCGGAAAAAAACTAGAAAACACGGATTTCTTAAAAGAATGTCCACACCTGGAGGAAAACGGGTCATCAACGCCAGAAGAGCAAAAGGAAGAAAAAGACTTGCCGTTTAATAAAGGGAATGATTGACTAAGTTTTGTTTGCCAAAAAATGTACGGCTCCTGAAGAGAGCTCAATTTCTAACACTTTCAGAACACGGGAAAAAGGTACATACAGACAGCTTTATAGCAATTGTGCGTAAAGGAACTGTTCAAAACAATCGAATTGGCATTACAGTATCAAAAAAAGTAGGAAATGCAGTAGAGCGGAACAGGATAAAAAGAATTATTAGAGAATATTTCAGACATAACAAAGAGAATATTTCAGGGCCAAAGGATATTAATATCATTGCAAGGAAGGGTCTGGCTGCGCTATCCAATGAGCTGATGATTGAAAAGCTTGATAAACTTTTTATAAAAATAGCATTGCAGGAGTTATGAAAAAGCTATTATTGATATTTATTAAATTTTATCAATATTTTATATCACCTTTTACAGGCAGCAACTGCCGCTATTATCCGACGTGTTCGGCATATGCAGTTGAAGCGGTTGAAAAATACGGCAGCCTGAAAGGTTTAATTCTAACAGCAAAAAGAATATTGCGGTGTCATCCATTCCATGCAGGGGGTTTTGACCCGGTCCCATAATTTATCCAAACGCACGGCGTGTTTCCTCTTCTAACAGGTAAGTACCTTTGCAATATATTTTATAAACTTAGGAGAGAAAATGGATGAACAAAAACGGTTAATACTTGCTGTGGTGCTTTCTGTGATAGTCCTTGTCGGATATCAGACATTCTTTGTAAAGGCACCGGACCCGAGCAGTCTTCCACTGGAAGGTCAAAATAAGGAGGCGATTCAATCACAGGGTCCGGAAACCACCCCGAATGTTTCCGAATACAAGGCGCAGCTACCTGTTGCGTCTGAAGCGGTTGAATCACAAAATAGAAACTATCGTACCATAGCCGTATCGACACCGCTGTATAATATCGCTATTTCAGAATCCGGAGCTGCCGTTAAAAGCTTTGAACTGAAAAATTATTACCAGACAAACGAAAAGGATTCTCCATTAAAACAACTGGTGCCAAAAGCGCTTGACAATGGTGTTCTCTCTTTTGATCTTGAAGGGAAATCCATTCCGGAGTTAAAAAATGCCGTGTATTCGGCAAAATCTGATTCCGATGCGGTCAATGTCTCTCAAGGCGAAAAAAGTCTTGAATTTGTCTTTGAAACATCTGAGGGAATCCTGGTGAAAAAAGTTTTTACCTTTAAAGCCGATTCCTATCTGATTGATTGTGATATCATATTCCAGAATGGCTCTGACAAGACATTAAACGATTCAATTGTCGTTTCCATCCCCGGAATATATGACAAAGAAGTGAAAGACAGATCCAAATTTGCGTTTGAAGGACCAGCGGCACTTATCGGCAATGAATATACCGAAATCGACCCTGATGACATTACAGACAAGAGCGCTTATAGCGGAAAAATAGGCTGGGCCGGTTATTCGGAACGGTATTTTTTTACAGCCCTGATGCCGAAAATAAAAGATGGTGGGAGTCCTGCCGACGCTAAACTTTTTCTTTCCTATGCCAATGACAAGGTAGTCAGTCAGTATATTCAGAAAATGGAACCGCTGGATAAAGGCCGGCAGGGAACGTATTCTTTTGTGTTCTATATGGGGCCCAAAAGCCATAAGGTCCTGAGTAAATATGACAACAGCCTTAAGGAAGCGGTTAATTTTGGATTCTTCAATGTGCTTGCCAAACCGCTTCTGATCGGCATGAATTTCATTCATGACGTGATTCCCAACTATGGGGTTGCCATTATCCTTTTGACCATCATTATCAAGCTGGTGTTCTGGCCCCTTGGAACAAAAAGCTATAAATCCATGAATGAAATGAAAAAAATTCAGCCATTGATGATGGAACTCAGGGAAAAATATAAAAATGACAAACAGAAAATGAACCAGGAGGTCATGGGTCTTTACAAGACCTATAAAGTTAATCCGGCCAGTGGCTGTCTACCCATGCTGGTCCAGATGCCGATTTTCTTTGCCCTTTACAGGATGCTCTACCAGGCCATTGAACTGAGACACGCACCCTTTTTCGGATGGATGACAGATCTGGCAGCCCCGGAGCGGTTGTTTCATTTTAATTTTTCAATTCCATTGATGGATGCACCCCACGGCATCCCGGTATTGACACTCCTGATGGGAGCATCCTTCCTGTTGCAGCAGAAGATGACACCCGCGACAGGCGATCCCATGCAGGCCAAAATGATGATGCTGATGCCGGTCATCATGACGGTTTTATTCGTTAACTTTCCGGCAGGATTGGTTCTGTACATGTTTGTAAACAACATTATTTCCATGGGTCAGCAGTATTATATTCAAAAGAAACTCGCATAAGCAGGAGGACAGCTTAAATTATGGCACAAACTCAGGAATTTACTGGAAAAGATTTAAATATTGCAATAAAAAATGCCTGTTCGGCATTATTCCTTTCCAAAGAAAAATTGAAATATGACGTCATTTCAGAAGGAACATCAGGGATTTTCGGGATTGTCGGCAGAAAAGATGCTCGGATCAGGGTAACCCTTCCGAAAATTGACGACTCTGAAGAAAAAGAAGGGATTCTGTCAATGGTGGATGAAGCCTTTGGTGGAGGAACCCGTCGTGAAGAGCGATCCGAATCATTCGAATCTGAAGTCGGAGAAGAAGAGGACGATGACGGTGAAGTCGACTATTCGGATGAATATGCAAATGAGTATGCCGATGAAGAGGCAAATGAAGAGGCAAATGAAGAAGCTGATGCGGATGATGAAGAAAAAACGGATGAAGTGGTCGTCGATGTTTCTGAAGAATCAGTAGCCTTAGGGGTTGAAACCCTTCAGAAGATCGCTGATCTGATTACAGAGGGTGCAAAAATCAGTGCACTAACTGAAGCTGACCGCCTGACCCTCTGCATTGAAGGTGGAAATTCCGGGATATTGATCGGCAGAAAGGGACAGACCCTTGATGCCATGCAGTTTTTAGCAGATAAAATTATCAACCGGAAAAGCGACGCCAGAGTAAGGGTAAGAGTGGATATTGAAGGATATATGGAAACCCGTAAATCCAATCTTAAACACCTTGCTTATAAAATGGCGGACAAGGCAAAAAAAACCGGTCGCCCTGCCACCATCAATCAGATGAGCGCTCAGGACAGGCGGATCGTTCACCTTGCATTGAAAGATGATACAAAGGTCAGAACCCAGAGCATGGGGGAAGGATATTATCGGCGGCTTGTTATTTTTCCAAAAAAGAAAACCGCCTTCAGGGGTAAAAGACGGGAAAAAAAATAATGCCTTATGAATGATACGATTGCCGCAATAGCAACTCCCTTTGGAAGTGGCGGAATTGGTGTCATACGGATCTCAGGACCGGATGCCTTCAGTATTGCATCAAAGCTGTTTTCAAAAAGGAAAAGTCGGTTTGAGACCCTGGAAAACTTAGAATCCCACAAGGTCCGGCACGGCTATATTTTTGATAACAAAACCATGGCCGTGATAGATGAAGTTTTGTTGATCCCCATGAAAGGGCCATCCTCGTATACGGCGGAGGATGTGATTGAAATCCAGGCCCATTCCGGAACCTTCGTATTAAGAGCCGTTCTTGAAGAAGTCTTGTCCCTGGGGGCGAGGCTTTCTGAGCCGGGTGAGTTTACAAAAAGAGCTTTCATAAATCAGAGGATTGATCTGACCCAGGCCGAAGCCGTTGCCGATATCATCGCTGCCAAGTCTGCAAATGCCTTGAAATTTGCCATGTCTCAGATTCTTGGAACATTAGGGGAAAAAATTCAGGAATTAAGAGAAAGATTGATTCAATTTTTATCCCATATTGAAGTTAATATTGATTTTCCAGACGATGTGGCGCCCTTTCATCCATCTGAAAATGAAATCCAGGGGTTGACCGATGTGCTTGAAAAATGTCGGGAATATATTAAGCAGCACAATGATGCCTGTTTTTTAAAGGAAGGCATCCGGGTGACCATCTGTGGTGCGCCGAATGTGGGCAAATCAAGCCTCATGAACCGTCTGCTCGAAAAAGATCGCTCCATTATTACCCCTATTCCCGGAACGACGCGGGATCCTGTTGAAGAGGGACTGAATATAGATGGCGTTCCTTTTGTGATCACCGACACGGCTGGCATTCATCAAACCGATGATCTTGTGGAGATTATCGGAATCGAAAAAGCAAAAGATCATATCACTGCATCGGATATCATCCTTTATATGAAAGAACCGGGGTCTGTTTTCACGGAAAGGGAATTTGAAAAAATTGTACCCCTGGGGAAAAAAGTGATTTTTGTGGTGAATAAAATTGATATCAATGAAGGGAACCTGCCACAGCTTTCTGAAAAATATCTGCATATTCCAACAGTTGAGATTTCTGCCCTTTTGAATAAAGGGATAAAAGAACTGAAACAGAAAATTCTCAATCTCAGTATTGCCGAGCTGGATATGGAGAAATCCCCCGTCATCCCGAATCTGCGGCATAAAAAGGCTTTGGAGCAAGCCGCTGAAAGCCTTGAAGCAGCACTGGCCGGTTTGGAGAATGGACAGGCTGAAGAACTTCTGGCCATTGATATTAAACATAGTATTGATTCTCTTGGAACAATTACAGGAGAAACAGCATCTTTGGATATATTGGACAATATTTTCAGTAATTTTTGTATCGGTAAATAAAGGATTGAAATAATGGCATTAAATTTAAGAGAACACTTTGTAAAGTATGAAGCACTGGTTCAAATGGTAGATGCTATATTTGACAGAGTAAAAAGTGAGTATCCCAAAGAAGTGTTCTGCAGAGAAAAGTGCAGTGACTGCTGTTATGCAATTTTTGATCTCACCCTTATTGAAGCATTGTATATTAAAGACAGGTTTTTGAAAAAATTCAGCGGTAAACCGAAAAATGATCTTATTGAAATCGCAGACAAGACAGACCGGGTTCTTGCCAGAATGAAACGGGATGCATTCGCAGAAGTCAAAAAGGGCGCAAATGAACTGGAAATTGTAGGTAAAATGTCCATGGAGAGGGTCAGATGCCCACTTTTGGGTGAAAACGATCTGTGCCTTATGTATGAATCACGGCCCATTACCTGCAGGGTTTATGGAATCCCGATATCCACAGCCGGGACAAGCCATATCTGCGGGCGCACAAATTTTAAACAGGGAGAGCCATACCCGACCCTGAATATGGATAAGATTTATACCCAGCTTCAGCTTCTTTCCGCCCAGTTGGTTAAAGATATCCAATCAACCAATATCAGGATGCATGAAATGTTGATTCCGGTTTCAATGGCCATTGTCACAGATTTTAATGAAGACTATCTGGGAGTTAAGAAAAATGGATAAGTTTACCCCGGAAGAGATCGAAGAAAAGAAAAAAGCTATTTTTGATGCCATGGGCCAGAGAGGGCAAAAGCAGATCTTAAAAAAAGGCTATGAAAACTGGAACCCTTTCCAGGAGCCCAAAGACCCCATTGATATCCGCAAAGACAAAACCAAGCGGACCACCCAGGTTCTCATCCGGGAGTTTTTATCCTCGGTCAGCCATGATAATTATTCAAATACCTTTGCCCAGGGCGCCCTTGAAATGAGTCTCGGAATTATCAATGAAGATGAAAAAATACGGGGAATGTTTGAATTCGCTTGCTGGTATCAGGATCTCTTAAAAAAAGAAGGTTATGATACCCCCTGAACTAAAAGAAATTCAGGAAGAGATCTTAAATATTCTTTTCCAATCCGATCTTAAACTGACTGCCCGGGAATACATCAAAGAAATCAAATCTCGGTTTTCCCTTTCTTTTTCTGAAGCAAAATCTATTTTACAAGACCTTATAGATCATGAGGAGCTCTCTTATCAATATCTTTATGGTTCCACCTATGTGGAAAAAAGCTTTTTAAAACCGGTCCGGATTTCGGATCATTTTATCTTAAAACCGCCCTGGTATAACGAAAGCCCAACCACTAATGATATTGAAATTATGATTGAGCCCGGCATTTCTTTTGGCTCAGGCCAGCATCCCACCACAAGATTGTGCCTGAACGCCATTGATTTCTGCTTTTTTGAAAACAAGGGGACACCCTTTCACCCCGAACGAAGATGCACCGGGGCGGATATCGGCACTGGTTCCGGGGTTCTTGCCATGGCCATGTGTCTTGCCGGTCTTTCATCCTGCATGGCTTATGAGATTGACCCTGTTTCTATCTGTGAAGCCCACAAAAATGCCGGTCTGAATAATCTTACCGAAAGAATCAAGGTGATTGAAGGCAGTATAAAAGACAGCGGAAACAGCTTTTCAATGATTTGTGCCAATCTTCGGTATCCCACACTGGTATCCTTGTCAGAAATCATATATTCAGGATTGAAAGAAAACGGGATAGCGGTTTTGTCCGGTTTTCGGGAATGGGAAAAAGACCTCGTTTTCAATGTTTATGCAGACAAAGGCGTTGACCTTGTATGGCAGAAGGATGATAAAAACTGGTCCGCCTTTGTACTGGTTAAGAAAATGTGCTAAACAAAGAGGATGAAGTCTTTTGTAAGAATAGTGTTTTCCCTTTTTTTAAGTAGCATTCTTTATGGCAATATGTATTTCTGGGTTGATGAATCCGGGACCAAACATTATACCAATGTTGCACCGCCGTCAGGCGGCAATGCTGAAGAGTTTGCTGAAATCCACAAGGCTTTTGAGAAGCTGACATCCAGGGAAGATCTTCATCAGAAATTCAAAGTGGTAAAAGTATTTGATGGCGATACCATCCAAGTCACGGCCATGGACCTTATATTCAGCATCCGGCTTGTCGGTATCGATTCGCCCGAGATTGGTTACGGGGACCAGAAAAGCCAGCCCTTCAGCCGCGAGGCCAAGGCATATCTTGAGCATCTTCTCAGCAGCCATGAGGTTAGGCTGAAAAATTATAATGCAGACAGTTATCACAGGCAATTGGCAGAAGTTTTTGTTGATGGGAACAATATAAATATCGAAATGTTAAAGCAGGGTCTGGCCGAGATTTATAAAGGAGATCAGCCCAAAACCCTTGATTTGCCGCTTTATTTAAAAGAAGAAAAAAAAGCAAAGAAGGCCGGGAAAGGAATCTGGCAACTTGGAAAATCCTATAAAAGCCCGAAACAATGGCGCCGGGAAAATCCAAGAAAATAAATTCCAGTAGAAATGAACAATTTTTTTTAAAAAACCATCAAACGGCAGGAGAAAAGAATGGCATCACTATCTGACCCCGGGTTTATCGGCACGATGCAATTGAGAAACAGGATGATACGATCCGCCACCTGGGAAGGCATGTGCGAGAAGGATGGCAGGCCTACCCAAAAACTGATGGATTACTACGCTGATCTTGTGAGGGGTGGAATCGGGCTCATCATTTCAGGCTATACCTATGTGCGGCCCGACGGTAAACAATTGTCAGGAAAGATGGGGATATATACCGATGCCTTTAGCGATGATTTTAAAAAACTGACACGTACCGTCCATGACCTGGGCGGAAAAATTGCCATTCAGCTTGTGCATGCGGGCGGCCAGGCCGATTTAAAAGTGGTCGGGAAAAAATCGGTTGCTCCGTCAGCCATCAAGGCGGCAGCCTTCCCGGAAATTCCACAAGCCCTTCCCATCCTGGAAATCGAAGATATCTCTGATGCTTTTGCCAAAGCTGCCGGATGGGCAAAGGAATGGGGATTCGATGCCGTACAGATCCACGGTGCCCACGGTTATCTGGTCAGCCAGTTTTTAAGCCCCCTAACCAATCAAAGGACGGACGAATACGGTGGAAACCTTGAAAACAGGGCCCGGTTTCTGTTTGATGTCTATGAAAAAATACGAAGCCGGGTGGGCAAAAAATATCCTGTATTCATCAAATTCAATGGAGAGGATCATCTTGAAAACGGGTTGACACGGGAGGATGCCCTGGAAATTGCAAGACAGCTCTCGCTCTCCGGCATTGATGCCATTGAAGTGTCTTCCGGCAACGCAGCCTCGGGTAAAAAAGGGCCAGCCCGCACAAAAATCAATACCCCTGAACTGGAAGCCTATAATCTTGATCTTGCGCTGGGAATCAAAAAAGCAGTAACCTGTCCCGTCATCTGTGTGGGCGGGTTCAGATCCCGGGCCGTTGCAGAAAAGACTATTGCCGAAGACGGCCTGGACTTTATCTCCCTTTCCCGGCCCCTGATCCGGGAACCGGATCTGCCCAATAAATGG
>JFJP01018616.1_pt1 | contig 25649 bp, 20 predicted proteins | sample 431651 | NCBI WGS metagenome assembly JFJP01 (sample SAMN02602958, study PRJNA72255) | Microbial mat metagenome, whole genome shotgun sequencing project. | biome: fresh water; feature: sink hole; material: water; isolation source: purple microbial (photo- and chemosynthetic) mats found in...
GGTTGCGGGTGGCCGAGACGCCCCGGTTGATCCCGCCCGGGTGCCGCAGGAGCCGGACACGGCCGGGTTCCGCCGCCGCAAAACGCTCCGCTATCGCCACCGTCTGGTCGGTCGATCCGTCATCGACAATCAGCAGCTCGAAATCACGGAACGTCTGCGCCAGGACACTACCTACGGTGTCCTCTAGGAACGCGGCCGCATGGTAGGCCGGAATGATGACCGATACCAGCGGTGCCAGCGATTGGGTTTCATGCGAATTCATGTGGACAACCTCCGTTTTGCTCCCAGACGGGCTCGAATCGTGCGCAGCCCCGTGTATGCGATCAGCCAGGGAGCAATCCAGAACGCCTGCAGGATCCGGGATGCTTGAGCCCAGGCTGGCAGCGAGGATTGCTGCTTGTCACAGTGCAGGCGATTCAGGATTTCGATGCCGCGCCGGTGCCGCCGGTAGATAATCGATTCAAGCCGGAAATAGAGATTCCACCGGTTGGCCGCATGCAGGCGGGCAGGGGGCAGGTGCTGGCGTACGGCGGCCGACACCGCTTCCCACTCCGGCAGGAAGGCATCGTACCCATGGCTGCTGGTCAGGGACGTGTCATGATAGCGGTAACAGGCAAAAACCTGCCGGATGTGCCGGAACCGATAGCCGCCTTCCAGGGCACGCAGCCAGAATTCGTAATCCATCCCGTACTTCAGATCCGCTCGCAGAAGACCGATATCGGTAAGCATTTGCTGCGGAAAGAAAACCGCCGGTTGACAGGGCATAGCCGTGCAGCCCTGCAGACGGTAAAGCAGCGGATGCGCAAGCAGGCGGTAGAAAGGAACGGGTCCGTTCTTGAGCTTCCACATGAAACCGCGTCCGGCATTGACCACATGTGCTTCGCCCCCGATCAGGGTTTTGGCCGGTGCGGCCCGCAGCGCCGCTACCACGCGTTCAAACGCACCGGGCAGGTAATAATCATCGGCATTCAGCCAGGCAATGATTTCTCCCCGGGCCAATTCAAATCCGTAATTGAGTGCGGCGCTTTGTCCGGCGGGCGGCTGGAAGTGGTATTGCACATGCGCATAGCGTTCACAGATCGCCCTCGTTTCATCGAACCCGCTATCGATGATGATATGCTCAATGCGGCCATCATGCTGATCCAGCACCGAGCGGATGCAGTCCTCAATGAAGTGACCCTGGTTATAGCAGCAGGTAATTACCGAAAACATGGGTTCAGCGGAGTTCATGGTACAAGGCTCCTACGGTTTCAACACATTTCTGCCAGGAATAGCGGGCCAGCGTCTGCGCCTGGCTGGCGGCCAGGCCAGGATGATCACGCAACGCCAAGGCGGCATCCAGCCCCGCCATCATGGCCTCGGTCGAGAGCGGATCGAAAAAAACAGAGACGGGGGCGGCGACCTCACGGAAGACCGGAATATCGGACACACACAGCGGGCAGCCCGTGGCCATCGCCTCCAGCAACGGGATGCCGAAGCCCTCGTTCAGTGATGGGTAGACAAAGAAACGGGCCTGGTTGTAAAGCGCACACAGGGTCTGTCCATCCGGATAGGGGATATGGACAACGCGCCCCTCCGCAGGCAGAAGGTCGTCGATGGCGGCATCACTGCTGCGCCGGGGCGCCCCGGCCACGACCAGATCGACATCCCGGTTCCGCGCCCAGCGGCGGTAAGCGGTCAGCAGCCGATGGAAATTCTTATAGCGGTGGCGGGTACCGACAAACAGGATGAACGGACGCGCGGGATCCATGGCAGGCGATGCCGCGCAGATCAAGGCTCGGGCCCGGTCGGCAGGCATGGGCCGGAATACCGTATCGGCAGCCAGCGGAACAACGAGGCAACGCGCGGGATCCGCCTTGTAATGCTGCAGGAAGGCATCGCGCGTGGCCTGGCTGATACAGAGGATGCGCGCAGCCTGCTCCACCGCCCGCTTCTTAAGCAGCAGCAGGCGCTGCACATCCGGGACATCATCAGCAAGGGGCTGGTTCTCATGCACAAGGTCATAGATATTGACCACCGTCGGCAGCCGCAGCAGCGTGGCATCCTCAGGGTAAAAGGACGGATGAAAAAGGTCAGCCGGGTGCAGCCGCCAGTAGAGTTCGGACGCCCCGTGATACAGCATTCGCAGGGGCGGCTGGCGGCGCATGGCGGCGGGCAGTCCCTGCCAATGGCAGCGCCGGATACGCGGCCCGGATGGCACCGGGGCGGCGGGCCGGGCGGGACAGTATAGGCGCGCCGAGAAGTCCGGCTGCGTCGCGGCCAGCCCGCTGATGATCGCGTTCATCATGCCGGCCACACCGCCATGCGGGCCGAAGGTATGTGCCTGTAGATCGTAGATGACGCGCATGACAGGATCTTTCAGTAGGCGTTCTTACGCGAGACCAATGTTCGTAGCAGGATCTTGAAGTCGAACGACAGTGACCAGTTCTCAAGGTAGTAGAGGTCGTACTTGATCCGTTCACGCAGATCGGTATTGCCGCGCAGGCCATTGACCTGGGCCCACCCGGTGATCCCCGGCTTGGAGACATGCCGAGACATGTAGTTGCCGATCGCTTCCTTGAACTGTTCCACGAAATGCGGACGCTCGGGGCGCGGCCCCACCAGGCTCATATCGCCCTTGAGCACGTTCCAGAACTGGGGCAGTTGCCGACCGGTGTGCGGCGACCATCGTTTTCCACCGTCCACACCGGGCCAGTGGCGTCCTCGGCATCCACCGGCATCGTGCGCAGCTTGTATAAGATAAAGGAACGCCCCCCCTCGCCACAGCGTTCCTGCCGGTAAAAGACCGGACCGGGCGATGAGCGCTTGATCAGGATCGCGGCCACGGCAAGAACCGGCAGCGAAAGCAGCAAGCCCACCAGTCCGCCCAGAATATCCTCAATCCGCTTGACCTGCCGGTTCCAGAACCCGTCCAGGGGCCAGGGGCTGATGCACAGCAGCGGGATATCGTTAAGCGATTGCACATCCATGCTGGTGGTCATGATCCGGAAAAGATCCGGGACCATCTTAAAGCGTACGAGACTCTGTTCGCACAGCAGCAGGATCTGCACAATCCGGTCATGGCTGATGCTCGAATCCGTCAGGATGATCTCATGAATCCGGTTTTCCCGGATACAGGTCTTGAGGTCATCCAGGGTACCGAGGATCAGCTCGCGCGGGATCTCCAGATGCGACGGCTCAAGATGGGTGCGCAGGAATCCAACGACCTGGGACCGGAGCATCGGTTCCGCCTTGAGCGTACGGGTGACATGCAGGGCGACATGATCGGCACCGAGGATCAGCACATGGCTCTTGGTACGGCAGTGCCGTGCCAGATTCCATTCGATCCGGAACAGGATATAGCGCTCGAGCAGCACCAGCAGGGTGATGGTAAAAAAGGATATGCCGATGACCAGTCGGGCGAAGTCGGCCTCGTTCTGCACGGCAAAGGCCATGACCGCCGCACAGAAGGTACCGACCCCGGTGGCCCGGATCAGGCGCGGGATCTTATCGACAAACGAACCCGTTTGTGGCCGCACAAACAGGGCATGGCCTCGGAATACAAGCAGCATGACCACCGTGGCGGCGATGCCCCCGAGGCTGTAGAGATGGTAGAGACCGGGCGGCGGAGGAATCGCGACCGACAACAAACCGCTGTCGAAGCGCAGCCAGGTGGCCAGCAGGAACCCCCCGAAAATGGCGGCGGCGTCACAGGCAACCGCCAGGACGCTAAGCAAGGTATCCGATGAATCTTTTCTCTGCATGGCAGCGAATACTAAACCCTATCGACGCCAAGTGCAAGACGACGATATTGCCAGCGGGCGGGGGGAATGCCTTTGCGGGTGGGGAAGGTATGGGTTTGGTCTGCGGTTTGCAGGGTGACCGTGTCGGGCGTGATCGCGATAGCGACGGGGGCTGCGGTGCGATGGTAGAGGATATTGGCCAGCAGCAGTGCCTTCTCAAGTCCATCGCCGCGCCGGTAGTTCCACACCTCGTCCGGCTGGGCCAGACGCCCGGCGTCGTCGTAAATGGAGTCGTCCGCCAGGCGGGTCACCGTGTCCACCACATCGGCCATCGATGCCGTGGCGGCGATACTGACCGGGTTACGCTCGATGCAGGCTTTGAGGAACGGTTCGTAAGGGGTTCGGGTCAGATCCCGATAGGCGTAGAACGCTAGGTCAGCGGAAGGATTCGTTCCCCGGATTTGTTCCAGGCGGGCGATGATGCCGTCACGCCCCATATCAGCCGTGATCTCCAAGGCGCAAGATGGCGGGCTGATGCGCTTGCCTGCGAGCTCCGGAAGGCGCGGCTTGATGTTGCAGAAACGGATGAGCGATTTAATGGCGATGCTGGCGTTGAGGCAGTCGCAGTTGACTTGCTTTTCCAGGGCGGCGGTATCGGCGGGATTGTCGATATCTGGCGCATGCTGGGTAATGAACGCCTCAAGATCGTTCAGGACGATGCGCCGAGGCAAGGGGCGGCATTCAAAGACATCGCTGTCCAGCTCCTGGAGCAGCTTGGCCCGGGTGTTATCGGTGATCCGGTAGGAACTGCCATTCTCGTAGGCAAAGGCCTTCTCGATGGGGATATACAGATCCGTCCCATTACGGTTCCAGCGCAGTTGGAAGCACTTCTGCATATCCCCGGCCTGGCGCATGAAATTACCGAGCAGCTCGCACGTCAGCGGAGTCTTGAGAAAAACAGAGAGCGCAGTACTGAAACGGGTATAGGCGGAAGGATCGATCGACGCCTCCGCATACAGCGTATGGATGTGTCCGGAGGCATGCGAGACGATCGTCACCTTCTCGTTTTCCAGGGCGCGGCGCGCCTGGGCCGACAGGGCGGTTCCGTTAAACCACATGTTCTTGGTCACCAGACGGCGGTTGTTGGTGAGGATGCCATCGTTGACGAGGACAAAGTTCTGCGAATGCAGCGGGGTCGCCAGCAGGTAGATGTCGTCGAGCGGAATGCGGGCAACAATGAACAGGGCGGCGGCGTACAACGCCGCCAACGATACGCATTCCCCAGCACCCGCCTTGTAGCCAGGGCGGTGGACAAACGCATCCATGGCCTCGACGGTTTCGGTTTTCCAGTAGGGAATAACGCTGCCTTCGTATTTATCCAGCCCGAAATGCGTGCGGATGTCGATGTCGAAATAATACTTATCGCCTTCATAGCCGAAAAGGGCATTCGATTGACTGAGCGCGTCGCGGTCAATGAATGACGAGAAGCGCGCCAGCTCGGTCTCGGCACGGGTCAGCCCCCAGGTGTCGAGGTCGAGGTTGAAGTCGTAGTGATCCATGATGTACTGCTTCAGGCGGGTGATCCGCTTATAGGGCGTCATGGTCTCAATGCCCTCGAACCAGGGATCCTCAAGCCAGCGCCAGATCCGCGGCGACATGATATTCGCCAGCAACAGGCCGAACATCAACTCGGGAAAAATAAAGATCTCCATATCGGACAGCGTGGTGGCGGACGAACGGCGTTCAAGGTCGGCAGCATTGGCAGGCATAGCAGGAATCTCCAATCATCGGTTTAGCAACATGGTCTTGATCCTCCCAGATACCGGATTCTCATCGCGGCCGTCTTCCGAAAAGGGATGTGAACGAGGTACCATTTTAACCCCCTCCGCGCAACATAATTTCAGCTTTGCTTGACTAACGAGGGCCTGGTGATTATTGTAAAAGCCGTTCTATGAGCATGAAGCAACAGGAACCCTATGTTTGGAGACGCCCTTGCAAATAACCGTTGTAACGCCGACCTATAACGAAGCCGAAAACCTGCCCAAACTGGCCGCCGCGCTGTTTGCGCTTCCGCTGGACCTGCACCTGCTCGTTGTGGATGACAACAGCCCCGACGGCACCGGTGCCATCGCCGACCGGCTGGCGGCCGAATTTCCCGGCCGTGTGCAGGTGTTGCACCGCGCGGGTAAACTGGGATTCTCGTCGGCCTATCTCGAGGGCTTCCAGGCCGCCTTGGATGCCGGTGCCGAAGCCATCGCGCAGATGGATGCCGATTTCTCGCACGACCCTCAGGTGCTGCCGCAGATGCTGGAAAAGCTGCAGTCCTGCGATATGGTGCTGGGCTCCCGCTACACCCCCGGCGGAAGTGTTGATAAACGCTGGTCCATATGGCGCAAAGGGCTCTCGGCCTGGGGCAACTTCTATGCTCGCAGCATCCTCGGCCTGCATCTGCGCGATGTCACGACCGGCTACCGGCTCTGGCGGCGCGAAACGATGCTGGGCATCCCGCTTGACCGTATCCAGTCAACGGGCTACATCTTCCTTGTCGAAATGGCACACTTGGCGCATTGCCTGGACTATCGTATCGGCGAGGTTCCCATCTATTTTGCCGACCGGCGTTATGGAACCTCGAAAATGTCGCTGCGCATTCAACTGGAAGCCGCCGTACGGGTCTGGAAAGTACGCTGGGCCACGGACGATCTGCGTCAGAACGGCCGTTCCGCCCGGCGTACGATCGCCTAATCCATCAATACGCCTTGGCGAAGACCACGCGGCCGGTGCTGGGTTTCCCGCACACCACGCAGGCACCGGGCTGGCCTTTCGCGCCCCGGTCCAGCGGGATACAACGGATGGTGACCGAGAGATCCTCGTTGACCTTCTTCTCGCAATCCGCACCATCGCACCAGTGCGACATGGCAAATCCGCCATGCATCTCGGGCTGCTCCTTGTTGACCGGCGTAAAGAAGGCAACGAACTGGTCCCAGTCGTCGATATCACGGGTATAGGCCGCCCGCAATGCCAGGGCACGGTCAAACAAGGTCTTCTGGATATCGTCCAACAGTCCCGCCGCCGTGCTGATAAACTCCGCTGCCGGCTGACCATAGCGATCCTGGCGCGTGCGATCCCGGCGGAAGACGAAGACCGTGCCCGCCGCGATATCGCGCGGACCGATCTCCAGGATTACGGGAATCCCCTTCTTGATCCAGCTCCAACCCTTTTCACCGGCATTCATGTCGCGCCGGTCAACCACCACGTTCAGGGGGCGCCCGTGGTACTGCACCGTGCGCAACTGGGCGGCGATCTGGTCACAATGCGCCAAGACGGTGGCTTCGTCTTCCGGCGTCCGCGCAATCGGCAGGATCACCACATGCGACGGAGCCAGCCGCGGCGGCATGATCATGCCATTGTCGTCGGCATGGGTCATGATCATCCCCCCGATCAGCCGCGTGGAAACACCCCAGGAGGTGGTCCAGGCGTGCTCCAGGGTGCCTTCGCGCGACTGGAACTGGATTTCCGAGGCCTTGGCAAAGTTCTGCCCGAGGAAATGACTGGTTCCGGCCTGCAAGGCCTTGCGGTCCTGCATCATCGCCTCGATGCAGAAGGTGTTCACGGCACCGGGGAAGCGTTCACCGGGGGTTTTCTCGCCAGTCAGCACGGGCATGGCCATGTAGGTCTCGGCAAAGGTCTTATAGACCTCCAGCATGCGCAGGGTCTCCTCCCACGCTTCCTGGCTCGTCTCGTGGGCGGTATGCCCTTCCTGCCAGAGAAATTCGGTCGTGCGCAGGAACATGCGCGTACGCATCTCCCAGCGCACGACATTGGCCCACTGGTTGATCAGGATCGGAAGATCGCGGTAGCTCTGCACCCATTTGGCATAGGTCGCCCCGATGATGGTTTCCGAGGTGGGACGCACCACCAGCGGCTCTTCGAGTTCACCTGCGGGAACGAGTTTCCCGTCCGGACCGGCCTGGAGCCGGTGATGGGTGACCACCGCGCATTCCTTGGCAAACCCATCAACATGCGCAGCCTCCTTCTCAAGGAAGCTCAACGGGATGAACAGCGGGAAATAGGCGTTGACGTGCCCCGTCTCCTTGAACATGCCGTCAAGGCCGTCACGGATGTTTTCCCAGAGGGCGTAACCCCAGGGCTTGATCACCATGCAGCCGCGTACCGCACTGTTCTCGGCCATCTCCGCCGCCTTGATGACCTGTTGATACCATTCCGGATAGTTCTCTTCACGTATCGGCTCAATCGCCGTCTTTGCTGCTTTTGCCACTTGAATCCTCCCTCTCGTTTAAAAACTGAAACCCTAGTCTGCCATACCCACCCCAGGACTGGCAATCTTGATCAGACCGCAACTTTCCCGTCATCGGGCCAGCGCCGCCGGATCCAGGGCGGCAAGGTCGGCGACGACCCAGTCGGCTGGCGACAGATCCTGCCGCGGCAACCCCGGCCGAGCCAATCCCACGCAAACCATCCCTGCCGCCTTGGCCGCCCGCACCCCGGCTGCGGAATCCTCGAACACGACGCAATCCTTCGCTGCCACACCCAGCCGTTCCTGTGCCATGAGGAAGCAGGTCGGATCGGGCTTTCCCGGACCGTACTCCTCGGCGCCGATAAAGAACTGGAGATCCGGCCCGATACCCATCCGCTCAACGGCATCGGCAATATCCGCACAGGGCGATCCGGAGACGATACACACCGGCACATCCTGCGCCAGGCGTTTCAACAAGGCGACGGAACTGTGGATGATGATGTCCCCGTGCGCCTGGCGAAGCGCATGGATCTGCTGGCGCAATGCCACTTCCATCGCTGGCATGGTCACCCCCAGCGAGGGACAGCGCTGCATGATTTCCGAGTAAACGTGCCGCCAGGAACGGCCATACACAATCCCGAGGAGCTCGTCATACGTCAGCGCACATCCGTGCTGCTGTAAATATTGCCAGGTTCCCTTGACCCATAGGATCTCGGTATCCATGAGCGTACCATCCAAATCAAAAATCGCCGCTTTCACGAGTCCCTCTTTCTACTCGCCAACAGCTTTTCAAGCCGTTGCATCAGTTCCTCATCCCCGCGCCGCCCGTGCAAGGATTCCAGCCGCCGTTGCTGCGATGCCAGGACCTGCGTCCGCAGCGGTCCTGCGTCCGTCACACGGGCCACCAGCAGGGCCAGTTCCCTCGCATCAAGTCCATCGAAGCGCACCCCGCCCTCGCCGAGCGCCTCAGGCATTCCGCCCGCATCGCGGGCTACCACGGGAACGTCGCATTCCATCGCCTCGATCAGCGGGAGACAGAAGCCTTCATGCCGACTGGCGGTCACAAAGACGTCCGCACACCGATAGAGCGTATGCCGCCCGGCCGTGGAGACAAACCCGGTGAAACAGACATTCATCAGTCCCAGCCGTGCCGCCAGTAGTCGCAGCATCCCGTAATACGGTGGACAGCTCGCCTCAGACCCGGCGATCAACAACCGGCTGCGCGGGTTCAGGCAGCGATGATACCAGGCGAAAGCCTGAATCAGGTCCTCAATGCCCTTGTTCGGTACGATCCGGCCCACAAAAAGCCAGTTGCAAAGGTCGTCCCCGAACGCCGCCTGCAGGGCGGCATCCTGCCCACCCGCGAATTCCTCATGCGAGAAGAACAGCGGCATCACCTCGGAAAACGCCCCCCCTCCCAGCCTTGCAATATCCTGCGCATTATAGGTCGAGTCCGACCAGCAGCGATCGCTCTGCCCGACGGCCTGTGCCAGTTCGTCATGCGCCTGCCGCAACTGGGCGGCGACCGCGTCGTCGACCCCCTCGAAATACACGGACGGGGTGATGTTGTGGTAACGCAGGATGCGCAATCCCCTGGCCGATGCATAGAGCCCCGTGGCCGGCGTAGCGGTCGAGAAATGAAAAATCACGGCGTCGGGCGCGGATGGATCAAATCGTTCATACGGCAGGGCATCGCCCTTCAGAGCCGGGGCGATGTGTGCCGCCGAGGCGTAGATATCACTTTGAAATCCGCGGCGGCGCAACACGTCGCGCATATAGCGCGCTTCCTGCGAGATGGCATCGCCATCGGCATAGCCGCCCACAAGCTGGTCAATCCGGCGGGTTAACATGGCGGCATCCCTCCTGCCTCCGAGCCGGGCCTGTCCGCGATTAGCCGTTCCACCTCGTGCTGCAGGGCATCTAGGCGCAGGCGCAGGGCGGCGGCTTCCCGGCGGCGGGCCTGGACTTCCAGTGTCAGCAGCCGGATGACCTGCTCATTCACGGCATTCTGCTGGAAGGCCAGCCAGTCGTGCGGCCAGCGCATCAAGCCCCAGAGCACCCGCCGCACAGCCTCCAGGATCCGCCCCCGCAGACCCATCGCGGGCGGGCGGCGCATCCGCTCAAAGCCAACCTGCGTACGCCCCCCCACCACATCCAGCAACCGCAGCAGGGTGGCCTCCTCGTCCGTCCCGTGCGCCATGACCGGTATTTCACCAGCCAGGCGATCTGAAAGGTCGCTATCCACCAGCAAGGCGGACGCCTCCTGGCGGAGCTGGTCAATCTGCGAGGCAGGAAGATAAGCCCCGCCCACGGCGATACGGACTGGATTCTGTGATTCTGTTGGCATCCCGGATTTATACATCATCTGTCGCGATAGCACAGCAAAAAGATTGATAATTTCTGCTTTGCCTGCAACCCGAAACACGCTAGGCTTGAACACATGCCTGCAAACCGATTTTATTTTATCTACGGGAATGACGATTACCTGGTGTCAGAAAAGGTCAAGTCGATCCTCAAGGAGTGTATCAAGAATCCGACGGACGCCGACATCCAGCTCGAACGGATTGATGGTGCCGTGGACAAGGTCGAGGCGGCACAGACCGCCATTCGTAAATGCCTATCGGCCATGAACGCGCTGGGTCTGTTCTGCGAGGAAAAGACCATCCTGCTGGAAAATGCGACGTTTTTTGGCGATAACCGTACTGGTCAGTCCACCACCGTCCAGGACGAGGTGGCCCGGCTTACGGAAAAGATCAAGGCGGGGATGCCGCCCGGGGTGACCTTGATTATCACCGCCACTGAGATCGACAAGCGGCGCGCCTTTTTCAAGGCATGCGGCAAGGCGGGCGAAGTCCACGAGTTCAAAATTCCCGAGGATAAGTACGCCAGTGACCATACCGCCGTGATGCAACGACTGGATCACCTGCTCGGTGAAAAGCAGCTCAAGATGTCAACGGTGGTCAAGGAAGCCTTCCAACAGAAGGTTGGCTTGGAAACACGGCTGATCCTCAATGAGCTTGAAAAGCTGGCGGTGGCCATCGGCCCCCGCACCACGGTCGCGATGGACGACATCGCCATGTTTGTCAGTGCCTCACGCGAAGCCGAGTTCTTTGATCTGGCGGATGCCTTCGCCGATCGTGATCTACCGAAAACCTTGCGCATCCTGCGGCAACTGATCTTCCAGCGTCAGAATCTGATGGGACTGGTGATCAACCTGGAGCGACGGATCCGTGACCTGATCATCTACCGTGAGGCGATCGACCGGCGCTGGATCACGCGCAAATCGGCAGGTTCGCGTGACGCTTATACCTGGGCCACACTCACCCCCGAGGTCGAGCAGGCATTCTCCCAGGAGATGGACAACGATCCCCGCCGCATGCATCCGGTCCGCATCTCGATCCTGGCGGGGCAGGCCGCTGGTTTTTCGCGCAAACGCCTGGATTATTGCCAGCGCCAGATCACCCAGGCGCACGAACAGATGGTTTCCAGCCGTGTACCGCCGGAACTGATCATGGAAATTGTACTGGTCCGGATGCTGAGTGCGGCGAAGCGGCCGGCAGCCAGTGCGGCTAGAACAGCTCCGGCGACCTCAGGGCGTTGATAAACGCATGCAGGTCGTAACGCTCATAAAATGAACGCAAGGGACTCATGGGTTCAGGCACCCGACGCATGGTAGACCAAGCACCAACACCCTCCACGTGGACATCCAATCGAACCATGTGTTGATTACGGGTCACGATGTCGCGGGCATCCTCCAGCGTTTTGCGCAGTTTCGGAGGTTCCACCGCATCGATCCGTGCATACACCGCCTCCAGGCTATGCCAAGTAGTCAGCAGTTTGGCGGCAGTTTTGGGGCCCACACCCAAAACGCCCTTGATATTATCCGCCGCATCCCCGGTCAAGGCCAACCAATCCGGAATCTGAGTCGGTTCCACACCGGTCTTCTCCCGCACAGCGGCCGCATCCATGGCGACCGACTCTCCGGTTACCGGGACAATCCGCACGCGCTCATTAACGAGCTGGAACAAGTCCTTGTCACCGGTGGCAATCAGTACGTCACAGCCGTCTGCCGCGGCGGCCTGGGCCAGGGTGGCGATGGCGTCATCCGCCTCGCAGGCATCCAGCCGCAGGTGGGGGATGGCGGCGGCATCAAGGTAGGCGTTCAGCACAGGGAGCTGCGCCCGCAAGGCGTCCGGCATCGGCTTGCGGTTGGCCTTGTAATCAGGCACAAGCGCCAGGCGGGCGGGTGGCGTCCCGCCATCAAACACGACGGCCCAATGCGTGGGTTGCCACTGACGGGCAAGCTGCTGCATCATACGGATAAAGCCGAAGACCGCATTCGTGGGCTCTCCCGATTTACTGGAAAGCTCCCGGATGCCATAGAAATAACGGTAGGCACCGGCCAACCCATCAACCAGGAGCAATCTCGAATCAGCCATCAACAGCCTTAGTTTACAGGCTGTTCGCCTGCCGCGATGCGCTCGGTCAGCGCCTTGCCAATGCCAACCCGTTCACGATCCAATGCCCGTCCCGAGGGGTCCACTAGCCGAGCCGTTACAAAGATTAGCAGATTACGCTTCTCACTCGACTCGTATTGGCTCCGGAAAAGCCTGCCCACCAAGGGAATATCTCCAAGCAGCGGAATCTTGTCATCCACCTCGCGGCGGACTTCCGTGATCATGCCGCCCATCACCACGGTGGCTCCGTTGTAAATCAAAAGCTTGGTCTCCAGCCGACGAGTATGGAAGAACGGTTGTTCCATATTCAGGGACTGAATCACCGGATTACCGTTGGGATCATACGACGTATAGGTTGACCCATAATTACGCCACGTCGGCTCGGATACCACTTCAGGATTCAGTTCCAAATCAATCATCTGACCTTCTGGACTGACCGATGGCGTTACCTTAAGAATCACACCCACCTCACGCATCTGGAAGTTGCTCGGCGTAACCACCGCACCAACAACGCCACCGCCTGCGTTATTGTTACCCGACGTAGTGGTGGTACTCCCGCCAATTCCCGAAGTTTCAAATTCGGTCGGATAGATATACTCGGTCACCACCCTGATGGTGGCTTGCTGTCCGGACTGGGTTGTGATCTTTGGCGCAGACAGCAGATCCGTGGCACCGCGCTGCTGCAACGCATGAAGCACCATTGTCAGTTCAGGGTTCGTCAGCACACTGGTTATGCTGGCCACCTGATCGATGATCGGAACCCCTCCCGGACCGGTCAACCCATCGGCCGACAGATACCGATTTCCAGCGGTAAAACCACCATTCGCCGCACTTGAGTCCATTCGGATTTGTTCCCGCGCTCCCAAAGGCGATCCTGCGGAACCCTTCTTCTGTGCAATTTCCCAATTATCGTTCAAAAGCCATTCCAACCCGAGGGAATCCACATCCAACTGGGCCACCTCGATAAACCGAGCCTCGATCTCGATCTGATAAGGCACCACGTTCAGGATGGAGAGCACTTTCTCAAAGACCGTCAGGTTCTCAAGGGTATTGGCGACCACTAACTTCCCCAGCGCACGCACAAACTTGATGGATGATTTATCCGGCCAGTCAACGCCCATCTCTTGGAAAAACACTTTAAGGTCAACTTCCTCGTTTGGGGCACTAGGCTGTGCATCCGTGACGAAACCGCCACGAGGCCCCGCATTACCAACCACCGCCGAACTCAATTGCTGTAACCGTTCAATTGCCGTTGGCAGCACATCATACCACCGATGTTCAATATCTCCCGATGGCGCATTAACGGGCATAACCATGACCGCATTGCCACGCACCAGGTACTTCAGCTTGCCCATCTCAACCACGATATCCAACGCTTCCTTGAGGGTAATATCCAGCGCACTGAAGGTGATCAGCGAATCGGCTCCAGCAGCACCGCCGCCACCATCGGCGGGTGCTTCGGGGGTTGCAAAGGGATCCGGGACTGCTGCAGAGCCTCCTGCCGCTGCAGCAATATCGCTTTCCAATTTCAGGATGATATTGACCCCTTTCTTGTTCGACTTGTCCGGTTCTGGATCAAAATCCCGGCTCTGCTGGACTAGGAAAATGATCACATCGCGGAAATTGGCCTGGCGAAATTCAATCTCGGGAATGCGGATCTTGGACATCTTGTTCAAAATCGCTTGACGCTGAGTTTCATCACCGGGCTTTGTGGTTTGCGTACCGACGTTAATATCGATCGGCACTTCATGCAAGCCATATTGCCGCGGGTTCCACGTATCGCGAACCGTTGCCATCATGCGGGCCGATGTCGCCGCCAGCTCCATGGAAGAGCGGTCATACTGCTTATTGGCTGCCGAATGCATCAACCGAATTGCTTCCTTATTCTCGGGATCACGCTTCAGAACGGATTCGAAATGCAGGATCGCCTGTTCGTACTCACCCGTCAGATACGCCTCGCGCCCGCGCTTGAGCCACTCCTTGACTTGGGACTGGGTCACCTTATAGTCCTCGTCCTTCCAGCGACGCTTTGCGGGGGGAACGGGAGCGACCGGTGGCGCATCAATCTTGCTCTGGATGCGTACCACGGATTCTTCCGCACGTACATACCCGAATTTTACTGCACTACTGGCAGAGATCTTGGCGTTCTCAAGGTCGCCAGCACGTTCCTGAGACAAGGCCTGCAGGTAGTAGGCTGCGCCCAGCCCCTTTATCGTCCGGGCTCGGGCCTCTTCCGTCTCGGGGCGCTTGGGTAAGTTGTTGCGCGCTTCCTCGTAAAGCTTGATTGCCCGGGGATAATCCTTTTCACGCAAGGCTTGCTGCGCCCCGCTCAACGCGCTGGTCGCATAATATTCTTTCGCCTCGCGTTTCAGTCGTTCCGCTTCCTCGAACGCAATGGCATCTTGCGGTAGCTGCCCGCGGGCCGCACCACCAGCAGCCACCTCGGTGCCAGCAACCACCTCGGTGCCTACTGCCACCTCGGGTTGCATGAATTTGTCAACAGTAGAAGGCGTTCCCCCGTCACCTTGAGCGACCGGAGAACCACCGACGAAAGGGTCAGCGGCTACCTCCGAAGCCGCGTTAGCGGGTGCGCTACGCATATCATCTTTCTTGGCATCATCAACCAATGATTTGAACATGTCATCATCCAGTGCCATACCATCCTCTGTGGACGCGGGCACCTCTGGCTGGACTGCCGGGGCAGGCTCGGTGGTGGTCGCGAGTACGGCGGCCTCCTCACCCTCTGTCAGCGATCCCACTAGAGCATCAAAATCGTCGCCGGCAGGCGCTGGCGTACCTTCCGCAGCGGCCACTACCGGCCCAGGTGCCACGGCGGGTTCAGCAACCGCTTCCGTGCCTCCGAAAAGATCGCCGAAAGCGTCATCTGCGGCGGGGGCTGGCGCGGGTGTCTCGGTAGCGGCCACGGCAGGTTCAGGTGCCACGGCGGCGGGTTCAGCAACCGCTTCCGTGCCTCCGAAAAGATCACCGAAAGCATCATCTGCGGCGGGGGCTGGCGCGGGTGTACCCTCGGCAGCGGCCACCGCCGGTTCAGGTGCCACGGCGGGTTCAGGCGCCACGGCGGCGGGTTCAGCAACCGCTTCCGTGCCTCCGAAAAGATCACCGAATGCGTCATCTGCGGCGGGGGCTGGCGCGGGTGTACCCTCGGCAGCGGCCACCGCCGGTTCAGGTGCCCCCTTCTCTTCGACCGGGGCGGAGGCAACCGGAGTCACCGCCGACGTTGATTCAGCAGCAGCCGTTACGTCCGGCTCTTCACCGGCCATGGCACCGAAGAGCGCATCAAGATTCTCATCAGCGGCAGGCGCTGCTGCAGGTGCTGGAGGGGGGGGAGCTGGCGGGGTTTCGACAGCCGCCTCGCGATCACCGGTCTCAAGCATTTCCGACACAACCGTATCTGCGCTAACGCCAGCGTCCAGCGGAAAATTATCAACGCTCGCATCCGGGGTTGCCGCTACCCCCTCAACAACGGCATCAAGGCTCGTTGGCAGGGGTTCCGCTGGCGGGGCTTCTGCAGGCGTAACCGCTTCGCCAAGCAATTCCCCCAACAAATCATCACTGGCGGCCGCTGCTGGTGCGGCCGCCGGAAGCTTGCCTTCGACCGCATCGGTCAGGGTCACTTCTTCAGAGGCAAACAGGCTGTCTTCGTCGATCAACTCTTGCGCTGTTACGGAACCGGCCAGCCAAAGTGCCACTAGCACAACACTGCCCAGATCCTTGGTTTTGCGAAATTCCCGCATCATGGTATCACTCCTTCGATCTTCACTCACTAAATCACGTTACCGCCTCGACGTTCACCTATTCAAAATGCTTCTCCGCCTGCTCAACAACATTCACCTGCCGGATGGTTCTCTGTTCACCGGTAATCTCGTTCTTGATTATCACATGTTGTGCTTTTCCGTCAATCCCAATCACTGTGTAGGCTTTCCCCACCACCTCTAACCGATCCCCCTGTTGAACGACGTAGGGCACCTCCGTACCTCTCAGGCTAATCGACAGATGCGCCGTCAACTCGGGATTGGAAACGGGGCGATCTTTGACGAGGACAATCGCAACCCCTTTCGGGCTCACTAGCGTTAACTCGGACTGGTCTTCCCTGCTCATTTTCGGGGGTACCGCCGGGACCACTTTTTCCTCGTACTTTTCCACCTTATAGCCAGCAATCGTCTGGCCGATCTCTACAAAATCGGTTTGTGTCTGGCCTTTCAGCCGGTAATTCAACCCGAACTTATACCCGCCGTCCGCATTGCGCACACGGCTGTTAAACCGTATCGCAAAGGGCACCTCGGTGATGCGGTCGAGCCTCAAGCGCTCGACGGCTTCCGGGCTTCCCGGGTCGGACGGATCGGTGCCGGCCACAAACTCCTGAAGATTCGCGTACCCGTCTCCGTCAAGATCCTTCTGGGCATCCGATGCATCCGCCGAATCCAGGCCATAACGACGCTCCCAGTCTGTAGGCATCCCATCATTATCATGATCAAGAGTGATCTTTTCCGGGGGCAGTACGTCTATTTTACAGAAGGGGCAAACGGTTGCCTCGATCGCGACCGGATGCCGGCACTCACGACAGTTGAACCGGGTTTCCGGGACAAACATCCACGGCACGCCGTTCGTCAAGCCGGGTTGAGCCAGCACAAAGGGTGATTTTAGCGATGCCTTGGCATTCTCGAACGCTACCGCATCCACCAGCGCCGCTTCTGGATTGGCGGCTACCAAGCCGCTGAGCCAGCGCTCAAAAGCGGCATTCGCCTTGCTCATCGCATGCACCCGGAGCCCAAGCAGCAGCAAGGATACCACCAAGGCCAGCAGCACCCCTAGGGCCAGCACCTTGTCATAGTGCGCCTTGATATTTGAAACCAGACGGCTATCCCCCAGATTCATTGGACTCTCCCTTGAATTTGAATACATCCAATTCCAGACGAACCCGCATCGGCACTTCCATTTCAAGCCCGCAAACCGGATAGTTGGGCCCCAGCCGCAAGGTTGCAAGATCAGGCGCGACGGCTGGGGGCTCACCCTCAACACCGCCAGACATGGGTTCCGTGCCGCTGCCAGCCGGGGATGCCGCCCGATCAGGCATCAGCACGGGAACATCGTTGCTCAAACGTAACACCTTCACCACCGTGAACGAGGGGCTTGCCGTCAGCGCGTTGAGGATCCCGACTAAGGTGGATTCTTTGGCATTGAACTCGAGCACAAAGCGGTATTTGCCATAAAGTGACCCCGGCTGCACGATACCGGCCTGCCGGACATCCACCGGAGCCAGGGCCACAACAGCCGATACAGCGGCCTGCCCCGCCGCTTGGCGACGGGATAGCCCTTCCCCAGCGGCGGGTGGGGTGGCTGACCCCGCCACAGCAGATGAACCCTCCTCAAAGACAGCGCGCTCAACCAGTCGAATGGTCTTTACCCGGTTGTCAAACAGGATCTTGCACATCCGGGCAACCAGCTCCAACTGTTCCGTCAGCCGGGGAACATCGCTCGGGCTGGGCAATGTTCCCGTGCCGGAATAACGATCAAACCCAAACGCGAACTGTGGCGGAATCTCCGTTCCTGCCGCCTTTGCGGCCTGCTGCAACCCGTAGCGGAACCGCTCCAGTATAGCGATGAACTGCGCCGGGGTGCCATCTTTCAGGGCGGCCTTGCCTCGGCCCAGTTCCCCAGCCAGCTCGTCGAACCACGTCAACAGGTTTTCTGTGTTTTCCCTTTCCCGCGTAACATTATCTGCCGAAGGAAACACCGGTTCGTTATAAACGGCAGCCAACTGGCGCTTTGCATTCTCCAGGGATTTGTTGGCGACATTGAACCGGGACACATTCTTAAACAGCACAAAACCGGCTGCCAGAAGCGCAACCGCACCAGCACCACATAGGGAGAGGGTAATGATCTGGGATTTTTTCATAGTTTATTGGATTCGGATCGGATTTTCCAACTCCAGGCTGATCGAGAACCACGTCCGATACGCACCTTCATAGTTGAGCTTTAGAATCTCGCAGTTCTCCTTGAAGAGCGCATGTGCCCGAAGCTGATTCCGGAATCGCTCGGAGGCCGTTCCTTGTGCATTGTCCTCGAGGCGATCGGTGAAGGCCTGAACCGTGATATCGATCCGCTGAATCTGGGAGCCGCTGACGACCGGGGAGGCATCGGTCAACCACATCCCCTGCTGCAGGCATTCGCGAATCGCCGCCAGCACCTCACTCCATTGCGTCCGGCTGGCGACCAGATCCGTGGCTTCCGCCAGTTTCGAGACCGCCTGCGTTCGCGCTTCCGCCTGTTGTGCCAACTGCGAGCGCATCTGCCCCAGGTCAGAAACCCTGCTTTTCACCCGTGCCACCCGTTGCTCAACCACAGAACTTAGCTTGATGAAGTATAGACACCAGATCAGCATTGTGACCACCACCCCGGCCGCCGCCAGTGCGAAATACGGTTTGCGACGCTGGAACACCTTCATGGCTACCAACTCGGGGGGCATCAGATTGATCTCGACCGGGCATTCCCCCATCCGCCGCAACACCAGACCGACAACCTCGCCCAGGCTCTGGCGATCCGCTTCCAGTCGCTCGCCATCCAACTCGGGAGTTACCGATATCGCCACAAATGGGTTAAAGAAATCAACCGACACCTTGAGTTTATCCGCAAAGAATGTATCCAGGTGCGGGATCAACGAGGACCCCCCCGTTAACAGCACCACATCGGGTGGACTACCGCCCTGCTGGCTGCGGTAGAAATTGATCGAACGGTTGACCTCTGCGTGCAGTCGCGTCAACACCGAACGGATGATTTTCGATGCCCGCTCGGCCGTCTCGTTATCCGGCCCGGCATAGACACCGCCAAACGCTACAAACCCGTGCTCCAGTTTGATTCCCTCGGCCTCCTCAAAACCGACTTCAAACTCCTTCATCAATTCCTGGGTCACGGCATTGCCGGCCACCGGAATACTACGGCTGAAGATTCGATCCTGCTCGATAAAGATCAGATTGGACGAACGCGCTCCGATATCCAGGACCATCAGGCAGCCCTCGATTTCCGGCTGGCAGAACCGGACCGCATTATACAGCGCCATGGGCGAGACATCCACGATCTCGGGCTCCAGCCCTGCCGCCTGTACGCAATCCGTCAACCGCTTGATGTTCTCGATCTTCGCCGCCACCAACATCACATTCAGCTCATCGGTATCGCCCCCACCGAGCAACTGGTAGTCCCAGACAACCTCCTCCATAGGAAACGGCACATTCTGTTCCGCCTCATACTGGATGATCTGGGATAGCTTATCCCGACCGACCGACGGCAACTTGACAAAACGGGGGAACACCGCCTGTCCCGACACGGTCATCAGCACCGGTGCCGGATGAATGCCCTCGTTGCGCATGACATCCTGGATCGCCGTCACAATGTAGGCCAGGCGGTCCGACTCACTGGCGGTTTCGCCCTCAATCGGGCGAATCCCGTAACGCAGTAGCACTGGATTCTGGCCCTTGATCACCTGAAACTCGGCCAGCACGATCTTGCTGGCACCCAGATCCAGGGTAAGCACTCTGTCACGTTCAAACATAGACTACTTTATAACCTCGTAATCATCCGGATTGAGCAACGCCCAGGGCGATTCGATTTGATTCAACAGATACCCCTCGCGCACAGTCAATGTGGGGCTGTCCAGGACGGCCGGATTGCTCCACCAGGAGGGAGGCATCGGAATTTTCGTCTCGTTCTGCTCGTTAACCACCTTGCCATCAAGCGTAATGACGGCCGCACTGGCGACCACCTCTCCAAAACGCTTGATCGCCGCAGGTCTCAGGAACACGATGGCTCGGTGATCGTTCCCTTTCTCAATGTCCACATAGCGAACTGACTTTTTATAAAGGGAATACCGCTTCTGCTTAGTCACCGGATCCTGTAGTTCTGAAAGCACATGGAACTGAACCAGCAACTCTTCAATCCACTCCGGTGCCGTATCGTAAAACACGGATACGACATGCCAATCCTGGGCACGCTTGGCGGCCGCCCCACGATTGGTCTGGTAAAAGGGCGCCTGTTCCCTAGCCCGCGGGCCAATGCCGATAAACCGGCGCACACGGAGCTGCCCTTCGGGCGGGATTCGACCATCGGCCGGATTCACCTGGGCACCGACGTGCTGAACCGCAACAGTAAAAAGAACCGCTACCGCTGCCAAAAAAACATTTTTCCTGACCATGGTTCCGCCCCCTCTTTTATCGGACTTTTCACCCCCGCTACATGCCTTCGGTAATCGCCATCTAACCCCTTAGGATATGTCCAGTTGATTAACACTACTGTATAACCCGCGTTAGCGCAAAGAAAAAACGTGCAAAAAATAATGCTATAAAATCCGGGGAGTAGCCTCTGGCGATCACGGTTCTGTCGTCGGGAAAATGCCGGGCGGAGCCATTTCGGGCTCAATGCCGGCTGCACGCTGCTTCTCGATCAAGCGCTCAATCACAGGGCCTCGATACCCTTCAGGCCAGGTCTCCGCATTGTTGGGATCGATCCCCTTGGTCTTCTCGTCCTCGGTGGGTTCAAAATGATCCTGGTCAATATCGCTCAGATCGATGCGTTCGGGGGGAGGTCCCATCGGCCCCGCCGCCTCATTCCCTGCCGCCTCAGTCCCCGCCGGTGGTTTCACGTCCGCATGCGCCGGACTTGCCGCGCTCAAGGGGATCCCCACATGCGCCTGCTGCCAGAGAAACACCACCACATCGCGCTCCGCATCAAAACCGATCAGCGTGTGGTCAGCAAAGACGTTCCCAATCGAGAGCAGAGCCGAGCTCCCGCTGGCCTTGTTCACGACGCCGACACGCAAGCCGCGCTCACGGACATCCGTGATGGCTCGGACGGCGATCAGCGCCTCATCCTCCGTGAGAACCCGCACGGTATTGGTTTCCGGCACGGCCTGGACATCCGCCGGTTCCGCAGGCAGGACCGCATCGTTTGTCTGCAACGCAGCATCCTTTACGGGTTCAGCAGGGGCCTCAGGGGCTGGCGTCTGCACTGGCGGCTCCGGTATCGTATCGCGCTTGCAGCCTACACCGAGCGCAAACGACATCCCCAACCCCGCACACAGGCATACCGCCTGCCATTCATTCGTCCTGATCCGACTCGTTATCATCCGTTTATCCTCCATACCCGACATTACCAACCCGAACATTGAAAGCGTTTATACCACATCCACAACCCTAAAGCAACAGCAAGGAAAGGCGATTTGTTTGCACAAATGATCGAGAATAAAACATGAGTGAGACTGTTGGCACTGGACACTATGCCGGATATGCTGGGAATATATCAGGACTGCAGGGGTAGACTGGAACGAGGTCTACCGTCCGAGCCCCAAGGGCGGCAATTGATTGGGTTCTTCACAACCGCGCTTGAACAAACCCCGCCGACCCTTTAGGATGATCCCAGCGTGAATGTGCGAAAGGGTTGATCATGACAGGAACTCAGGACAGCGGGAGGACCGGGGAACGGCGGGCGATGTCGGTGACAGAGCTCACGCGGCGTATCAAAAGCGCCCTGGAGACGGGCTTCAGCACGGTCGAGGTCGAGGGGGAAATCTCCAACTTGAGCCAGCCGGTATCGGGTCACTTGTACTTCACCATCAAGGACGAAGAGGCTCAGATCGGCGCGGTCATGTTCAAGGGCAGCCAGCGCCTGCTGCGCTTTGTCCCGCGCAACGGGATGCTCGTGCGGGCGGGGGGCGAGATTACCGTCTACGAGAAGCGGGGCAATTACCAGTTGATGGTCCGGACCCTGGCCGAGGGCGGACAGGGCACCCTGCAGGCACGTTTCGAGGCGCTCAAGAAAAAGCTCAACGAGGAAGGGCTCTTTGCCGCTGAACGCAAGCGTCCCCTGCCCTTGCTGCCCCAGCATGTCGGGGTGGTCACATCGGCGTCCGGGGCGGCCATCCGGGATATCCTGAACGTGGTGACCCGCCGTTTCCCGAACCTGCACCTGCTGCTGGCCGCCGTCAAGGTGCAGGGGGATGGCGCGGCGGAGGAGATCGCCGCCGCGATCGACCGGCTCAACGCCATCGGCGGGCTGGATGTGCTGATTGTCGGGCGCGGGGGCGGTAGCCTCGAGGATCTGTGGTGTTTCAACGAGGAAATCGTCGCTCGCGCCATTGCCCGTTCGCGCATCCCGGTCATTTCCGCCGTTGGGCACGAGATTGATTTTACGATCAGCGACTTCGTGGCCGACCTGCGGGCACCGACGCCCTCGGCGGCGGCGGAACTGGTCGTGGGCTGCAAGGAATCGTTCCAGGCAAGCCTGGCGGAATTGCAGCGGCGGCAGATGGCCGCGCTCCGGCGGCGGGTGGATGCGCTGCGCCACCGGCTTGCCCAGGCGGCGGGCAGCTATGTGTTCCGGGAGCCCGCGAATGCGGTAGCACGCCATCGGCAACGTCTGGAGCAGGCCGACGAACGGCTCCGGCGGCGACTGCGCGATGCGTTGCAAAACCGTCAGCAGACACTCGATTGGGTTAGCGTCCGCCTTCAGCAGCGCTCGCGTTATGCCGTGCAGGAAGGCCGCCAGACCCTGCAGACCGCCAGTGATAAAATGGCTTATACCTTGCGCGTGCAAAACCAGGCACGGCGCCAGGATGTCAAACGGCTGACCCTGCAGTTGCGGGTGCTTAATCCACTGGCTGTGCTGCAGCGTGGCTACTCGGTGACCCGACTCGATAGCGGGGACATCCTGAAACGCGCCGATCAGGCCCCGCCGGGAACCCGACTGGTCACGCAACTGGCGGACGGATGGGTACACTCCACAGCGAGCGGGAGTTCAGGGCGTGGCCAGGGCGTTTAGGATGCGTAGGGTCACTCGTCCGATCTTGTGCAGGCTTTCGGCGGCTATGTGCTCAAGGGCATCCTGCTCGGTATGCCAGTAGTCATTCCGGCCGGGTGCGCTGCCGTATTCAAAATCAATCAGGTTGAGTGTGGGCAGGCCGCGTTCATGGAACGGGACGTGGTCATCGATGACCGCATACGATGCCAGCCCGAACTGGTGGCGGATGCCTTCGGCGGCGGCGGCCTGCAGCGCCAGCGCGACGAGGGAACGGGTGGTGTTGCGCGGCAGGGTGACGTTCAGGTTACGGTCGCCGATCATATCAAGGATGATCACCGCGCGAACCGTGCTCAGTCGCCCTTCACGTTCCTGTTGCGCGGCGTAGCGACGACTGCCGTGCAAGCCGTCCTGCGGTCCGTACTTGTCGATGCATTCCTCGCCATCCAAGAAAGCGAAGACGACGCTGAACGGCAACCGTGGCTGGCCATGTAGCACACGGGCGAGTTCGATCAGCAGTCCGGTGCTGGAACCGGAATCATTGGCACCCTGGAAGGTATTACTGATTCCGCGTTTGGTGTCGATGTGGGATGCCAGGATGACGACATCCGCGCCGGTACCTTCACGGGTGGCGATGACATTCCGGAAGATTAACTTGCCATCGGGGGTGAGATCCGTGAACGGATCAACCACCGCCGTATCCGTGAACGGGGCAATGGTCTGGCGAATCCACTGTGCGGCCGCTTCGGCGGCGGGCGTCCCCGAGGCTCGCGGACTATGAAGGGTCACCAGATCGTTCACATAGGCGAACGCCTGCTGACCATCCAGTGCTGCCAGGTCAATCGGGGGCGCGGCGGTCTTTACCGGCGGCCTGCAACCGATCACGAACACCAATGCCATCAGGCACGCCCGTCGCCGTCCATCACTCATTATCACTCTCAAGCCCCAGCAAGGCCAGGACCCGATCCAGATCATCATTCGAAAAGAAGTCGATTTCGATGTGTCCCTTGCCCTTCTTCCCGTTGGCGAAGGTCTTGCAGGGTTCGATCCGGATACTTGTCCCGAAGTGGGAATGCAGCTTTTCGGAAAGATCGCGGATATGGCTGGCGGGCAGATCGGGACGGGCCGCCCGGGGCCGCACCGGGGCGAGGGTCGAGCGGCGGATCAGCTTCTCAACCGCCCGCACGGAAAGCCCTTCATCCACAATGCGCCGCGCCATCAGGATCTGCTCTTGGGGGATCTCAAGGGCGAGCAGGGCCTTGGCATGACCGGTGGAGATGCGGCCATCCGCCAGCATGGCCCGCGCCTCATCCGGCAGGGCCAGCAGGCGCAGGGCATTGGCCACCGTGGCACGCGATTTGCCGACTCGCAAGGCGATCTCCTCCTGCGTCAAGCTGAAGCTCTCGGACAGTTCGCGGTACCCTTCGGCCTCCTCGACCGGGTTGAGGTTCTCGCGCTGCAGATTCTCGATCAGGGCGATTTCGAGGCTGCTCATATCCGAGGCCTCGACAATCACGACCGGCACCTCGCGCAGCCCGGCCGCACTGGAGGCGCGTAGGCGGCGCTCGCCAGCAATGAGCTCGTAGCCGTCGGCGGACGGACGCACCAGCAGGGGTTGTAACACCCCGTGGAGCTTGACGCTGGCCACCAGATCCGCCAAGGCGTCCTCATTGAACGTCTGCCTTGGCTGCATCCGGTTGCGAGAGATGCTACTGATCGGCAGCGTCTGCACGCCGCTCGTTTGGCTGACCTGCGCTGACGGTGCATCCGCCGTCACGGCGGCTTCTTCCGTCATCAATGCACCGAGCCCGCGGCCGAGACCTTTTTTAATCGACATGATTCCTCCTTCTGGAAATGTTGGTGATGCTAATATGAATGAGTGATGAAAACAAGCCTTGTCTGAAATATCCCCCGCCCTGGTGTGGTGCTGGAAAGGTTTAATTTTGCGGGATAGAAATATGCTGATTGAAAACGATTTTACTTGATAGCCATACTCTGTTGTTCGACTCTGGCACGCTTCCCGGTCGGTTTGTTCGGTGCCTCCCTGCTGTATGGTGACGGACTGATTGCCCTCGGACGTTCAGCCAGACTTGCCAGGGCCTACGGGATGGCGGTATTCCTGGCCGGGAACCCCAACGGAATCCCCGCACGCTGCTGCAAACCTTGGCGATTTGAACCTTGCCCCGATGAAGATCACCTAGAGCTGTCATCCGTCCTGTATTTTCTCGATCTAGTTTGGGCGATTCAATCCTGCATCCTTCTTGAGTGACTCGACATCGAGGTCCTGAATCCACGTCGGCAGGTTATCGAAAACCGAGTGGAACCCGAATCCGCCGGTGGTCATCTCGCGGAGGGCCTCTTCCTTCGTCCAGCCCTGGATCACTATACGGTAGATGGCGCACAGCGATCCAG